>OIZF01000127.1_pt1 | contig 51550 bp, 85 predicted proteins | sample 1588471 | NCBI WGS metagenome assembly OIZF01 (sample SAMN03283279) | human gut metagenome | biome: human-associated habitat; material: feces | host: Homo sapiens | place: Peru | collected 2012
TGCAGCGCATGAAGATCAAGAAGGAAGCTATCAGCGACGGGCAAATCTACGCAAGCGCATCGCCTCGCAACGAGTATGTCGAAGTGCTGGAGAAGCTGCGTGAAATCCTGCGCGTGCCGGAGGGTGAGAATATCCTGACTCATGCGAAAGTTGTGCGCGTGCTGGCTGATGGGTTAATCAACCTCCAGAAAACGAAATAGCACTTTTTGCTAAAACTCCGATGGGGTGGGCTGGTATAGTTACCCCATCGAAACGAAACGGAGACACCAAAATGAAAATTCGCATCACCAAAATCGACACCATCAACGGCGACGGCTCAATCACCCTTGAGGAGTGCGGCCTTAAAATCGGTGACGTGCTTGAGGTTGACGGACATTTCAACGACGGATCATATTGCGTGATTGCTCCGCGTAACAGCGAGTTTATCCAGGCTGGTGACAATATCAGCGTAAATAAAGACGAGTGCGAGGTTGTAGAAGAATGATCACGATTAACCTTTCAGACGAGCAAGCGCGTGAATTGCTGAAAGCTACCGGATGGGGCGACATGATGCCCCGCCATCTTGAGATCGAGATTTTCCGCCAACTGGAAAACAAGCTCACACCGCCTAGCAACGAGCAAGCAGCAATCGCAGCCTGGCGAGCGGAAAATGGCTACACCGCCGAGGTTATCGAAAACTGGAAGCGCAAGCATGAGACGATGGAGGGCTTTGAATGATTTTCGTACACACATACAAGATCGGAACCAACGAGAACAAGAAGGAGCGCCGCGCTCTTTGGGATAGCCAAGAGGAGGCGCTTGCGCAGCAGCGAGTTTTAGGCGGCGTGGTTCAGGCTTTTGAAGCCGTTGAGAATCTCGCGGCAAACGAGTATTACAAGGATGTTGTTGTTGACGAGGTGGCAACCATAATCGACGAAATGAGCACCGCCGCGCCAGGCTCACCACGAGAGCTTGAGCCAGGTTCGGCGGCGTGGGATAGCTACAAACTCAAGACGCTAAACAACATTCGAAACCTACTTGAAGAAATTTATTAAAATCGCATAGCATTTAAAGCGCCTCAGAGCGATCATAAGAGGCGCAAAAATCGGAGGTACGATCGCATGGATAATTACGAAAAACCGTCTCAGTGGTGCGCTCGCAAGCAAGAGGAGGCACTTGAACGAGACGACCAGAAAGCAGCCTTAAACTATTTTCAGATGTTCCAACTTTGGCAGAGCAGAGGGCTATAAAATGTTCGGATTGAATGAGGCAGAATTCAACATCGTTAAGCGTGCGGCGCGTGAGTGTGTGAAAGAGATTGCGGATCGCATCGAGCAGAAGGACGAGAAATATGATCGCATCGCCGCTGGTGTTATCTGCAAGCACTATACGCCAGTTTCTACCCTTCTCACCAAAACGCAATTTATTTGGCTTGCCGGATACCTGCGCGGACGCTGGGGAAAGAATTTTGACCGCGAATGATTGACGTCACGGCTCTGATTGGTTAACCTAAGCCCCGTGAACATAAGAGGCTCAACCGAGCAACGCGCCAGGCGATACTGGCAACTACAGCGCCGCGCTGGTTATTCAACCGTAAGACGCGGCGTTTTACAGGAGAAAGCAATGAAACGATATCCAGAAGAAACAGCCAAAGTGACCATCATCGTAGAGCGAAACGGCGTTAAGACTCGCTACAAGAAACGATTCAAGAAAGGCGAGGCGATGTTAGGCCGAATCTCTGACTTCATGATCAAGATTCAAGAGGATAAGCCAGATGAAATGGAAGGTTAAGCTGACCATCCGGCGCATGGGGCGACAATGCCGCTCATGCAAGCAAGTTTTTGAATGCGAGGTTTCAGCCTCAAACGAGGTAGAGGCGGCGCAGTTTGCAAAAGAGCTTTCTGGCGCAGATCCAGAAACACATAAATTTTCAATCGACTATTTAAGGAGCTTATCATGATCTTAGGTTTTGTAATTGGGTTCATTTCCGCTATCGCTATGGCTATGGTTATTGGTGGCGCGGCGCAGAAGTACGCAATCAAAAAAGGCTGGTACGCCTCCGCGATCTGGATTGAGAAAGAGAAGCGCTGGAAAGTGCGCGGTCGATTCCTCAGTGTGGCATCTAAGATTCACGCTGGCATCCTGGAAGAATACCGCTCAGGACGGAAAACCGTCAAATACGTAGATTAACCTAAGCCCCGCGTTTGCGGGGTTTTTTTGTGCCTGTTATAATTGGCCTCCAACAACAGGAGGATTAACCATGAGCAGAGAAGAAAAACAAAAGCCCTTCACGGCTTACAACTTCAAGAAGCTATATAACAAGCAATATGGCGACATTGCCACTCTAGGCAAGCAACACCGATACACGCCGGAGCAGGTTTTCAATCTTGCGGTCAAATACTTTGAGTGGGCGGAGTCCAACGCACTTAAGGCGGCTGAATCTTCATCGTTCCAGGGTCGCACTTACCAGGACGAGGTAAACAAGCCGCGCGTTTTCACGTTCAACGGTCTGCGCCTGTTTTGCGGCTGGTCGCGCTGCGCGATGGAGAAATGGAAGAAAGAGCCTGGTTTTTCTGAGGTCATGGAGTTTATCGAGTCCGTGATCTATGAGCAGAAATTCCAGCTTGCGGCTAACGGCGTGATTAACGCTGCATTCATCGCTAAAGACTTGGGAGTTGACCAGCCAGCGCAAATCAACGTAAGCGCAAATGCTGAGTCCAGCGCTGCAATCGCAGAGGTTGGGGCTGATGAAGTGCGCGAGGCGGTTCGTGATATCCTGGCGGAGATCTGATTATGCTGATATGGGAAGATTTAACAGTGGCGCAGAAACGCGCCATTAAAGAAATGAGTGAATACTCCTTTGAAAAGATGGTGCGCATTTGGTTCCAACTGCTACAGGGGCAGAAATTCCTGGGTAACTGGCATTTCAGTTATTTGTGCCACGAGGTGGAGAAAATCATTTCCGGCGAGTCGCAAAACGTGATCTTTAACATCACGCCAGGCTCAGGCAAGACGGAGATTTTCTCAATCCATATGTCGCCTTACGCGTCACTGAAAAGCAAGAAAGTAAGAAACCTCAACCTGTCATTCTCTGATGGACTTGTCCAGCAGAACAGCAACAGGATCAAGGAAATTATAGGCTCTCCAGAGTGGCAGGAGTTATGGCCTGGAAAGCTGGCGAAAGCGAGCGCGAAAGATCTGATTGTTCAGGACGGCAACGGCAAGGTTAAATTGCAGGTCAACTCTCGCTCCATCGGCGGCCAGGTAACGGGCTTGCGTGGCGGCTACATGGATGATGGATTTACCGGAATGTTGGTACTTGACGATCCAGATAAGCCTGACGACATGTTTTCAAAAGTGCGGCGCGAAGCGATTCACAACCGCCTAAAAAACACCGTCCGTTCTCGTCGAATGAAGGACACAACGCCTATCGTGATGGTTCAGCAGCGGCTACACGTCAACGATTCGACGTGGTTTATGACGAGCGGCGGCATGGGCGGCATTGAGTTTAAAGTTGTGAGCATTCCGGCGCTGGTCACGAAAGAATATGGCGATTCACTCCCTGATTGGTTAAAACCAGAGTTTGAGCGTGACGTGCTGAATAGCGAACCAGTTTACATTGACGGCGTAGCACACTATTCATTCTGGCCTGCAAAGGAGAGTGCAAAGGACTTGCTCGCGCTACGCGAAGCGGATCCGTATACCTTTGCGTCTCAGTACCAGCAGCAGCCAATAGCGCTTGGTGGCAACGTATTCAAGGTGGATTGGTTCCAGTTTTACGGCGACGGCGAGAAATGCACGCTACCGAAACCGGATCGCTTTGAATATACGTTTATCACTGGCGATACGGCGCAGAAAGCCGGAGAGCTTAACGACTACTCTGTTTTCTGTTATTGGGGCATGTTCAAGAATCGCGTTTACTTCATTGACGGCATCCGTGGAAAGTGGGAGGCTCCAGATCTTGAGACGAATTTCAAGGCGTTTGTCAATCAATGCTGGAAGCGCAATAAAGAGTGCGGGAGCTTGCGACGGATCCACATAGAGGACAAAGCGAGCGGTACGGGTCTGATTCAGGGTGCGCAAAAGAGCTTACCTATTGATATAAATCCCGTTCAGCGCAGCACGGACAAAGTTACCCGCGCAATGGATGCCGCTCCAGTTATGCGAGCCGGACGCGTTGCACTGCCAGAGAGTCACCCGATGTTAAACGAGATTCTCGCAGAGGTAGCGGCTTTCACTTTCGACGACTCGCACCCGAACGACGATATCGTAGACAACATCGTTGATGCGGTTAACGTTGAAATGAACCTGGCAGACGATCCAGTAGCGCGAATGAAAAAGCTTGCTGGGCTACGTAAGAAATAGCACGAATTGCTAAAAGCGTGTACAATAAAGGCTGGACTTTTCCAGCCTTTTTTATTATGGGAGATCAGATAATGACCGAGAAAACAAAACTCGTTAAGGCTGACGGCTATAACGAGATCTTTAAGGGAGAGCAGCGAGTAGAAACGCCATTTTATATGCAGGGCGGCGTTGCAAAGCAGAGCCTGGCAACATTCTACGAGCGTGACGGTATGGCAAAGCGAATCATCGACGTGATCCCGGAGGATATGGTTACGCCAGGCTTTAACGTTGAAGGTGTGAAAGACGAGGCAGCATTCCGCTCTTTGTGGGATGAAAAGAAGCTAAACGCTAAAATCATTGACGCTCTTTGCTGGTCGCGCTTGTTTGGCGGTTCCGCTATTGTCGCAGTTATCAACGATGGGCGCATGTTGAAATCTCCAGTCAAAGAAGGAGCGCCGCTTGAAGATATTCGCGTTTATGACCGATTCCAGATCCGAGTTGAGAAGCGAGAAACAAACGCGCGGAGCGTGCGCTACGGCGAGCCTGTTTTGTACACCATCATGCCAGGCGGCGAGATTCCAGAGTATCAGGTGCATTACACGCGAATCTGCATCATCGACGGCGAGCGCTTACCTAACGAGCAGCGCCGGAAAAATGACGGTTGGGGTGCGTCAATCCTCAACAAAAAGCTGATCGAAGCAATCCACGATTACAACTATTGCGAGGAGTTGGCAACTCAGCTTTTGCGGCGCAAGCAGCAAGCAGTTTGGAAAGCTAAAGGACTCGCGGATTTGTGCGACGATGAAGAAGGTGTATCGGCGGCGCGGCTGCGATTGGCTCAAGTTGACGACGAGGGCGGCGTTGGTCGGGCAATCGGCATTGACGCAACGGACGAGGAATACGAGGTGCTTAACTCGGATATTTCCGGCGTAGACACTTTCCTTGAGAAGAAAATGGATCGCATAGTTTCGCTTACTGGCATCCATGAAATCATCTTGAAGAACAAAAACACCGGAGGCGTTAGCGCAAGCCAAAACACGGCGCTTGACACTTATCACAAGCTAATTGAGCGCAAGCGCAAAGAGGACTATAAGCCGATCCTGGAATTCCTCTTGCCATTCATGATCGCAGAGCAAGAATGGTCTATTTCGTTTGATCCGCTTTCGGTTCCGAGCGACAAAGACCAGGCCGAGATCTTGAATAAAAATATTGATTCAATCAGTAAAGCGATTGAAGGTCAGTTTATGGATGTTGAGGAAGGACGCGACACGTTGCGCTCTATCGCTCCGTCTCTTAAACTGAAAGACGGCAACAAAATCAAGCTACCGGAGCCGGAGCCGGAGCCGGAGCCAGGAACGGAGGTTTAATCCATGAAGGTAAAAGGAATCGTTAAACAGTGGCGATTCCCCGAAGCCAGCGAGCGGCAACTTAGCCGCTCCATTAAAGAGGCTGTAAGGGATCTGGTTGTATTCATGCGCAGTAAAACAAAGGCGATGAAGTTTGACGCTACAGATCAGGAAATCAGCAGCGCAGAGGACGAGATAAAGGAGTTCGCAAAAGAGCTTGCGCTCTCCCTGATTGGTCTGCTTCCGGCGCTCGCGTCGGCTGTATACAAGTTCAACTCCAAACAGTGGGTTAATGTTGCGAAGTCAACCGGAGGGGCTAACAATCCAGTTATCATCCTGCTAATTGCAGTCGGAGCCAATCAGGGCGAGGAATGGTATAAAACGCTATACGGCGAGTGGTACAACATGAGCGCCGCCTCGTTTGACAAGCTTTTCACCAACATAATTAACGACTGGTCTGCTAACATACGCCAGGCCAATTTCACCGGAAAGAAAGCGGAGCAGGTGAACGAGATCGCGGAACGTCGCTTCATGGTCTACTCGTCTTGGGCTGGCAACCGCGCAACGGGAATCATTGGATCGTGGAATAGCCGCCTCATGCGCCAGAGGTTGCTAGATGCTGGGGTGAATTCTTATTACTGGCATGGTATGCTAGACGAGCGCGAGCGACTCAAACACTTACAATGGGAGGGAAAGGAGATCGGGATTGACGAGATTCACCCTTTCCCTGGTGAGGAATACGGTTGCAGATGTTGGGCGATTCCAAAATGGCAGAGGAGAATTGAATGAAAAAGGTACAGCGTTTTGATAGCGTTCAGGTGAAAGCAAAAATTGACGAGCACGGTTTTCTTGTAGACCGTCCAATTGTTGCCCGTATCGGCTTGCAGGTTTACAAGACTCCATTTGGCGAGCGTCGTGAGTTTCGCCCAGCCTCGGAGGTTTTTAAGGCTGACTCACTGGCTACGTTTTCCGGCAAGCCGATCACAATCGGTCACGTAACAGTTACGCCGGAGAATGCAAAAGAGGTTGTTGTTGGTGCGTGCGCTGGCGCTGGCGTGCCAAACGGGATCGGCGTTGAGGTTCCGTTAAGCATTTACGACAAGCGAGCCATTCAGAGCGCGAAAGCAAAACAGACGGCGGAGTTATCGGTTGGTTATACCTCAGTTGATATTGATAAACCAGGCTGGGGGAATAATGCCACTGGTGAATACTTCTTTGATGAAGATATGCCGGAGGGCTGGAAAGCTGACTCAGATGATTGGGTGCGATTCGATGCGGTTCAAACGAATATCAGCGTGAATCATATTGCTATGGTATTCAAAGGCCGTGCAGGTATCGCAAAATTAAATCTTGATAGCGAGCAGGAATTCCCGTATCATGACGAGGAATTTTCAAACAAAGAGGATGAAGTTATGACCGTAAAAATCAAACTGGACGGCGCGGTAGAGTTTGACGTGCCAAAAGAGGTGGCCGCTCACATCAACGCGATCACCGCAAAAGCAGATGAAGCAACCGCAAAAGCTGACGGACTGGAAGCGGAGCGTGATGCACTGCAAGCGAAAGTAGACGGCATTCCGGCACAAATCGAGGCTGCGGTTGCTCAGGCAAAAGCTGACGCAGAGGCGCACGCCGAACTGGTTGCGGTTGCTGGTGAGGCTGGCGTTAAGTGCGACGGACTGGACGCAAAAGCGATCAAAGTTGCCTACGTCAAAGAGGTTACTGGCGCTGACATTGCAGAAAAAACCGACGCTTATATTGATGCGGCGTTTGATCTGGCGAAAAACTCTGATAAAATGGCAGCGCAGCGCAAAGCCATTAAAGGCGATGCAGAGAAGCAAGAGAAGCAAGACGGCGAAGATAAACCGCTGAATCCTGCGGCTCGTTTGGCTAAAGTACAGTAAGGAGAAATAAACATGGCAATTCCAGCAACTTATCAAGCTACAATGGCACGCGCCCTGCCTGGCCAGGTATCCGACACCTCAGCTTATAACATCGACGGCGCTTGTGTGCTTGACAGCACTACCAATGTCCTTGTTGGTGTCGCGGTTCAGAATGGCGGCGTTGACGCAATGGGCAACAAACTGATCAAGCCTATGGCGGAAAGTGGCAAGGCTTACGGCGTTGCAATCCGCTCCCACTTCCAGACCGAGGCGGCAGACGGACGAATGGTTTACGTTCCAGGTGGCGGCATCAACGTAATGAATGAGGGTCGCGTATGGATGCTGGCTGTAGATGGTCAGACCAAGCAGCCATACGGCACTGCGATCAAGATTGACGAATCCACTGGTAAAGTAGACACCACTTCCGGCACTGTAGAGCCGAACTGGATCGCCACTGGCGACTTCACTGAGTTTGACGGCCTCAAGCTGATTGAGGTACAGGTTAAACCTTAACAAACAGGGCGCTCATTGAGCGCCTTTTTTTATGGAGGTGTTAAATGATTGATTACGGCGTCATTTCTGGATGCGCAAAGCCTGGGTATCTCGTTGATTCTACGATAAGCGTGATAAACGGCGGCGGCGTTGTATATGGCGATGCTGTTTTCCCTGGGTTTGTCGTGTCTCACTACGGGATTATTGACGGCTGTCACACCTACGGTCAATTTGCAGGTGAGCGAGTTGCTTGCGGGATTGTGATCGCAGGTAATGATATTTGTGTTACAAATGGAATACCCAACGGAGAAGTTTTGAGTGTTTTAGTTAAGGGCAGGGTTTGGGCTGTAATGCTTCCAGATGAAGGAGCGCCGAGAGAGGGCGATAGCGTCATGATCTCAGATGGTGGCGTAATAACGTCGCTTCCTGAGCGGTTCCTGCAAGCCCCTAGAGGCTGGGTGTTTACCGGAGACTATGAGAGATTTTCTCATGATCTATCGCTAGTTGGCGTGTGGATTACCCAATAACACAAAAACCTATTGCACGTTTAACAAAAAGTGCTATCATTGAGGCTGTTAATCGCTAACAGCCTTTTAAGGAGAAAGAAACATGACTAAAAAGTATGACGAATTTGACGCTAGCGTAGTTACCGCTCACCTGCAAATGCAGGGCGTTAAAGCTGACGCTTCCGACATGGGTATCTGGACTGCGCAGGAGCTTCACAAAATCCGCTCCTCTGCATACGAAAAAGAATACCCTGTAGGCTCCGCACTGCGTGTGTTCCCTGTCACCAACGAACTGAGCGACACGGACAAAACTTTCGAATACCAGACTTTCGATAAAGTTGGCTACGCGAAAATCATCGCAGACTACACTGACGATCTGCCAACCGTTGACGCGCTGATGTCTACTGAGTTTGGTAAAGTGTTCCGCCTGGGTAACGCGTTCCTGATCTCCATTGACGAAATCAAAGCGGGTCAACGCACTGGTAAGAGCCTGAGCGCTCGCAAGGCAAACGCAGCGCAGAATGCTCACGATCAGCTTGTTAACTTCCTGGTGTTCAAGGGTTCCAAGCCGCACAAAATTCTGAGCGTGTTTGAACATCCTAACCTCACCAAGATTGTAGCGGCTAAAAAATGGTACGACTCAAGCACTAAGGCAAAAGAGCCTGAGCAAGCTTTCGACGATCTGACTGCGGCAATCGAAGCGCTGGAAACTCAGACCAACGGGCAGCACCGCGCTACTCACATTCTGATCCCGCCAAGCGTGCGCAAAGTTCTGATGGTTCGCATGGAAAACACCACAGAGAGTTACCTGGAATACTTCCAGAAGCAGAACGGCGGTATCACCATTGAAGCAATCGCAGAGCTTGAAGATATCGACGGTTCCGGCGGCAAGGGCGTACTGGTTTACGAAAAAGATCCAATGAATATGTCCATTGAGATCCCAGAGGCATTCAATATGCTGCCAGCGCAGCCTAAAGACCTGCATTTCAAAGTGCCTTGCACCTCTAAATGCACTGGCCTGACAATCTATCGCCCGTTAACTCTTGTGTTAATTACTGGCGTGTAATATCATGGGAGCCTCTTTGGAGGTTCCCTTTTTTTATTCAGGAGATAAAGTAATGGCTAAAGAAAAAAATGTAACACTGGTAAACTCTGGCGTTTGCTCAATTTTCATCAAAGGTGATCGCTATGTTCCAGGTGATGAAATTGAAGTCCTTGAGTCGGATCTGGAAACTTCAGGAATTGAAATGTTAATCGCTCGCGGCGATCTGAAGGTTAAAAACGACGAAGAAAAAACCGAAGCCGTAAAGGCGCGCGTGAGCAAGCGCAAGAAAGCAAGCCCTACTGAGGGCAAGACGAAAAACGAGCTTGAGGACGGCGGCGAATTTTAATAACAAGGGAGCCTATGCTCCCTTTTCTTTTAGGAGGAAATCATGAATCAAGATGTTATTGATCAGATCGTAAAACTTGCGCCTCCGTTTGCAGAGGTCGATCCGGCTTTGCTCCAGGCGTGGGTTGAGCTAGCAGAGGAGTTTGTTTGCAAGAAGCGTTTCAAGGACTCATACACCAAAGCGGTTGCGCTCTACACTTTGCACCTCATGACGCTTGACGGAGCCATGAAGCAGGAAGGGGAAAGCGTAGAATCCTACTCTCAGCGCGTAGCCTCATTCTCTCTGACTGGTGAATTTTCGCGGACGTTTGATCGCGTCTCAGCCGATTCCTCAGGCAAGGAGATCAGACAAACTCCGTTTGGCAAGATGTACGAGGCTTTAAACCGGAAACGCGGAGGAGGATTTGGTCTTGTTACTGGATTGCGTCGGAGGTCTTGCTGATGAATTACGCTAATATTGCACGAATGGCTAAATCTGAGATTGCATTTTTTAGTGATCGTAATGGCGTGTTTAAGCTTATCACTAGCGGAGGCGGCGTCGAGATTGTCGGCGGGGTTGAGGTTGAAAAGCCGGAGCAATCGACGACAATCAAGGGGCTTATTCGAGCGCCAAAAGTCAGAGAGGTTGACGGCGAAACAATCCGCGTAACGGACAAGCTCGGAGTTTTTGACGCAGACATTGAGATCAAGAATGGGAACCAGATCGAGGTTAACGGAGAGCGGTATGTTGTCGTTGAGGCAAGACCAATCAGTCCGACAGGGATCACGGTTGCCTATCGTCCGATACTGCGGAGGGTTGCGGTTCATGGCTAACTATTCGATCCGAGAGTTCCAGGGAAATATTGATAAGTGGATCAACTCGGTCGAGAGCGGCCTGACTGACTGCATTGAGATTTTCGGTGGGAAGGTTCAGGAGGCGCTCGTTAAGGGTTCGCCAGTTGATACGGGCAGATTCCGTGGAAACTGGCAAGTAACAGCAAACGAGCCTCCGCTCTACGCGCTCAACCAGTACGACAAGGACGGTAGCAAGACAATCGCATACGGAGAGCGGGCGATTCGCGCAATAATGCGCGGCGGCGGCGCGGTTCGTGCTATCTACTTTTCAAATATGCTTATCTACGCCAACGCGCTAGAGTACGGGCATTCAAAACAGGCTCCCGCTGGCGTTGTTGGTATCGTTGCAATTCGCTTACGCTCATTCATGGCGGAGGCTATTAGAGAGTCGAGGGCTAAAAATGGATTATGATCTCATGCTGGCGGCACGCAAGGCATTCGCCGCCGAATACGAAAACAGATACGCAATCGCTTATGAAAACGTGGAGTTTACACCTCCACGCGATGGCTCTATGTGGTTGGCGTTTCACTACGTTGAATCTGAGCCGTTGAGGTTGTCGCTTGATCGCAAATGCGTTTCTTACATGGGGATGGTGCAAATAAATGTCACGTTTGCGCCTGGCACCGGAACAGACAAGCCGCGCAAGCTGGCAAAAGAGATTGCTGATTTTTTCAAAGATGGTAAAATGCTGGACGTGGGCTACATCTACGAGGGCGCTAGCGTCCGGTCAGTCCAGAAATCAGAAACGGGCTGGATTGTTCCGATCCGGTTTGTTGTAAGAGTTGACACAAAAGGAGAATAACATGCATCTTCCAAACGGTTCACAGATTTTTATCGAAGCGTCTCGCGGCTCCGAGCTTTCCGCTAGCGCGATCACCAACGCAGCAAAGCCAGTTTTTACCATGAGCGACACTGACGATCTCGCAAAAGGTGACTACGTTATTGTTACGGAATCCACCTGGGGCAAACTGCTGGATCGCGTCCTGCGTGTTAGCGAGGTATCAAGTGGAGTGAGCGCAACACTTGAAGGTATCGACACCACCGACACTAACGTATTCCCTAGCGGCGCAACCGCAAAGATCGCAAAAATTTCCGCATGGTCTGAAATCCCTTGCGTTCAGGATCTTGCGCAGGACGGTGGCGAGCAGCAGTATTACACATACCAGTGCTTGTCCGACGACCAGGAGCAGCAGCTACCTACCTACAAGAGCGCTGTTTCCCTGACGTACACCTTTGCGCACGAGTACGACAACGCGATCTATCCTCTGCTGCGTAAAGCAGATGAAAACGGCGAAGTAACCGCAATGCGTATGTACGTACCGAAAGCGAAGGAAATGCGTTGCTGGGCTGGCGTGCTGTCATTCAACGAGATCCCGCAAACTGCGGTTAACGAAATGGAAACTGTTTCCCTTTCTTGCTCGCTGAAAGGCCGCTACACATTCCTTCCTGCATCACAGGATTAATCACAAGGGGCGTTGCGCCCCTTTTTTTATTCCTGTAAAATCACTCTACCAAATTCAAGCAATCCACTTTTAACAAAAAGTGCTATTTAGGAGAAAGAGCAATGGCAAAGATGAAACTTACGCTTGCACCACTTCCAGACTTCAAACTTCCAGTATCGTTTGTGATGCCTAACGGCGACGAGGGTCAAATTACCTTCACCGTGCGCCACCTGAAAGCGAAAGAAGTTCAGGAGCTTTACGAAAGCGAAAACATCGTCACCGATTCCGATTTCATCATGAAGCTTGCTACTGGCTGGAATCTTGAGGAAGAATTCAACGAGGAAAACGCAAAGACTCTTGTCGAGTTCTATCCAGGCGCTGCGCTTGCCCTGACAGGTGCATACCTTTCCGCGCTGGCTGGTCAACGAGTAAAAAACTAAAACGCGCCGTCTACCTGTTTTATCAAAAGCCGCCTACTGATGCAGAATTAGAGGCGGTTGGCCTTACAAGGGCAGACTATGAAGGCGAGGAACCGCCAGAGGTTATATTTGATGAATCAATGATGCAGTCATGGGATGTATTCTGCGCAATGCAAACTCAATGGCGATCTGCTGGTGGCGGCGCTTATGGCCTTGATTACAACGTCCTCCCGATGCTCTTTGAAATATACAAGGTCACAGATCGGGAAATGGCATTGAATGACTTGCGGATCATGGAAAGTAAAGCGCTCGAAATGATGCACGCAGGAAAATAAACGAGCGCCTTTTGGCGCTCTTTTCTTATCTGGAGGTAACTTAATGGCGGAACAATACGCAGGTTTGACGTTAGGCGTTGACGTTCAGCAGGTAAACAACGCAGTTAAATCCCTGAGGGATTTTAAGACCGCTTCCGAGGGTGCGGCTGATGGTCTTGAGTCTTTCGTTAATGAGGAGCAGATTGCACGGCAAAGAGCCAAAGACCTGGCCTCAGAGCTTGCTAAGCAGCGCAAGGAGTTTCAGAGCGTACAGGCCGCGATAGATCCGACTGCGGCGAAAATGGAGCGCTTAAAGGCTGCGGCGGCTGGTCTAGACAAGCTTTGGAAAAAGGGTGTTGTTCCTGACGAAACATTTTTCCAACTCGGAGAAATGCTTGAGTCTCAAACGAATAAACTCGCAGCCAACAGAAAAGCGTTAACGGCTGAGGGCAGAGCGGCAATCGAGGAGTCAAAGCAGAAAGCGAAAGCGGCGGCTGAGGCTCAGAGATTCATTGCGGCACTTGAGGCGCAAGCGGCTGCGGCTGGCAAGACGCAATCCGAACTGATGGAAATGAAAGCTGCGCAGCTTGGAGTGACGGCACAAGCGGCTCCATTCATTGAAAGAATGCGCCAGCAGGAGCAAGCGACACAGAAACTCGGAATCTCAATGGGGCAGTATCGCCAGGCTATGCGAATGCTTCCGGCTCAGATCACGGACGTTGCAACTTCACTTGCTAGCGGTATGCCGATCTGGTTGGTTGCAATTCAGCAGGGCGGGCAGATTAAGGATTCTTTCGGCGGAATAATTCCAACATTCAAGGCGCTTTTGAGTCTCATTAGCCCTCTTAAAGTTGGCTTTGGTGCGGTTGTTGGTGTTCTGGGTTACATGGCTTACAGCGCATACAGCGCACGCAAAGAACTGAAAGAGATCTCAAAAACCATTCAGGATGCAACGGGCTTTACTTCCGACTTCTCAAACAAGCTTGCTGTTTCGGTTCAAGAACTGGCTAGCGTTTCGGGCAAATCATCCGAGGAGCTTGTTAAATCGTTCGCCACGACGAAGGACACAGCCGGATCCCTGATCAAGAAGCTTGTTGATCTCGGAGTGTCATACGCTGACGCGGCGGATATGGCTAGACAGTACCAGCGAGACGGCGACATTTCAAAGCTTAACGGCAAGATTGCAGAGCATATGCAGAAGGTTGCCGAGCTTGAAAAGACCTGGTGGGACGTTGCAAAGGCTCGCTTAAAGGCGATGGGTGGCGTGCTGACTGGTGATGTTGAGGGAACGGAATACGCTGGAAAGAAAGACACACGACGCAAGAGCAATCTGGAAAACGCACTCGAAATCATGACCGAGTACGGCAAGAAGAACAAGGAGATCGCAGACCTAAACTCTAAAGCATTGGCTGATGCCACGGCTGAGATTGAAAAGCAATATTTCAACACCAACCGAGTGGCAAACGCGCAACAAGAGCTTAACCAACTGATCGCAAATCAGAAGAAGCTTGAGAAGTCGAATAACGAGACGGCGAAGCAACAAGCGGCTTATCTCATTAAGGCCAAGAAACAGGAGATTGAGGATCTCAAAAAGCTTGAGGAGAAAAAGGGTAAGGGCAAAACGTCAAAAGGCGGAGGCGCTAGCGTTGTTGAGCAACTCGATAAAGAGCTTTACGTGCTGCAAGCGCAGTTGAAAACCCTGAAAGAACATCGCACCGTTAACGATGTTATCTCAAGCCAGCGCCGCTCATTGTGGAGCATTGAGAAACAGATTGAGATCCTGGAAGAAGCGCAGAGCAAGCGACAGCTAACGGCTGGAGAGAAAAAACTACTTGCAGAGCAAAAAAGCGCCATTGAGCTTGCGCGGCAGAAAGCCGAGATTGGCGATCAGATTGTGCTACAGGAGCGAAGCAACAAGCTTTACCAAAACTCTCTTGAGTTCATCCGAAACACTCAATCCGAGATTGACATTCTCAACCTGAAACAGCAGGGAATGACAGAGGATCAGATTCGCAGAGAGCAGGAGCTACAGAAAATCAAGAATGATTATCTTGCGAAGGGTGGCAGCGTTGACGATCAGGTTTACAAGGACATGATCAAGAAAAGGACTGAGTATTACCAGACGGAGGACTCATTAAGATCTAACTGGCTGGCTGGAGCGAAAAGCGCATGGGCTGAGTATGCGCAAGATGCAACGGACGTGTACGGCAACGTGCAAGAGATTGCTAGCTCTGCGCTGAATGGTCTGACAGATCAAATGACTGAGTTTTTGACAACAGGAAAGGCAAACTTTGCGGACTTTGCAAGCAGCATTCTCAAGATGATTGTCCAGATGATTAATAAGATGGTTATCTTTAACGCGATATCTGGATTGACTGGAGGCTCAACGTGGACTATGGGATCGCTAATGAGCGGCTTCTCGTCTGGTGGGTACACTGGCGACGGCGGCAAGTATGATCCGGCTGGCATTGTTCACAAAGGCGAGTTTGTTTTCACTAAGGAAGCAACGCAGCGAATCGGGGCGCGAAACCTTTACCGCCTGATGCGTGGATATGCCAACGGCGGCAGCGTTGGCGGCTCAGGTTACAGCAGGGCTTCAACTGGTGGCGCTGGACTTGCTTATTCGTTCGGAGATATCAACGTTGATATCAACAACGGAAACGATCCTAAAGGTATTGAAACTGGTGTTAGAATGCTGGTTACTGATATGCTCAAGCGTGAAATGGGTCAAGGCGGCAGCATTTACAATTTCGTTATGGAAAGGAGGTAATTTTGGCTAACCTGGAAATGTTTAAATGGTGTACACAAACGCAGGGAGGCGGCGGGAGCCTGACGACAGAGGACAACGTAAGGGAGGTTGTTTTTGGGAATGGTTACACGCAAGTTGCATCTTCTGGATTTAACACAACGAGACGCAGCTTTAGTGTTGTCTACGCTGGCGCTGATTACATGGATGTGATCAGCTTCATGCAAAGGCATCTTGTTAAACCTTTCGCGTGGATTGCGCCGGATGGAAAGGCTGGATTGTTCAGGGTTAAATCTGGAACCATCGCAGCCAAGCCAATCTCCCCGACCGTTCAGGAGGTGGCAGCAACTTTCGTTGAGCAGTTTACCAGCATGGAATAATCAAAGCCGCCTTTGTGCGGCTTTTTTATTGGTGCTACAATACGCAATTATCACAAAGGAGGTCTATCAATGGCTACAGGCAAAGAAGAATTTGAGAACTGTTTGCAGAGCCTTTACCCTGGCGAGATCATGACGCTTGTCGAGGTTGACGGCTCCAAGTTCGGCGCTGGCGTTTACAGATTCCACAATGAGAATGTGCAATACACGCCGGAGGAGATTATGATGGCGGTTGAGAGCGGCACGCTACCGCCTAAGGAAATTATTTTCCAGGGTGAGGCATACGGTGCGCGTCCTTTCGGGATAACTGGCATTAGCTTTACAAGTGACGGCAAGGCCGGAAAGCCTGAGCTAACCCTTTCAAACATTGACAGCCAGGTATCCGCACTTATCCGATCATTTAATGGGATGATGCAAGCAAAGGTCACAATCTGGATCACGTCAAAAGAAATGATTCAGAGTGACGGCAGCGTAAAAGACGGCGCTTATCGTAAGCTTGTCTACTACGTCGAGCGTCCTAGCTACTGCAACAAGAGCATAGCACGCTTTGAGCTTACATCGCCGTATGATATGGATGGTATAATGATCCCCCCGCGAATCACTCAAAGCGTTTGCTATTGGGCGCAGCGTGGATGGTATCGAAGCGGCAAAGGCTGCGGCTATAATGGAACCAGAATGTTTGACAAGGACAATAACCCAGTAACAGATCCGAGCCGCGACCAGTGCGCCGGAACAGCGACGGCGTGCAAACTGCGTTTTGGTGCGGATCAAGAGTTAGATTTTGGCGGCTGCGCCGTCGCATCACTTTTAAGGAGCTACCAATGATTAGCGCGAAGATTAAACTGGAAATAATGCGCCACGCGCAGGACGTCTACCCCGCCGAGTGTTGCGGGGTTGTAACCCAAAAGTCACGCGTCCAGCGATATCACCGAATCAAGAACGTGCATGATGATCCAGAAAATCACTTCTTGATGGATGCAGACGAGTACGCAGAGATTGAGGGAGGGGATCATGAAATTATCGCCATCGTTCACAGTCACACCGGAGACGGCGCAACAACGCTACCGAGCGCACACGATACTTGCATGTGCGATGAAATGGGCGTGACGTGGGTTATCGTTTCACTACCTGAGGGTGATATGCGCATGGTGGAACCTGCAACGCGTCCTCTGATTGGTCGCCCGTGGTCGCTAGGATCATATGATTGCTGGGGCTTGATTATGGCGTGGCACAAGGAGCAAGGCGTGATCTTGAATGACTTTCGCAAGCCTTACGAATGGTGGAAGCCGGAGCATGGCGAAAACCTCTACCAGGAGAACTATCTGAAAGAGGGCTTCATTCCAACAGGCAAGGAGCCGGAGCCTGGCGATATGATCATAATGCAGCTTCAAGCGCCAGTATGGAACCATGCCGGAATCTACTTAGGCAACAATCAAATCCTGCATCATGCTTTTGGAAAGCTGTCAAGATCTGATATCTATTCTGGATGGTATCAGGAGCACACGGTAATGATTTGCAGACATAAGGAGCTAAAGTAATGCAGACACTAAAGAGAATTAAGCTTTCTGGCTCGCTTGGGCGGCGTTTCGGCGTTTTTCATGAGCTAGCCGTCGAATCATACCCCGAAGCAATTCGTGCGCTCTCCGTGGCGCTGGAGGGCTTTAAAGACTATATGCAAAGTGAAGTTGGATCGCGTATGCACTACGCTGTTTTTGTTGACGGAAAAAATGTAGGGCAGTATGACGAAAAGGCGTGGAAGTGCGGCAAGGAAATCCGAATCATCCCGATCCCGTCCGGCTCAAAATCTGGCGGATTGTTCCAGGTTGTTTTGGGCGCAGCAATCATGGCGACGGCGTTCTTTACTGGCGGCGCATCGCTGGCGGCAATGGGCGCTCTTGCGTCCTCCGCTTTCATGATGGGCGGCGCGATGGTTTTGGGCGGTGTTATGCAGATGATATCACCACAGCGCGGCGGTATGCAGATGGAAGTCAAGAGCACGGAAAACAAGCCGTCATACGCGTTCGGCGGCGCGGTAAACACCACGGCAGCAGGTTATCCTCTGCCTCTCCCATATGGTTATCGAACCGTTGGCGGCGCTATCTGGAGTTCAGGAAGCTACGCAGAGGACAAGGTATAAAACAAGCCCCGCATTGCGGGGTTTTTTATTGGTTGCTATAATGCAACATCAAAACAGCACAAATTGTTAAAACTGGAGGCCAAAATTATGATAAGCGGCAACAAGGGCGGCTCCTCTAAGCCGTATACGCCAAAGGAGATGGAGGACAACCTGATCTCCATCAACAAAATCAAAATCCTCCTGGCGGTTTCAGACGGAGAGGTAGACGGCGAGTTTTCTCTGAAAAACCTTTATCTGGATGATGTACCAGTGCAAAACGCAGACGGCTCTTTGAACTATAGCGGTGTTAGCGCTGAGTTTCGGCCAGGCACGCAGACGCAGGACTACATCAAGGGATTCTCCGACACATCAAGCGAGATCACAATTCAGCGCGACCTGGCGCAAGATAATCCCTACAACATCGCGGTAACAAACAGATCACTATCTGCTATCAGGATTAAGATACTGATGCCTCAGGGGTACAAGCAGGAGAAAAACGGTGATCTGGTTGGCGTTTCAGTGCAATACGCGGTTGATATGGCTGTAGATGGCGGCTCATTCCAGCGAGTTCTGACTGATACGATCACTGGTAAAACCACAAGCGGATATGATCGCAGCCAGCGAATCGACCTGCCAGCATTCAACGAGCAGGTGATTTTGCGCGTTAGCCGAATCACGCCGGACTCGAACACAAGCCGAGTTGTTGACGCGATCAGATTGCAGAGCTATGCGGAGGTTGTTGATGCAAAATTCCGTTACCCTCTGACTGGTCTGGTTTACGTTGAGTTTGATAGCGAGCTTTTCCCTACTCAGTTACCGAACATTTCTATCAAGAAGAAATGGAAGCTGATCAAGGTTCCTGTTAACTACGATCCAGATTCACGCACCTATAGCGGATCATGGAATGGTTTATTCAAGACGGCGTGGAGCAATAACCCGGCTTGGGTTCTGTATGACCTGATCACCAATCAGCGCTACGGACTCGACCAAAGGGAGCTTGGGATTGAGATCGACAAGTGGAGCATTTACGAGGCTGCGCAATATTGCGATCAGATGGTTCCAGATGGTAAGGGAGGTTTAGAGCCTCGCTATCTTTGTGACGTGGTTATCCAGAGCCAGATCGAAGCGTTCAACCTGATTCGTGATATTTGCTCAATCTTCCGAGGTATGAGCTTTTGGAACGGCGAGAGCCTTTCTATCGTGGTGGATAAGCCGCGCGATCCGTCTTACATTTTCAGCAATGACAACGTGGTAAACGGTGATTTTCAGTACACCTTTGCGAGCGAGAAAAGCATGTACACGCAGTGCAACGTGACTTTCGACGACGAGCAAAACATGTACAGCCAGGATATTGAGGGCGTTTTTGATACTGAGGCCGCTTTGCGTTTTGGTCACAATCCGACAAGCATCACCGCAATCGGATGCACACGACGCAGCGAGGCGAACCGCCGAGGGCGCTGGATTCTCAAAACCAACCTGCGAAGCACCACGGTAAACTTTGCAACTGGTCTTGAGGGTATGATCCCGACAATCGGAGACGTGATCGCAATTGCTGATAACTTCTGGGCTAGCAACTTGACTCTCAATCTTTCGGGGCGCGTCATGGAGGTTTCTGGTCTGCAAGTTTTCCTCCCGTTTAAGGTTGACGCACGGCCTGGCGATTTTATCTTGATCAACAAGCCGGACGGAAAGCCAGTTAAGCGCACTATTTCACGAGTGAGCGCAGACGGGAAAACTATTGAGTTAAACATTGGCTTTGGTTTCGACGTTAAGCCGGACACGGTTTTTGCAATCGACAGGACTGATCTTGCGTTGCAGCAGTACGTTGTTACCGGAATCACCAGGGGCGACGATACGGAGCAATTCACGTACTCAATAACGGCGGTCGAATACGATCCAAACAAGTACGACGCGATTGATTACGGAGTGAACGTTGACGACAGGCCAACTAGCATTGTCAATCCTGGCGTAATGAAAGCGCCGGAAAATGTCCAGGTGTCCTCTTACTCTCGCATTGTTCAGGGGCAGAGCGTAGAAACGATGGTTGTTAGCTGGGATAAGGTCGAATACGCAAGCTTGTACGAGGTGCAATGGAGAAAGGACAATAGCAACTGGCTAAACGTTCCGAGGACTGCAAACAAAGAGGTTAGCGTTGAGGGTATTTACTCAGGCAACTACTTTGTAAGGGTGCGATCTGTTTCTGCATCCGGCAGCACTTCCCCGTGGTCTTCCATTGCGTCTGCGGCTCTGACTGGTAAGGTTGGCGAGCCTGATGCGCCGATAAACCTAACTGCCTCAGACGATGAAGTTTTTGGGATTAGAATAAAATGGGGTATGCCGGAGGGTTCGGGTGACACTGCCTACATAGAACTACAGCAAGCGCCGGACGTAGACGGAAAGGTCAGCGAAGAAAACGCAACTCTGTTAACTCTCGTTCCGTATCCTCAAATGGAGTATTGGCACGCAACGCTAAGCCCTGGATATATCAACTGGTATCGAGTGCGAAGCGTTGACAGGATCGGAAACGTTTCTGCATGGACTGACTTTGTGCGCGGTATGTCGTCAACTAACGTTGATGATATTTTAGGCGACATTCTTGATGATATTTTAAACTCTGCTGGGTTTGAGGAGTTCAAAGAGAATGCCGTTGATACTGCAAACAAGGTTAAAGACCAGGCGCAAAGTGTGATCCAGAATGCGCTAGCTATTGATACTAACCTGCGCTGGAACCGAGTAGAAAACGGGAAGCGAAAAGCGGAGCACGGACAAGCGCTGGAGCTTATCGCGAACGAGACTGAGGCTCGAATCCAGGCGGTCGATACTCTACGCACGGAGTTTGACGAGGGAATCTCCTCAAGCATAACAGAGGTTAAAACCCTTATCTCTAACGAGTCTGAGACGCGAGCGCAGCAGGTGCAGCAGCTTGAATCTACGTTCACAACCGAGATCGGAAAGACAAACGCAAACGTGAGCAGCGCACAGCAAGCGATAGCAAACGAGACTGAGGCAAGGACTCAGGCGGTCAGCTCTCTTGATGCGAAATTCTCAGGACAGATTGACGGCGTGAAGCAAGATGTCGCGTCAAATATCAGCCAGGTTAACCAGGCGATTGCTAACGAGGCTTCTGCGCGAGCGTCAGCAGATACGGCTCTGTCAACTCGATTGGGTAACGCTGAGTCTGCAATAACGCAAAAACTTGACTCATGGATTGATAACGGTCAAGTAGGTGCTCAGTACGCGCTCAAGCTTGGGATTAAGAGCGGCGGCCTTGAGTATACGTCTGGTATCTCTCTGTCACTGGTGCAAACTGGATCTGGTGTTCAATCCCAATTCCTTGTTGACGCTTCACGTTTCGGCGTAATGACTCAGCAGGGCGGGAGCTATACATTGCCGTTTGTGGTTGAGGGTGGCACGGTTATCATGAATGCTGCGCTGATCAAGAACGGAATGATCACGAATGCCATGATTGGTAACTACATTCAGTCAAACAACTATGTTTGGAACCAATCAGGATGGAGGCTGGACAAAAACGGAGTGTTTGAGAATTACGGCTCAACACCTGGCGAGGGCGCTACGAAGTTAACGAACGAAGGGATTAAAGTTCGTGATCAGAATGGCGTGCTTAGGGTTGAGATCGGGCGAATCACTGGAGCATGGTAAAAGAAAAGGGGGCTGAATAGCCCCTTTTTTATTAGTCATATTTTGATGCGTTTATAACGAGCATTGAGCTTGAATATTGTATGCCAGCCGTACCTGGCCCCCTGGCAACCTGCCTTGCAGTGGAGTATATCCTATTGCCGACAGCGCCGCCGTGCGCAACGAATATGTCATTACCACCAACAGATGCGTTTGGAACTGTAAACACAGCCGTTTGCGTCGGAGTTGTGGCAGCCAGATAGCCCACGTCATTATCGAATGTCACGCCGCCAACCGGAACCTGATAAGCCTCAAGCGGCTTCATTCCGCCGTGGTAAACCATTTCCCCTCGCTCGTTGTAGAATGCAAGCCCGTGCGATCCTGGGTTAGTGACCATGTTTGCAAACGCATATACAACTATATATCCTGGGTTGTCGTATGTGTGCGTTAGCTTTAAAGCGTGATAACCGTTAACGTTTATCTGATCGAAAGCGTTAAACGATTTGTTACCCATCCTGACAAAGAAGAAACAGGCTTTTGATACAGGTATTGACGTTTGGAATATGGATCCAACTGCCAGCCCAATATTACCTCTATTTATAAGGTTAACCGGAGTGAAATTTGGGCTAAGCCATAATGAGCCGTCCGGCCTTTTTATTTGCGCTCCGTACATTTTTTACCCCCAATAAGTGTAGATGTAACTTGACTCTCCGCCGTTTAGATTGCTCCATGTTATAGTATTTCCAGAGATGGAGATATTTGGAGCACCCATTGGGCTTCCTCGCCACGACATTACGCCTATGAAGTTTGCTTTTAGCGTTTTGCCTGGAGGCTGATTTGCGTAAGTTATTGAGCCAGAAGGCGAAGTTATTCGATCAAGGAAGAATACTGGAGTTAAAAGTCCAGTTATCTCCCTGCCTTGCGCGTCATATATTGCGTAGCCGTATGCCATTATTCACACCTCACATCATAGAAATATTCCTCAGGTTGCCACCTGTTAACAAAACGCACTTCTTTATTATCCGTGCTCAGTCGGTAATGCTTTTGACCGAATCGGTTTTCGCGCACGCCGCTAATATTTACGTCATACGCGCCAGCGACGGCGAAAGTTTTAATGTCGTATTTTGCTTTGCAGTCAACCTCTTTAAAGTTACCCGTGGCAGTAGCCCCGCAACCAATCAGGAGCGATGCCGCAATAAAAGCCGCTAATATTTTCATAGTCGATTCCTCGTTTCGTTTGCTGGAAACAACAATACCATAAATGGAGGATTTTTCCACAAAATAAAGCTTCTTTGTTCTTTTTGTTTCTCGGTGTTTTCGATTGCGCCCACCGTAGAATCGCACAACGTTTTAGAACAGAAAAAACAAAATAAATCATCTATAATATATAATAAAATCAATAGTTTAGTTTATATGTATTTGTATATTGTTCTTTATTGTTTCTACTGTTTCACTGTTTATGTGTCTGCCTCTCTCTTGCTGATTCTATATGTTAAAAAATTGTTAATAGAAATTGCTGCTATTGCCATTTGGGAAATATGCATAGGAGAGAGAAAACCCACCGCAAATCCGTGAACAATGAAACAAAAAATAACAACATTTAAAATCATGCACTTAAGTGCTGTTTTTGTTACCAGGTATGCCGGATGTGTTTTGGGAACAGAAAAAACAATTGATGGTATTGACTAAACGCCATAAATGGCTACAATGCACGTATACAAACACACAGGAGCGAAAGAATGAGTGAATTTAAGGTTTTCACTAGCGCAGAAATGCCAAACAGTGAGTATCACGATCCGAATAGCTGGACGGCTGAATACACAAGCGGATCGAATCTGGCTGAGGTTTTCCAGTCCTCCCCTGCGTCCTGGAAATTCAAGGAGCGAGACGAAAACGCAAAGCCGCTAATTTTCGGCACTCAGTCGCATACAAACTTTGAGAGCAAGGCGTTGTTTGAATCTCAATATCGCAGAGCGCCAGCGCCGGAGGACTTCAAGGATCTGATTACGAGCCAAACGGCTCTCGCTGCGAAATTAAAATCTTTCGGCCTGAAAGGTACAAGCGGGAAGCAATATCCAGACCTGATCAAAATGATGGTTGATTGTGGTGAGGATTTGCATGTTCAATGGCTGATTGAAATGATCGCAGAATCCGAAGCGCGTGCTGCTGGAGTCGAGCTTATCAACGCGAAAGACTACGACGCTTGCGTAGAGATGCGCCAGGTTCTTGAGTCGATACCAGAGCATAACGCGTGCATGAATAGCCCAACCGCTCAGAGAGAGCTTTCGATTTTCGGTGTTATCAATGGCGTTAAGGTTAAAGTACGACTTGATCACATTGACGAGTGCGAAAACGTAGAGTTTACGCTAATCACTGGATATGACGACAAAGGCCAGCCGATTTGCGAGGACGTTGTTTATCCTGAGGCTATTGTGATCACGGACTACAAAACCACAATGAGTGCCAACCCTCTCGAATTTGAGCGCCTGGCATTCAATCACGGCTACTATTTGAAAATGGCATTGCAGCATGACTTGTTCCGCAAAGCTTACCCGAACGAAACGCGCCCCGTTGTGGTTCGACTTCTGGCGCAGGAGAAGAAAAAGCCTTACTTGCCGCTGGCGTACCGAATGAACAGCGAGCAACTCAAGATCGGGCGCATTCAGTACATGAGCGTAATCAATCAGTTTGCAATGTGCCAGGCGCATAACATCTGGCCTTCATACGCAAACGGAGCGCCGGAGGTTTCGCTTACTACTCCTGATTGGGTGCGCCGCCAATACAAAGAATTTCTGTAAACAGCACAAATAGCTAAACAAATGAAAATGGAGGTGTTATAATGCCTCCATCAAGTCAACAAAGAGAGGATATCAAAATGGAAAACATCACCAATGAAGAAATGATTAGCGCGGCATGTGAAGCTCATATGCGTATGTTTGTACACCGCATCACTTTCGCAATGAAGGAATTTGTTAAGCCGCTCAATCCGGCAGACGGCGAAGAAGAAATGAAATACATCCGTGATGTGATGGAGGCGGTTGACAACGTTGTGGCGACTGCGCTGATGGTTAAAGAGGATCCCGAAGCAATCAAGATGATGAAGGAATCAACCGACAAGCTGATCAGCCAGCTTATCGAAATGCACAACGGCGAACAAGTAAAACACTAATCAGTAACGGCGGCGCAAGCCGCCTTTAAGGAGAAAGCAATGAAACTGTCAGAAAATTTTGACAAGATTTTACCATCGCTGCATAAGGCACGCAGCCAGTTTGTCAAGGTCAAGAAAGACCGACAAAACACACACCTTAAAAATAAGTATGCGACGCTTGACAGCGTGCTTGACGCAATCACTCCTGCTCTTACTGATAATTCGTTGATGGTTATGCAGGACATGATCGAGAATGAGGTAGGCGGCAAGATCAAGGTTGAAACCACTGTCATGCATGTTTCCGGTCAGTGGGTGAAATTCTACGCTGAAATACCAATCGTTAAGAACGACCCGCAAGGCGTAGGATCTGCTTTCACATACGCACGACGCTACGCACTAGCCGCCGCTTTCGGCTTGAGCCAGGCAGACGACGACGCGCAAATAGCAGTTAAATCTGCGCAGGATTGGAAGCGCGACATTGAGAAATGCGACAACGTTGACGACCTGCAAAAAGTCTTGAAATCCGCATGGCAATCATGCGACGCAGCCAACAAGCAGATCGTAAAAGAGCATTACGAGCGACGCAAAGCGGAGATTGAGATCGGAGGCGCTCGCGGATTTACGGCGGCGGCTCCAAAGCAAAACCTAGCCCAAAAGGTTGACGAGCCACAAAAACAGGCTGTAGAATCACAGCCAATCACCAGTTTTGAATAATCACGCGGGGCGCTAGCCGCCCCAAATTTCACAGGAGAAAGCAATGCACATTATTACCGGAGAAATTCGAAAAGAGCCGCGCATCAAGCAGACTCAAAACGGCACGCTTTACGTAGTTGAGTTATCCGAGCGCTACAAAGACCGTGAAGGAAACGCGCAGTATACAAACTACACATTTTTCTTTAATGCTCGCGCCGGATCTGAGGGCATGAAAAACTGGTATGATGAAGCGTTCCAGGTTGGCAAGGTGATCTCCGTTTCTTGTGAAACGCTCAAAGTCGAGTTGCGCGAATACGAGGGCAAGACTTACACGACGCTACAGGCTGCGGACTTCCCGAAACTCCTGTTTAGCCAGCGCGGAGGCACAGCGCCACAACAGCAAAGCCAGCCACGCCAGCAGAGCCAAAGCCAGCCACGGCAAAACAACGAGCCGCCGATTGACTTTGATGATGATATCCCATTCTAAAAATAAAGGAGCCTTTCGGCTCCTTTTTTATTTTGCTGTTTCTGTAATTCCGAGAAATGCGATCACCTTAACCGCCAGGCGTTCAGCTAGCTCTCGCTGCTTTGCGCTCAAGTCTCCAGTTGTCATTATTGACAGCATACCGCCAACACCGCCAAGGGCTTTAAGATCTGACATTGCTGACTTTAGAATGTCAGTTTTGCTATATCCATCATCGGCAATCTTACGCGCTCGCGCTGATAGGTGTTCCACAACGCTTATTACCCCTTCTGATCTTGTCATTTACTTTTCCTCTCTCTTTTCCTGTTTTGGTTCCGGCGCTACTTCCGGCGTTTGATTTTGTGCTGCCATGTTAGGCCACGGGCTGATACTTTCCCTTTCAGTGACAGACCGCTCAGGCTCCAAGCCGAGGAATTTCCCTACAAACTCGCTAACAAAATTCGATCCGTCGCTAACATAAACATGCATACGGTCAAGATCTGCGGCTGTAACTGCGTGCGGGGCGATCATAATTCTCTGCTGGTGGAATCCGATATACATCACATTTACAGGGCGCTCAAGCGTTCCAGGCGTCGGAGCAATAACACCCATAATCCAGCAGTAGTGGATTTTACCATCGCCTAAAGGCTCGCATCCGGCATTTAACCAGTTAACCTTTTGATGTGGAAACATCATTGACGCATCGGTAGCATCGCGGCGCAGACTCCAGGTTACACCGCCGATGTTGATACTGTTTTTCGGGCGCATACCGTTGAACTGAGTCACGCCAACGCCATTGCTAATGCTTTGCATATCGGATCACCTCTTACATATCTTTCATTCTTTCAAGCGCAACAATACAAGCGGCGGCTAATTCCTCTAGCTCTTTCCGTATGTCGGATTTTGAGCCTGAGGCTTTTTTCTCCATTAGCTCTTTGTATTCCATTTCAACAATTTGCATCATCCCGTCCGGCTTGCCCATATGAGCCGCCCAGGTGTGAGGCTTGTTGTCGATTTTTTCCATTACATGAGCTATAGGAGAGTCGCCGTAATAACTATCACGCTCGTGCTTTGCACTTCTGCTTTCATCATCACCGCCAATGTGAATGCGCGGCAAATGAATCTTAGGCATGCGGTAGCCAGCAATTACAATTCTCATTTCTCACCTCTTAGGTTAGCGCCCCTTTCGGGGCGCTTTTGTTATGCAACCGGAGGAGTTGCAGGAGTTGGGAGCTTGAAGTTGACAAGCTGGTAGACCTGGCTGATCTGATGATTCAGCGCTGCGGTCTGCGCAAGCTGGCTGTTTTCAAACTCTTTAGCGCGAAGCTGATCTTTCAGGTCGCAGATCAGAGTTGCCTGCTGCTGAGCGAACTGGTCGCGGATCAGAGCGCGGGTTGCTTCCGCTTCCGTAGCAATCGTGCGGTTAGTCTCGCAGCAACAAGCCTGCTCACGGAGTTGAGCCTCGTAAGCCAGGCGTTGAGCCTCGTAGGACTGCGCACATATCGCATTGCTGATGGTGTTCACACCGGAGGTGATCGCGGAGTTAACGCCAGCAAAGCCCTGCACGTTAGCCAGAAGGTTTTGAGTGTTCTGGCTGGTCAAGCCGTTGAAGGTTGACGCAGCAGAGCGCTCAATGGTCAGGTTTGTGCCGTTCTGCCCCTGAATGGTCTGCAATCCGATGTTGTTTACGCTGGTTTGCAGGTTATTAATCCCGTCTAGAACAGCGTTAGCGCCGACTGCAACAGCCGCTCCGTCACCGTAACCATAACCAGGACCGAAACCACGACCACCGAAGCCGTTACCGAACCACGAACCGATCAGGCCACCTACAGCACCGCCAAGACCAGCCGCGCCAGCCTCGCCGCCCATACCGCTAGTTGGTAATAGAGTCATATCAGACATTTTTGTTTCCTCTTTGTTGTTATGTAGCCCCTTGCTACAAACTCAATTCTACGCTGATAAAAACTCTTGACAATGAAAGAAGTGTATGAATTAGAAATGATTTGTTTTGACTCTGTTAATATATGTAAGCGGCAATAAAAAAGCGCAGCCGTAGCCGCGCTTTGTGGTTAGTTTACCGAAACGCCTTGATTAGCGCTTTTAATTCCTCAATCTCAGATTTGAGGTTGTCGATCTCCTCCTGCTGCTTTTCAACGATTCCGCCGATGTAGCGAGTAGCAATCGCCGTGTCAAGCAGAATAACGTTATCGTCAAGCGCCAACGTATCTTCCATGTAGTCAATGATCTCAGGTTTTTTATTCTCTCCGTCGCTCGTTTTCTTTGACTCCTCGAATATAGGAGCACCATGCACAACATGAACATATTCAGGATCGATCTTGTGCAAGTCCTGAGCAATCAGGCCGCGCCGCACTCGATTGTACTTGTCATTCTTATAGATGAATTTTGTAGGCTTAAACTGCATTAAATTGTCATATGACTCCTTACCATCGTCGTACTCAATATCCCGTTTTCGATCCCTATCTGAGATCGGAGTCCTTGAAAACTCAAAGCTTCCACCCCAAACTCCAGAGTCCCATGACATCAATTGACCGCTAACATAGAAGTCAAACCCCCTGCTGTAAGTCGCATCACCACCCATATGAATTGTAACACTAGGCCAGTTTCCATTTCCGCGAGATATAGCTCCAAGAGAATAACGCAAATCGTACCCACCAGTTGAACGAGTGCCTCCAGCAACAACAGGAGAATAACCGCCGTCGTTGTTAACCACAGTGTCAGCGTAGAATGGAGCGCCCATGTATTCACCATCAAGCATCCAACCTCCAGCGACGCATTGACCTTTAAACCCTCGCAGAGCCGTTATGTGCCCTCCATATGAGTTGTTGAAATCAAACCATTTCCAATCCGTTCCCTGGTTGTTAACCCCAAGTCTAACCGTCGAGATATCCGCTCCTGCTCCGCGAATTGCCCCTAACTGCCAGTATCCACCATACCAGTTACCTTGCAAAAGGTTTACCCACGAACCAACGTTACCGTCTCCAGTTACGTTTTGGAGGAAAATGTTTTTATTCCCGCCATCACTTGTATTCATGCCAATAGAGTTGCCCTGACCAGCCCAAACGCTACCAGTGCATCCTACAGATCCGGTTTCAACCCTGCTTGACCTCAGATTGCCAATGCCTGAAAGATTTGCGTCCTCGTCGTATTGCAAATACTTTGTTTTGTAGTTTGCTGAAACGCTAATTGTGAATTTACCAACTCCATCTTGTAGCTCGCTATACATCTTGCCACGGGTTATTAAATAACCATCCGAACTGTAATTGTCGCTAGTAAATGTTCCGCCGCTAACTCCATTTGATTGCTTTCCTGTGACATGACCAAAAGTTACAGCCTGAGCCTCTCCAAGACCAAAGTTATTGCGAGCGCCAGCGGCATCTAACGCACCAGTACCACCGCGATTAACAGGAAGCGGCTTTGTTGCTCCGCTAGCCTCGTCATACGCACCCCAATCTCCGTTATCATCAACATAGATTTTCATCTTTTTGTTTTGGGCGTACATGTACGTTTGTTCACCGGACTGAGCAAAGCGATCTAATTGCAGGTTAACGCGAGCACCTTCTGGCGATGTTGAGCCAGTGCCTCCAGAAGTGACAGCAATCGGAATCGTCTGCCCGTCAGAAGTTTGCCACACAAACAGGCCGTCATTCCCCAACACAAGGCGGTGTGATAAGTCAGGCGATGATAAGAGGCTGTTACCAAATGCGGTATCAACCCAGCCCAAACCAAGATTATTAACAGCCGAACGGCGATCAGCTACGTCTGACAGGTTGGCGTCCTTTCGCATTAGGCTGTTAGCGTCAAGCTGAGTTGCAAGCTCCGCTGCACGATCCGCCTCACTCTTTGCGCTTGCTGCTGATTGCGCTGCTGCGTCTTTGCTTGCGCTGGCTGAGTTGCTTGCGTTAGTTGAGATCACCGCTGCGGCCTGAGACTCATTTTTTGATGCATCTGATGCCGCTGCGCTTTCCGCCGCGTTTGTCTCGCTTTGTTTCGCCGCGCTCTCACTTGCCGCCGCCGCGCTAGCTGATGCGCTTGCGTTCTGGCTATGCTCGAATGCATTTCGCTCAGATTGCAGGGTGTTTGCCTCGCTTGCTGCTGCCGCATTCTTTGACGCCAGAGCCGCCTGATCGTGTGCTGCTGCTGAGTTGGCGCTGTTTTCGGCTGCTTCTCTGTAATCGTTGGCGTTGCTTTCGCTAACGTGAGCCGCCTGTGCGCTCTGACCCGCTGCGCTCTCGCTTGCTGCTGCTGCGCTCGCTGATGCGCTTGCGTTCTGGCTATGCACGAATGCATTTTGCTCAGATTGCAAAGCACTTGCCGCGCTACCAGCCGCCGCCGCCGCATTCTCTTTTACTCCAGCGTCGATTGCCTCTAGCTTCTCCCAATCAAATGTTTTCAGAAAGTCAACAAACTCCTGATACATTGTTTCCTGACCCTGGTAATAACGCAGAGTTTCCGCAACATCTTGCGCCAGGCCGTCAACAGTTATTGAATCATGCAGCAGGATCACATAGTCACTCTGAGGAACAACAGCGCCACCAGTTGAGGTTGCACGCAGTGACGTATCATTTACGATCTCGCTAATTGTTGCATACGCAACTGGATTGGTTGCAAACACAATGGTTGCGCCTGGACGAATAAGCGTTAGCGCCGTTTTCCAGTTTGTGCCGTATCCGGTGATATATCCGTCAGCGTCCATTGACGCTTGACCCTTGCGGTAAATAGCCATATGTAAATTCTCCTAAATAGCACGTTTTGTTAATGACAAGCATGATTATAGCATTGCGCAAGGCATAAAAAAACCCCGCCGAAGCGGGGCAAGAAAGCAATGGTTTACCGTGTCGGGAGTAAAGTTTCCGGCTTGTAAAGCTTTCGCTCTATCCCTTGCCTGAAATTATCGTTAATAGGAAGCATCACGTCAAGCCCTCTCTCCTCTGCGGCTATTATTACTTCCTGATCGGTTGACTTACACACCACGCGCATTTTTCGATCTCCTTTGTATCGGTGCGCAACAATCTCAACGTTATAACTTGAGAAGCAAGCCCACACCTCTTGACCTGTAGACAGGTGAATGTGTTGTGCGTCAACCCAATCAACACACAGATAGATTGTGTTGTCAGTTTTACCAGTCACCGCAACCGAGCCGCGCGTGTAGTCCTTTGCGTAAAACTTTTGTTCCCCCTCCTCGTCAATCATGAGGATGTTACACATTTCATCATCAAGACCATCGTCATGCACCAGGTAGCACGGAATAGCATGAATAAGCGATTCCCCGCCATTCTCCAGCGTTTTTACACCAACAGAATACATTTCGTCGTCTGGTGGCGCGATGCCCTCAAAAACGCTTAGAGGAGTTTTAAGAACGCCTTTTGTTCTCTCCATTACTGCAAAACAGTTTTCATGCGGAGCTTGAGAGCCAAAAGAGTAACCTGACGCGCGAGAGGCTCGCTTGTTGGCCTTAACTATATACTCCTGAGGAACCTTTCCGAGAAATCGCCCCAGGATGTTAATGCACTCACTGTAAGGCTCGCCAGTGAGCTTCATTAACCAGCCAATACCGCTATCGTTACCGCAACCGTTGCATACTGCGCCGCCGTCGCCGTCAGTGCTAAGTTTGTCAGTCCAACGGAATCGGTCTTTCCCTCCGCAATGAGGGCAAGGCTGGTGTTTTTTGTTGAAAACGTCATTGCTCAATCCACAAATGCTTTGCAACGCATCGCGCCACATCCCTTTCATGTACGGCAAAACGTCCTCTTTCTGAAACATCATGTTTGGGTGTACTTCTTGCATGATTTTCTCCAATAAAAAAATCGCGTAGCCGGATGATACCAGATACGCGATCTTTGATTTAGCTATTTGTGCTGTTTATGAAGTCCGACTCTTTGACTACTCGCAGCATTTCATAGCGGTCACATTTCGTCGTTAGCGCTTTGCCGTTGGAGTCAAATCTCAGGTCAGGACGGCAGAATGAAGCTCGATATCCCTTGCAGCCGTTTCGCTTATAGTCGGCGTGAACCTTTTCGGCTCCAGAAACGGAAATCATCCCGCGCTTGCGCCACTGCTGAATAACCTGGTGAGTAACCTTTAAACGCCTTGTCATTTCTGCCTGTGATCCGTAATATTCGCAAACAGCCTCAAGGCGAGCACGCAATCCGGCTTTGACTTCATCCTTTAGAACGTAGTAGCCTGTTTTGCGCTTGCGTTTTTTCTTATCTTTACCGCGCTTTACCCCGTTGTTGCCATTGATTGTGCGCTTGTCAATTTCGCCAGTTGATGCAGCAATTTTCATATTAAAACCTCCGATAGCACTTTTTGCTAAAAACATTCAAAACGTAGGCGCTATTATACATTCAATCGGTTAACGAATAAAGGTTAAAAATGGCAATTCCAAACATTGATAAACAGCTTTCCGCTTTGGGTGAGGCGGTTATTAAGGCGATCCAGGATCGCTTCACGTTTGGCGAAATCACCCCATACCCTTACCAGTGCGTTGCGTACACTGAGATTGCAAAGCGCATGAAGAATTACGAGCATCCTTTCTTTGTGAAAGCGTCGGTATCTGCTGGCAAAACAATGATTTTTGCAATGGTGGCGGCGCAGTGTCAGAGGATGGGGCTTAAAATGATGGTTCTCGCTCGCCAGGGTGAAATTGTGGATCAGGATTCAGAGGAGATCAGCAATTTCGGCGTGCCTAACTCCGTTTACTGCGCGGCGCTGAAGCTAAAGGGCGTACACTTCCCCATCGTTGTTGGCTCTGAGGGAACCGTTTCAAACGGATTGTTTAAGGCGCTGGGCGACTACGTGCCGCACGTTATCGGGATTGACGAATGTCACCAGGTGGATTGGGAGGATTTAGCGGAGGCAATCGAAAACGAGGAGCCGTGGGAGCAAATGACCACGAAAAAAGGCGAGATTGTCCTGAATGGTGACGGCTCACGCGCTCTCAACAATGACGGCGAGCCAATGGAGGGAACCGGACGCACGCAATATACGCTTATCATTCGTGAAATGCAGCGCCGATGCAAAGAGACATACGGGCACGAGTTGCGCATTTTTGGAATGACCGGATCCGAGTTTCGCGGCGTGGTTCCAATCCTGGTGGAAGATAAACGCCAGCGCGGATTCTGGCGCGAGCAGGTAACGAACATTGATACCAACTACCTGATCAAGTTCGGCTCCGTTGTTCCGACGAATTTTGGCGGCGTAGATGGGCTTGGTTATGACCTTTCAGAGTTCACGGCATCCAGTGAGGACGGCGTTGCAGACTTTGACCAGAAAACTCTGCGCAAGATGGAGGAGAAGATCCATAATGATTCAACCATGACGCAAAAAATCATGGCACGCGTGCATGAGATCTGCAAAGACCGCAACGGCGTGCTGGTAACTTGCGCAGGTGAGCGTCACTGTAAAGAGGCCGCTGCCGCACTTCCTCCAGGCGCAACATACAGAATCATCACTGGCAAGACGGGGGAGAAACAGCGTAAAGAGTGGTTGAAAGAAGCATTCGAGGGCAAGGTAAAATACATTTTCCAGGTTCAGGCTCTTACCACTGGCGTAAATGTGCCATATTGGGATACCTCTGTTATCCTGCGCAAAATTGGCTCGTTGACTTTGCTGATCCAGCTTTTGGGGCGCGGTATGCGACTGTTAAAGCAATGGCATATTGACCAGGGATTTGTGAAGCATGATCACCTTGTTCTGGATTTTGCAGGGTGCATGGACGAGTTAGGGCAACTTTACTTTGATCCGATCCTCGAACAAGCGCAGTATCAGCGTCGCGGAGACAACGGGAAGGATCCTAAATTCTGCCCTGATTGCGGAACGGAAAACTCATTCTATGCACGCCGTTGCGTGAAGGTTGACGAGAACGGGAACCGATGCGAGTATTTTTGGAAGTATCGCGAGTGTGAAGATCAGGTAGACCCGCGCACTAAAAAGGTTATCGTGAAAGGCTGCGGAACGAAAAACGATATCGCCGCCAGGGTGTGCCGCTGCTGTGACGTGTCGCTTGTTGACCCTAACGAAAAGTTATCCGGCAAGCACTACACAAAAAACGATTGGTGCAACGTGAAATCATTCCGCGTTGACATGACAAAAAACCAGCGCGGGATCGTGTTCTGTTATGAGCTTGAGGCGCACGGGGAAACGTTCAAGGCTTATGAGCGTTTTTTCCCTGAGTCTGACAATCAGATCTGTAAAACGCTATGGAGGCAAACGGCTCTCAAGCACATTGCAGATCGCAGGATTGCAGGTGTTACGGCGAGCTATCGCAACGCTCGCAAGATCATGCAAAACGCGCATCACATTATGGCTCCGAAACGCGTCACGCATCGCAAAAACGCGAAAGGAGAGGACATTATTTATCATCGGGAGTTTTGAATATGGTTACTGACAAAGGCGATTATCTGGAATATTACGAGCGGGATCCGAGCGATACGCGCAAGGAGGATTCACACCAGGTTGATTGTGTGGCGTGGTTGCGCCACCATCACCCACACTTACTCTTTTGGCACACTGTAAACGAGGGGAGCAAGACAATCACCGCCGCGTTGAGGGATGAGCAAGCCGGATTGCGTAAAGGCGTTTCTGACTTCATTATCCTGATTGGTATCAATGCGCCATACCCTTTCGCGGCCATAGAGTTGAAGCGTGTCAACAAATCAGGCAAAGGTAAGGCGTCACCAGTCAGCGACGAGCAGAAAGCTTTCTTGCGTGACGTTCGCCAGCGCGGAGGGTTCGCCGCCGTTTGCTATGGCGTGAAGCAATTCAAGCTTGCAATTGCAGATCTCTTGAAGAAATAGCACTTTTTGTTAAAACCCGCTCAGGCGGGTTTTGTATTATGCACACAACAAAACAAACACGGAGAATCAAATGAAAAAGCAAATCTTGGGCGCTGCGATAATACTCGCATCTGGATTGGTGGCATGGAAAGCTCCATCATTAATAGAGAGCATGGTTAAAGATCCGATTGACATTGAATTTAATCGCAAGGCTTGCATTATGGCATCAAAGAAATCAGTTAATGATTTTGTCATTGCCAACGGTTACGAGTTAAGCGACAAGGCAAAGCGAAAAGCTGATCTTGTTGTATCTCAGCAGTGCAAACTCTCGGTTTATTCAGAGAATGGAGAGCGAGCCAGGGAGCCTAAAACCTTAAAGACAGCGGGAAGTATGTTTATTGATGGTCTTGATTATGAGGAATCTTTGACGGTTCGATATGCCAAAAAGCGCTCAGAATTCAACGGGAAAATCGTTGCAAAAATGGGGATCAAGGAAGTGACAAAGTGGATAGAAAACTTTGAGGACGCAAACAAGAAATAGCACGAATTGCTAAAACGCCGGATGATGAATCCGGCATAATACACCCAACGAAAACAACTGAGGATTTGAAAATGTTAAAAGATATCTCTAAAGCGGTTTACTGGATTTTTGTTGTTCTTATCGCTCTATTTATTGTCTCACTGATAATCTCTCTTGTTGCGTTTGGTGTTGATATAATCTTTGGCGTTGTTGGAATCTTCCTTGCCGTTATATTTGCCCCAATGCTGCTAACTAAGGCAGCCGCAAGCGGTGCGGAAATTGAAGCACCAAAAGCAGAGAGTAAATCTGACGCCAGCAACGCGGCTAAATTCTACATGATGAAATAAGGATCTAAAAATGGCTAAAGACATTCTTGACAACTCAACAATTGATGGTATCGAGCAGGTTGATGAAATGGACTTTCATGAGTTGCAGCACGGCAAGTATTCAGACATAGCCCTGCGCTCAGGCTGTCATTACCAGGCCGTGAAGCCTTGCCAGTATTACAAGGTTACTGGCAACCGTTACGCAGGAAGCAACACTCCAGATGTTGTCCGTGACCTTTGGGCTACTCCGCGCGATGTTGTTGCGTACATGGAAAACCGATACGGAAAATATGATCTTGACGCTGCGGCTAGTGAGGATAATAAAGTCTGTGAAAAATTCTACAGCAAGGAAACCAACTGCTTAAAGCGCTGGTGGGGCAGCAATAAACACGTATGGCTGAATCCGCCATATTCGAATCCAGATCCGTTTGTGCTAAAGGCCATTGAGCAAATGGAGCACGACAACCAGATCGACATATTGCTTCCAGCCGACAACTCAACGGCATGGTTTAGCGACGCGCAAAAGCAAGCTGCGGAAATTATCTGGATCACTGGCGAAACCTGGAAAGATGAAGATGGGCGCGAGTATTCACGAACCGGACGATTAGCGTTTATTTCCGGCCTGACTGGTGAGCAAGTTAGCGGCAACAACAAAGGCAGTGTGATCTTTGTCATGCGCAAATTAAAGGATGGCGAAACGCAGCAAACTCACTACGTGAAAATCAGCGATATTTGCCCGTCAGTAAAAAACAAGCGAGCCAAAGCAAGGAGTTTTTAATGAAAGATGATATTGCAGCACTAGCAATACTTTGTGCATTCATGATAGGAAGTGGTTTTTGCTCTTATGCGCTCCTTGCGCTAATCATCAAAATAGGGGAGTTTATTTAATGGGTGAAAGAAATGTAACACTAAACGAGGTTGGTTTATTCCTGCTGTATCGCGCTATGGTGTGCCAGGCTATTGACCTAAACCCGCACATTAAGGATGTAATAGAGGTTGACCCGTGGGAGTATTCCAGCGCTCTTGACATGAGCTTTGAGGAAACCGCAAAACTCCCGCTTGAGAAGTGGCATATCAAGATTGCTGATGATCTAGATGAAATGTGGCAAGACCTTAAAAAACGAACGGCTCACTAAATAGCACTTTTTGTTAAAAATGCCCGGCGAAAGTCGGGCATAATCATTTCCAACGAAAACCACTGAGGAAAACGAAATGAAAATCTACAGCAAAGCAGCCCTGGAAATTGCACAACAAGCAGCACGCGAGGCGGTAGAGCTTGGGGTGAAAAATGGCGGCGACTTCGATTGGGGAATGGCTATGATCTGGCTGAAAATCGCAACCGGACACGCGCCAGTTTTCAAGTACGAGGAGCGCGGAATTCGTTCAATCGTCGCAGCGATGGAGGGCAAAGATGAAGGTTGAGCAAGGCCGCGAGGCCGTTTGGAATCACGCCAAAGAAACCGGAATGGCAGACGATATAGCACGAATTGCTAAAATCTTTGATCTGGCTGATGTTAGTATTATCAGCAACGGGAAAATGACTTACTTAAATGAGAGGCCGCGAAAAATGCACCGCGTGCCAGCAATCCCGACAAAAATTGACTTCAAAGAAGCAATGGCAAAAATCAGAGAGCCGAAAAAGTATTACAAAGGAGAATAGTTATCATGTGGCGCTTGCTTGTTCTTCCAATGCCCGTTATCATTGCCGCCGTTGTTATGTACGCACTTGTTATGTAATTTAAGAGGAAAAGTTAATGATTCAGAAAATGACAGACCAGCAGTTTAAAGACGCGCGAGCGGATGGCAAAACCTACAAGCAGATCGCGGAGGAGTTCGGCTTGAATGTTCGCACCGTTGAGCGCCGCGCCGCACGCCTCGCTCGCCAGGGTGAAACTGACACGAAAGGCGCTCCAGGTTTTGCGGTTGTTCGTGAGTCAGTCCTGACCCGCGCAAGCGGCGAAGAAGTGATGCGCTGGACTATCACCAACAAAGATAAAGAGCAGTTGGAAGCGCTCATGCAAGCCGCGATGGAGGCATTTGCAGAGGAAGTGCCGCGCCTGGAGCCTCAGCCGGAAAGCCGAAAGGACTACAGCGAAAGCCTTGCTCTCTACCCTATTTTTGATATGCACATTGGTGCAATGGCTCACAAGCACGAATGCGGCGAGAATTGGGACACTGCAACCGCCGAGAAAGTCATGAATGACTTCTTTGATTATGCTGTAGAGTGTGCGCCAAATAGCGAAAAGGCCGTTCTCCTGATTGGTGGCGACATGCTCCACAGTGACGGACTGGAAGCGGTAACGCCAGCGAGCGGACACGTTCTGGATCAGGATTCGCGTTATGCCAAACTGGTTTATGTCGCAATCCGAGCAACTCGCCGCGCCATCTCCCTGATGTTGACCAAGCACAAAGAGGTTGAAGTTCAGGTTATCGAGGGCAATCATGACCAATCAGGCATGATCTGGCTACGCGCAGCAATGGCGGCGGCATACGAAAACGAGCCTCGCGTGACGGTTGACGTTTCTCCCCGTGTCGTGCATCACACGCAGTACGGAAAAACATTCCTCGCGTATCATCACGGTCACACCGTTCGCAAGCCGGAATCGTTGTTGATGATGTGCGCGGCAGATTGGCGTGAGGATTTTGGCAATTCAAAATCAATGTATGCGCATGTTGGACACTGGCATCACCAGACCGTGACAGAAACAAGCCTGGGGATTGTTGAGGTTCACAGCACTATGGCTGCAAAAGATGCATATGCAGCACGAGGAGGCTGGCGCTCTCGTCGTCGCGCTGCGGTTATCATCTACGACAAAGAGCACGGCGAGATCGGGCGATTCATGTTCTACCCTGAAATGATGGAGTCAAAATAATGAAAGTTAAATGCGTTGAGAATTCATCTAAAACACTGCCTTACTACGAGGGCTTTGTGTACGAGGCTGAGCCTCTACCTGGCGGGATGTACAAGATTAAAGATGGATCAGGGCAGCATATCATTGCACCGCTAAAAGGGCATTATCTGGAGTTTTTACAGATTAATTGACATTTAATTTCATAAGTTTACAAAGGGCTGGCGTTTGCTAGCCCTTTTTTATTGTTTCGCTTTCGATCATTGCTGGTTAAGATACACTCACTTAATTGTTGACATTTTATCGGAGGAGGTTAGATCATGAGAGAATTTTTAAACGCGGCAACTACCGGAACCGGAGGTGCATCACTGACGGGCGCGGCGACGGGGCAAATTACCATTGCGGTTGCTGGTCTTATCCTAATGGCGGCTTTTGGTTTTTGGGGCGCGTATCTGCGCTGGAAGGATAGCAAGGCGCTGCGAGAGGCTTTGGATCGTGAAGATATCAAAGAGGCAATTCGAATCAGGGGGAAATAATCATGAATTTACAGAGAGGCGCGGCATACGCTTTATTTGGCGCTGCGCTCTCGTTAACTTCTCCACTCCTGGAGGAGATCGAGGGCATCCGTTATAAGCCATATAAAGATATCGCTGGAGTTTGGACGGTCTGCGCGGGTATTACCGGATCTGATGTTGTGCTAGGTAAGACGTACACGCAGAGAGAATGTGACGCACTTCTTGCCAAGCACATCGGGATCGCAAAGGCAGAAGTGGATAAGCGCGTAAATGTTGAGATACCGGACACTATGCGTGCGGCGATGTATAGCTTCACTTACAACGCTGGTACTGGAGCGTTTCGCAAGTCAACCATGCTCAAGAAGATCAACAATGGCGATCTTTACGGCGCGTGCGACGAGCTTTGGAAATGGACGTATTACTACAATCCAAAAACGGGCAAGCGCGAGAAGTCCAAAGGGTTAAAAAACCGTCGCGCGGTTGAGTATAAATATTGCACTAAGGATCTGAAAAAATGAAACGATTAGCTTTGGCGGCACTGGTTGCCGCCTCTCTTTCTGGTTGTTCAGCGTCAAGCGCCCTGAGCGGTTTAATCGGCAGCAAGCCGGAAATCACAGCACAGGCCGGAGCCGAAAACGTAAAGCAAACAGTAGGCGTGACGGCAAAGAATGACGAGAGCAGCAAGCAGGAAAACACGATCAAGGATTCGCAGGTTGGCAAGGTTGACTCCTCCAACAAAAAGAAGGTGAGCACTTCAAGCATCCAGGCTGATACAATCACAGCCGACAAGATCGAGATCAGAAACAGCGAGAGCGATTTGTATGTGATGTTCTTTGCGCTGGCTTGCTTTTTTGTTGCTGGCTTTGCGGCTGGCGTTATGTGGGGAGGCAGAAAAAACAAAGGGGCATAATGCCCCTTTTTCTATTCAAGAAGTCGGACGTTAATCAATACCACGCCGTCCTCGTCGTGCAGGTTGTGCTCCTTTGCCGGATTAGCTTTCATGTCGCTATACAGGATCAGGAGAAGCGCCGCAATCATTTCGTCATGCGATACCGAATTTACGGCGCAGTGCTTCATAATCGCATCTATTAGATTTTGTGTTGAATAATTCATCGTCGCTTAACTCGTCAAGGTGAAACAGATCGTAAATATATTTATTGCTCTCACCCTCCAGGCTATACAGTTCAAATCCAAACGGCCTCTTGTGCGAGCCTTTGCACGTCACCACGCCTTTATCGATCCCAAGATAACCCAACGTAGCCATTCGCGGGATAAACTCAAGAGAAACGCTTGAGGCGAATTTCCGAGGCGTCATATTTGCGGCTCTTGCGAGCCGCTCACATTCTTTGTGCTGAAAAACAAATCTGGCTAAGTGCTGGCGATTAAACCAATCGTAACTTTCGCAAAACTTATACAGATCCAGCAAAAACATCATTTATCACCCCATTAAAGCAGGATTCACAAACACGCGCCCATTCGTGAGGCATACGTAATTCAGATCTTCAAGTATTGGCAGCAAGTGATCCTCAATTCGCTTCATTACTCCAGCCTGACCCAGGAACGGACGAACCTTGCGCACGGATTCGTAAATAGCTCGCGCAGTGATAGCGCCCTTATTAGCTTTTCCGAGTCTGGTTATCGTGTCGATAATCTTGATCAACTCCGCATCCTGACCAGCATGACCTGAGGCATTTGCCGCGCTGATGTAGGTCTTGCTCAACTCCTGGAACATCAATAGAGCCTCCTGCATCGTCTCAACGTCAATCTCTCGTGACTTTGTGGCGGTTCCGTTAACCTCTTGCCAGTTTCGGATCGTGTGAATCACTGACGCCAGGCGAATAACTTGTTTATCCATTTTACCCAACGCGCCGCGTAGCATGGTGTGAGAATATTCTCCTCCGTCTGCAAGCTTTGGCTCCATTTCCTGGCGTGCCATGTTGAGCACGCGCATAGCGGAGCGGCTAACCTTCAACGAAACGGATTGCTCCATCATGATATTGTGGATCAGCTTGTAATAGTCTGCCTTAAGACCTGCATCAACTGGCGTGTAAGTTGTGTCTCCGTTGTCGTCAACAAACTTACGGCGGCCTAAGAATGATTCCTCTCGCACCAGCAGGAAACGCTCTGAAACACCGATACCACGAGCGCCAGCCTCCATAATGCCGCTGATTGTTTCGTCCTGCGCAATAACAGCCATGCAGCCAAGAGCCGTAAAGCTCATATTGTTCTCTGCGTTTGCACGGGCAATGGAAACGTGACCGCTATCCCAAGCTTTAAGCACCAATTCGCTGTTAGTTTTGCGCTCGCTATTGGCGTATGTCAGACCGAGCAACGAGTTGATACTTGTTGCCTCGTCCGAGATAACAGCAAAGTTACCCTGGCGAAAGTTGATTTTAGCCAAACCCTCTGGAGTGGTATCTGAAACCGGAAACACAACGTCGCACAGTTTTGCGAGCTTTTCCTCGTACTCCTCTTTCTCCTCGTAAAGCGCAGCATATTCAGTGCCGGAGCGCTCGCTCTTTAATTCCTTTGCGATCCCGTTGAGTTTTGCCTGAATTTTTTTGCGCTCTTTCTTGCGTTGCTCGTTGATGCGCTCAACCTCTGCAACAATCGGAGCAATCGCCATTGAGTTGATCGCGGATTTACCAGTAGACGGCGGCTGGCTGGTCACAACGTATAGCGCCGTTGGCTGATCGGTTCCGTGGTATTCCACGGTGAATCGTCCGAGCATTGCGGCAGATACGCAGCCTACAAAGTGCATATAGGCAGATGAAACAGGGAATTGCACAGATTCCGCAAGGCTGCGAGACAGCTTGCCTACAACGTCGCAATCGTTGCCGAGGGAAATTACAGGGTATTTGTCGTTCCCGCTGTTAATGTCCTTCACGTCACCCCAAAAGCCAGACGAGCGAGAGTAGCCGTTTGCCTGGATTGCAACCTTAACGGCGCTCAAGCCTTGAGCCTCAGCCGTTGAAATGATTTGTTGTGGTGTCAGCGTGGATTGTTCAAAAAACATCTTAAAGTCTCCTTGTTGGTTGACCCGTATTATAGGCCAACCATCTTACAGCCTTTTAGCAATTCGTGCTATTTTAAACGTTCAACTTTTGCGAGAAGTTTCGATCCGTCATGGCTCCAACATTCAAGCGTGTCTTTGTCGAACCATAGCGACTTGTGGAATGTGTGACCTATCAGGAGTTCACCGCCTCTTTCCCTCACCTGGTAAACCGTCTCCGACACGATAAGTGATGAAACATTACTCTCAATCACCTTGAAGCGATTTTTTCGCATCGCCGCTGGTATATGCTTTTGATAGTCAACGCCTTTGATCATGAATATTTCGCCTCGAATAAGTAAGCCCCACCAGCAGAGAATCCGATCTCCTCCCTGTAGAGAGTGAAGCGGTCGCCGTCCTCGTCAAACACATAGCCAGCAACGCCGCCCAATACGCGCCCTTGTTCGATCTGGTAGCGCTTGCCAGCCTTAAACGTTTTCTTGTGCTTCATGCTATGGTCTACCCAAGTGCATTTTATTGTGCGAGTCTTGATTGCTCTATAATCATTCTTATCTACGGTTTTCCATTTACTACCCTTTGTCAATTCGAGCACCTGGAAAGCCTCCATTTCAACGAATTCACCGCTATCATTAACAGGAACCATTACCGCTTTAAAGCGTCCTTTCATTAATTTATTGTCGGCGTTGCGGATAACTTTCATTATTTGCTCCTTATATTTGAATAAGCTTTCAAAGTGTCAATCAATTTATCTTTGCCGCGTGCTGAAACTCTAAAACCTGCATATTCCTCGAATCTTTGTTTTGCCTCCTTTACTGAAAGCCCTTTGTTTTCAATGGCATATATTAGGCTGGTGCAAATCTGGTTTAATCCCTTAACTTTCATTCCTGCATCCACTTGCGATATTTTGCCAACTGGTTCATTGAGGACAAAATGCCTTGCTCTTTCATGTTGCTTGCGCGGTAAATCTCAGCTAAATAAGTTTCGCCGTTGTAAAGATATACAGAGCCGCGAAATGTTTTGAGCTTTGGATTGTCAAGACCAGCAACCATTGCCAGGAAATCCGCTTTCTTAGTCATGTGAGCCATTTTGTTATCCTCAATTCGTTTCGTTGGGATAATAATAGCGGATCTTATCGACCCGCTTTTAACAAAAAGTGCTATTTTGAATTAGCCAGCCATACAGCAATCGCCAGGCCGCGCGGAGTAAGTGAGCGAATCAGTTTTGTTCGCGCTGATTTACCGCCTAATTTCTTCCATCCTGGATTATCATTCCCAATCGGATCCACTGGCAAAGCCTCAGGCATCACAAAGCCGTTACCAGTCCAAAGGCAAGTTTGCTTATTGTAAGCGTCGCTAGCTGGGATGATATCAGGGAAAGCAGGGTGAGCTTCATCCTTGATATGGATATAGCCTCCATAGTCGCACGGATGGAATTTGTGATCCGGCTTTCTCCATAGCGTTGACAGCTTGCCTACAGGGTTTTCGATCATGTACGGAGCGCCAAAGTGATCAGCAATCTCCGCCGCAATCTTGCAGGTCGCCGCCGCCTTAACCTGGAAATCTGGATCAATCTCAGCTTTGCGCTTCCAGTGGCGAGAGCCGCTATTCGCTAAATCGGTGCATGGTGGAAACGCCATAACGAAATCAGGTTTACCCCAAAGCAGGTTACACGCGCTAACTTTGAAATCCTCGTCAATCCACGCGTTAACATATTCGATGTTCGGATGCGTTACGCGCACTGATTGGTACGAGCCGTGATCACCTTCATCGGCATTGAAACAGATTACTTTATAACCAGCTTTCGCCCACGGCAGCGCCGCATAGCCGGAGCCGTCAAACATTGAGAAAACCAGGCCTTTACGTTCAAACATTTCTATCTCCTCAGAATGGGAAGCAACGCTTGCAGGCTGGATCAAACTCACAGCCGCAGTCATTTACAATCATGGTTGGATCAGCAAACATCACTCCACTTTCCATATCCATATCCATATCGCCAAGCGCATCATCCAGCGTGCGCAGTTTATAAGCAACCTCAAGCGCTGCCTCTTTATTCAGTCCAGCCGCTTCCGCCTCTTGCAGACGGGCAAAGAAACCATCTTGTACCACAATTCACTCCTCTAAAACTGGCGGCGCAATTGCCGCCTTTAAACCAATCAGGACTTACCAAGCTTTCCACGTTTCGATGTACATGGAGTTTTCATCCAGGAAATCAATCACATCTTGCTTGCTGTACTGGCGCAGGGTGCAGCGCGGCGACGTTCCAACGGTGTAGCAGCCCTTGCCCTCGGTGATGGTGACTTGCTTGATTTTCTCGCCAGGGATATCGCACTTGATGATCACGCGATGGTGGCTGTCAAGGGTGCGCATGATGTTTTGGGTTTTGAGCTTCATTCGTTCGTCCTCTGTTTGTTGTCGATGGCGCTACTATACCAGGCAGCAGCGCCGGAGTTTTAACAAAAAGTGCTATTGGTAAATCACTCCTTTAATCTTCTTGATCTCGTCAACTAGCTCTTGCTCGTCGTGAATCATGGCTGGCGAGCACTCCCAACAAGCGGAGGGAAGTTTCTTGTTCTTGCCCTTAATCAGAAATCCGCCCATTAGCTCCCAATTGCAGATAAGGCGATCATCGCGCATATCGTACAGGTTGAACAGGTTGCGGTTTGCGCCGCTAACATAAATCTTCATGCCATTGTTGCGGCAGAATCCGCGCAGTTCTTTCGTCACTCGCATTATTCGCTCTCCAGTACAGTAACAGGTTCCAGGCGCTCCAGCACAACTTTGAAGTCAGCAAAGAATGTCGGCCTACGTTCGGTTAACTCCGTATAGGTGTCAGTCGCCAGCGTTGCGCGATCACCTTCATAGCACACTACACGCCTTCCGTTCTCGCGACTGATTGCCACCACGCGATAAGTGTTTTTGGTCATGCGTTATCTCCTGATTGGTTTAGTTCTTAACCTGGCTCATGCGATCCATTTCACGATACCAGATAATCAAATCATCAAGCGCCAGGAACAAGTCAGCTTTCTTTGTCTCCTTGATAATGTCACAAACCAGGTTGATATCACACTCCAGCACGCCCAGGTACTCACCATACTGACGGCAGTCTTCAATGTTGTCCGCCTTGCTTGTGCGGCGATTGTTGCGCTGCGCACGGCAAATCAGGCTGATCACGTTGCTGGTTTCTTTGCTGGTGATGTGATAGGTCATTTCGTTTTCCTCAGTTCGTTTCGATGAATGCATTATGCCGAAATCGGATCGGTCTTTTTTAGCAAAAAGTGCTATTTAATCGGTAGTCGGTGATTTTGATGATTGCGTGACCAGTTTTGTAATGTTGTTTTTGATGTCCGTCAACTTTTGTGTGATTGTGATGATTGTTGATGATCTTTGATGTGGAGAGAGTGTGGGAGCCGTCATGGTCTGCTGATTCCGTTTTGACGCTCCCGAAAACTCCTCCTTGTTGTCTTGCGTTCACAAACGTTTCAGCCTGTTACCGAAAATGCGGTGGCGTAGTTTGTTCGCGTTTTTCGCGTGGCAGAAACAGAAATAACTTTTGATATCCCTATAAACAACTAATAAAATCAATAGTTTATTTTATATATATTATATTTGTTTTCACTACGTTATACTTGTTCCATATGTATGAGGGTTCCCCTCTCTCCGTGGTATTATTGCTATTGATTAATTTATAGGCGATTACCGCTCAAGGAATATTCGATTTGGCTCACCCTGGTGGATGCTGGAGAGTGATTTGGACATATATACGCTTAGAGAGAGGCTTCCGAAAAAACTGTAACAGCGGTATCACGTAAAAACAAAATTTAATCTCATGCAAATCAGCAACTTATGACGAATTTTGTTTTTCGGCTCAAAAAAAACTTGCGTAAACCGATTGTAACACGCATAATGCACCCCGAAACGAACAAACGGAGGTAAAACGATGTCAGATCAATCATTTGGCGACCAGTTGCGTGCAGCAGCGCGAATGCTGGCAAGCGGAGAGCGAGACGAGATTATCATGACGGACTACCAGTTACAGCAAGCGTCCGGCAGGGAAAAAATCAACCCAAGCCATATCCGTACAACTATGGCGCGAGAGGTTCGCACCCTGGGAGCTATCAGCGTGAAGCGAATCACGGATCCGATGGGCTACGTTTGCACATTCAACCCTGACCCGAAAAAGCGAGCTGTTGCCAGCGACGAGCTACCAGCTATCAAGGCACGGGCGGCTAACAAGGCACTGAAAGCGATTGCGGACGTGATGCCAAATCTCACAGACTTGGAGGGCGAGCAGTTGCAGGGCGCTATCATTGCAGTGCAGCGCTACCAGGATTTAATCAAGAAGCAAATCAACGAGGAGGTTTAATTATGTGCAACGAGAAAATCGATCAGCTTGTGGACGAAATCATTGAGACGCACGACCGCGCCGGATTCAACTCTATCTTTATGGTATGCCCTGACGCGTGCGGCGTAACAGAAAGCGAGCTTAAAGAAGCAGTTGAGCAGGTGGAGTCCGTACTCCGAACCGATAACCCTGGTGACGAAATCTTTGCGGCATTGACCGCTTGCGATGGTGGCGGAGTGTTTGCGCTGTCATTCATCAATGCGAATACGATCTTGACCATCTGATTGGTAAATAGCACTTTTTGTTAAAAACGCCGGAACGGATTCCGGCATAATAGCCTCAACGAAACGAATTGAGGAGATTGCAAAATGGTTACACTGATTACCTGGGAGCACGAGAGCAGCAACGCGGTAGTGCGCGAGTTTGATTCAGTAGCAGCGTGCTACAGCCTGGCCGCTAACGGCGGATTCTACAAAGCACAGATTGTTAACGAGTTTGGGGTGGTTGACTATGAATTTCACGGCTAATGACGTAAAAGCTGGCGTGGTGTACCGCGCCAAATTCTCAGATCGGTTATGGCGCTGGGATGGTGAAACAATGTGGACAAAGGGCGCTGGCGATGTGATTTGGCATGAATCCGGCTGGCCTCACCCAACAATGACGCGAAAGGACATTTCATATTATCTGGCAGTTGGTGAATTCGAGGAGGTTAAATAATGATCCGATTCAACGTTGATTATCCAGGCTTTATTGCTGGCAAGACCTATCAGGCGAAATGCGCAGCGCACCCATTCTACGGATACCTTGCAATCAAGGTTGTAGACGAGGACGGCGATACGCGCTACCTGGCGATTGAGCTACTGGAGGACGGATCCATTGTTGAGGTGGACGAATGAGCAGTTGGCACAATGAACATGTAATGCAATTCTACCGCCAAAGGATAAAGAAAATCCTCAATAGCACGAATTGCTAAAACACCAGATCTGGGTTGCGCTATAGTAACCCCATCGAAACGAAACACACTGAGGACTTAAAAATGAAATCTCGCAAATACCGCAACATCTTCAACAACCTGACTTACTGGCTGGAGGACGGCGCTGTCATGGTTAGCAACGGCGAGCAAACAAAGAAATCGCTGTTAAGCGCAGAGGAGTTTTTCATTGCGGTAGGCCGCGACGTTCTGGTACTGGTTGAGGAGGAATAATAAATGCTGTCAATTCGCAACTGGTTTATGCGCCTCATTGGGAAAGAGGTTGAGGCTTTCGGCTATAACATTCCGGCAAACTTCAAGCGTGCTTGCCCTGGCAATGCCAGCGGGATTTATTGGGAAATGCCAGACGGCACATACTGGTTCACTGTGATTTCTGGAATGCCGATCCAGGTTAGTGAGCGCGACTATGAGCGCGGAACGTGGTTTACAGCTATGCAAGAAATCGGGGAGGAATTTTAATGATTAAGTTTGAGCTTTGGGGTTACACATACCACCTGCGCGGCACTTACGGTGTTGCAATCGTTGACCTTGACGGCACACTTTCTGACGGCACGCACCGCTTGCACCTGCTGCCAACGAAAGACTTGCACCTCACTGAAAGCTGGCGCGAGTTTAACAAGGCGGCTGTAAACGATAAACCGATCCAGAGCACCATTGATGTTGTGCGTAACCTTTGGCGTGCTGGTATGGGCGTCGTTATCCTGACTGGTCGCAGTGACGAGGTTGAAACCGATACTATCCTTTGGCTTGACCGACACAAGGTGAAATATGACTGGCTTATCATGCGCCGCGCAGAGGATAACCGCAAGGACACCGTTATCAAAGAGGAGGTGTTGCGTGCAATCGGTCTGCACCATATTACGTGCGCCTTTGATGATTCGCCAAACGTGATCAGCCATTTTCGCAGCCTGGGAATCACAACCTATCAGGTGACGGAATACGACAAGCCGCACGCTCATTTACAGAGTCATGGCGTGGAGGAGTTGAGTAAATGATTGTGACGCACGATGTAGAGCCAGGCGCGAGCACTGCACAGGACATGATTGCCGGAATGCCGCCAAAATCGCACAGAATGGTACGTGTGCGCGGTTATAGCTTCAATGTCAGCCAAACGCTCAAGGAGATTTTGGCCTTGCCAGAAGTTGATACAGCGCTTGTGGGAGTGCATACAAATGAATATGTTTCTTTCCACATTGTGACGAAATAGCACGAATTGCTAAAACGCGCTCCGAGAGGGGCGCTATAATGCACCCATACCAACAAACGAGGAGCAATAAAATGGAACAAGTAAAAGTTAAACTGATTTCCCACGGTGGCTATGATGGTTTGAGACACCTTTCATTCCCAATCGTAGTTGATGGCTTTGTGCATCCGGTTCTTGGTTACGTTGATGTGACAATGCGCGAGCTTGAGCGAGTCGGTTATGACTTTGAAAAGGGGCAGATCGGAGAAATTGCAGACTGCGCGAAAGATAGCGACTCTCTTACATTCTTCCAGGGTAGCGAGTGCGAGGTGTTGAAATGAAATTCCAGATCTTCAAAGCTATTGACAAAATCGACGGCGAGCTTTCACTTTTCATCTTTGATGAGGAAAACAACTACACAGTTATTGACTATTCGCCGGAAATGATGTGGCGCATGATTCGTGATATCAAGGCTGGCGGCGGCTGCCACTGGAGCGATAACGCAAACGAAACTCCGCGCCGTGACGACATGCTTGATGCAGTTTTAATGTGTGAGTTTGAAGCATGAAGTGCATCCGGTCAACATACGAACTATTCAAGGCGGATGAGAGTTACCCGCTCATTGAGAAAGGCCAGGTTGGGCGGTTCACGGTGTACGAATACACCGACGCGCAAGGTTGGGTTTACACGTTCGGCCTCGACGAGAACGGCGAGCAAGAAACAGACGGCAATTTCATGAAATTTGAGAAATAGCACTTTTTGCTAAAGACTTTCCGCGAGGCCATTGATATAGTGGCCTCATTGAAAGCAACCACGCAAACAGGAGATAAAAATGCGTACCAACTTTGAGAAAATCCGCACTAACAAAGACCGCCGCGCCGCTGGTGAGATTGTAGATTCACACCGTCGCCGCAAGAAAACACAAAAACGCGGGAGTGCGGCAAAGCGCATGGATTGGGATCAGCTTCAAACTAACTACAAGGTAGGCCGATAATGATTACACTACAAGAGCACAGCGAGCTAAGCGGCAAGACGGCTGAATACCTGCGAAAGCTTGCCGATGATATCGAAAGCGGCAAGGTATGCGTTGACCGCATGACCATCGAAACATCAATCGAATGGTTTAAGATCGAGAAGCGAGAAATCATCATCAACACGATAGGGGCAGCTAACAATGAGTAAAAAGGTTATCATCCTCAATGCACCGCCAGGCGCTGGCAAAGATACGATTGGCAGCCTGATTTGCAAACACGCGCCGCAATATGTCGTTAAGCGCTCATTCAAAGAGCCGATGTTCAAGATCGCAAAGGCTATGTTGGGAGATTATCGGTTTGGCCTGTTTATGCAAGCGTATGACGACAGGGAGCAAAAGGAAAGAGCGCAACCATTCCTGAATGGTAAATCACCTCGCCAGTTTATGATCTGGATTAGCGAGGACGTGATAAAACCTCAATTTGGGGATCAGTATTTTGGCGTGGTAATGGCTGAGGCCGTGCGAGATAGCCAGGTTCCGGTTGTCATTACTGACGGCGGTTTCCCCGATGAAGTTAAACCACTGGTCAGTGCTGGGATTCAGGTAAACATTTGCCGTCTACACCGCGACGGCTACACGTTCGCCGGAGATAGCAGGGATTATCTCAATCTTGAGGGCTACCATCACCGAATCGTGACGCGGGATTATATTATGGTGCATGGTGATCCAATGCACACCGTAGACCAGATTTGCGAGGACATACTAAGTGATTAGCACGCCGAACGATCCAAAAGAGCCGTTTGATTTTCACAAGGCCGCGATTGTCGGCCTTACAATCCTAACTGTCATTTACACTGTACGAGGTATTCTATGGCTGGTAACACACTAAAGCGAATCTGCGTTATTATGCTCATTATCGGCGGGTCGCTGCTAACGGAGCCAGGTTTTGCAAACACGGCTGGAACTATGGCGGTGTTAATCGGCGGTCTTATTGGCGGCTACATGGATGGTGTAAAGGCTGGGCGGCGCGAGGCGTTCGGCGGTGAAGATAAAAATCCGATCAAATAGCACGAATTGCTAAAACTTCCGCGAGGGCATTTGATATAGTGCCCTCATTGAAGATAAGCAACCAATCAAAGGAGATAACGAAATGGCTACTATCCGCAAACACCTGGTAAACGCATTCGAGAATGTTGGCGAGCGCTACGGATGGGATGATGGACTAAAAACACCGTACACGGCACGCCGTCAAGGTTTCAAAACACTGCGCGAGTGGGCGCGTTGCATGGCGGCTAACTACATGCCGGAGAACTGGCAACTCATGCCTGACACACTGCGCGAAATGATCGAAGAAGCACAGGCGGCAGGTGTGCCACTCACTCAGCATGATTTTGACGCGTTCGCAGAGGATGAGATTTTATGCTGGTGAAAATCCGCACGGATTATGACGACTCGCCGTGGATAGCGGCGGGTAAGATTTACGAGGCGGCGCTGGTCGAAACAGGCCGCTACGCAGGAACGTATAAGTTTATTGGGGAGTTAGGCTCCCCGTGCTACACAAGGCTTGAGCGTTCAATTCACATCGGCGGCAAAGATTGGGAGATTGTAGAATGAAATATTATGTACGTCCTACCGCAAGCGGTGAAAACTTTACTGCTGGGAAGCTTTACGAGATCCAGCATGGTTTCGGCAGAGGTCGCGTTGTCGTGCTAAACGATGCAAAGGAGGAAACAATTGTGCGGTGCGATGGTGTTGTGTCGGCTCGCCTGGACTGGCGCGGCAAGTTTGAGCGAGTGAGCATTCCAGACGAAAAGGAGGCCATTGAATATGCAGTTAGCTTTGGAGTGTTTGACGGTGTGGGATTGCAGCGCATGAAGATCAAGAAGGAAGCTATCAGCGACGGGCAAATCTACGCAAG
>OIZF01000128.1_pt1 | contig 51281 bp, 60 predicted proteins | sample 1588471 | NCBI WGS metagenome assembly OIZF01 (sample SAMN03283279) | human gut metagenome | biome: human-associated habitat; material: feces | host: Homo sapiens | place: Peru | collected 2012
TAAAGGCCCCGCAAGCACTAAACGCAAGCACAAAACACTACCAACAAACGCAAGCTCTAATGGGGGCGACGCGTCCCGCGTCGGGCATGAAAGCAAAAGCTCACAGACAACATTAATTATGCCCCTGTTTGCGAACCTTTGTCTTCATGCCCGATAACGCGGGATGCGTCGCTCCCCATTAGTGGTAGCGTTTCTTCAAGCACCAAGCGCCACCACTCACATAATTACCGCCAGTGGTCTCACATAGCCACAGGCGCTATATTTGTTTGTACCCTATCAAACAAAAGCGAGCCAGCCTATGCTTCTCTTATAACCCCACAACGAGGCAACCTCTGGCAGATGCAATAACCGCATCAGTCAGAGGTTGCCTCGTTGTGGGGTAAAGATAAAAAACAACAGCAGAGCGCTTCATGCCACCCTGCTGTCTGTTGTTAGTCTTATGCTTTAACGCGGTTAAGGTATGAACCGTCGCGTGTATCAACTTCGATAGTTTCGCCTTCGTTGATGAAGAGAGGCACACGCACCTCAACACCTGTTTCAAGCGTTGCAGGCTTAGTAGCGTTAGTTGCAGTATCACCCTTCAAGCCCGGCTCAGTGTATGTAATCTTGAGATGAGTCTTAACAGGCATTTCAGCGAAAAGGATAGTTTCAGTTGAAGCATCGCTTACAACTTCGCATACATCACCTTCCTTCATAAAGTCCACACCTGTGATAAGGTCCTTCTCGATAATTACATCGTCCCAAGTCTCCTGATTGAGGAAGTGGTACTGATCGCCCTCAGCGTATGAGTATTGGTAGGGGCGACGCTCTACGCGCACGTCCTCAAGAGCTTCACCAATGTTGAAACGACGCTCAAGCACACGGCCTGACACTACGTCCTTCAAAGTGGTGCGCATAATGGTGTTACCCTTACCGGGCTTTACATGAAGAAAATCGATGCAGAAGTAGAGCTTGCCGTCAAGGCGAATGCAAGTACCCTTCTTGATGTCTTGTGATTTAATCATTGGAGTAAATGTTGTATTTCGTTTTATCTTATGATTTTGACGGCAAAATTACGACTTTTTTTTGATAAAGCACTTCTTTACGTCACTTAAAATGGCCCGCAATATCTATCTCCATCACTATCACCATCACCCAACATGGCCAAAGCAATTTACAACAAGGCGGTCGAGGAGCAGACGCACGACCGGACACTGTAGGAGGAGGCATGGTGACATTTGCGGCACAAAAGTGCATATTATACCTTTAATTTTATTACCTTTGCCTACATGAAGTACTCATTTATCATACCCGTATTCAACCGCCCCAACGAGGTGGACGAACTTTTGCAAAGCCTTACCACACAAACGCTGAAAGATTTTGATGTGTTGGTGGTAGAGGACGGGTCTACCCTGCCCTGTCAAGACGTGGTGGCACGCTATGCCAACCAACTGGCCATACATTATTATAACAAGCCCAACTCTGGCCCAGGACAGACACGCAACTATGGCGTGCAACGCGCCACGGGTGAATATGTACTGATACTCGACTCCGACGTGGTGCTGCCCCCCGGCTATCTGGCCGCAGTCGATGCCGAGCTCACTGCCAACCCATGCGATGCTTTTGGCGGGCCCGACCGTGCCCACAAGGATTTCAGCCCCACACAAAAAGCCATCAACTACGCCATGACGTCGTTCTTTACCACAGGCGGCATACGCGGAGGCAAAAAGAAGATGGACAAATTCTACCCGCGCTCATTCAACATGGGCGTGCGCCGCGAGGTATACAATGCGCTCAACGGCTTTAGCGAGATGCGTTTTGGCGAGGACATTGACTTCTCCACCCGCATATTCGAGGGCGGCCACAGTTGCCGTCTGTTCCCCGAAGCATGGGTGTGGCACAAGCGCCGCACAGACCTGAAAAAGTTTTTCAAGCAAGTACACAACTCGGGCATCGCACGCATCAATCTGTCAAAACGCCACCCCGGCACACTCAAGCTGGTACACACTCTGCCGGCCATATTCACAGCCGGCTGCGCCCTGCTCATTGTGTTGGCTGTCATCGCAGCCATTTGCGGCTGTCCACATTGGTGGATCATGCTGCTGCCCTTTGCACTGTTTGCCATCATCATCTGCGCCGATGCCACACGTGCAGAACGCAGTTTTGGCGTAGGGATTCGTGCCGTGGCAGCTTCCTTTATCCAACTTTGGGGCTATGGCTCAGGCTTTTGGCGCGCATGGTGGCGCCGCTGCGTGTTGGGCAAAGGCGAGTTTGACGCATTCCGAAACAACTTCTACAAATAGATATTTATCAAGCAGGAGGCTCAAACCTGCATAGCCAGCAGCAACAGGCAACGCAGGAAAAAGGCGCATTTTTAATAATAGGCTCCATCATGCTTCAAGCCTTCTTCACCGCATAAATTTCCCCCCACACACTTCTACCCCACTTCATGGCAAAGCTCAACATCACCGATTTGGCCCTTGACGACCGGCCACGCGAAAAGTTCGAGGCACAAGGCGCTTCAGCGCTCTCCACCTCCGAACTATTGGCCATACTCATAGGGTCGGGCAATACAGACGAGAATGCCGTAACACTGATGCAACGCATTTTGGGCGACTGCAACGGAAGTCTCACACTGCTCGGCCGCAAGTCCATTGCCGAATTGTGCCAATACAAAGGCGTAGGGCCAGCCAAAGCCATTACCATACTGGCAGCGTGCGAGGTGGGCAAGCGGCGGGCTGCCGAACCCGACCAACGGAAGATAGTGAGCAGCGCCAACGACATCTACGCCTATATGCGCCCCATCATGTGCGACCTGCCACATGAGGAGAGTCACATACTGTTGCTCAACCAACGGTTGCAAATATTAGGTTCACGCTTAATGAGCCGCGGCGGCATAACAGGCACTGTGGTTGACATACGCATGGTGTTGAAAGAGGCGCTTTTGGCCAATGCCACTAACATTGCCCTTGCCCACAATCACCCCTCGGGCAATTTACGCCCCAGCCGCGAAGATGACCGACTGACCGACAAGGTAAAACAGGCTGCCAAACTGCTGGACATTACGCTCATCGACCACGTTATTGTGACCAACGATGGCTATTATAGTTACCAGGACGAGGGGCGCCTTTAGGCTGAACTGAACAAACATAACGACACCCGCTGGTGGAATTCTTGGTTAACAGGGTAACAAGTTTACAAGTCAACTTGTCAACTTGTTTACTTGTTTACGTATTCCGCCAACGCATTAACGACACAACTACACAAAATATGACACCCGAAGAAAAGCTTAAAATAGAGGAGCGCATTGTCGAAGTGCTCAAAACGGTTTACGACCCCGAAATTCCCGTCGACATCTACAATCTGGGCCTGATATACCGTATCGACCTGCACGACGATGGCATACTCGAGCTTGACATGACACTCACCGCCCCCAACTGCCCCGCAGCCGACTTTATTGTGGAGGACGTGCGCACCAAGCTCGATGGCATAACAGGCATCAAAGACGCCAAGGTAAATCTGGTGTTCGAGCCCGAATGGGACAAGGACATGATGACCGAAGAGGCCAAACTCGAGTTAGGGTTTATGTAACCCCCCAGGGCACGCTTTTGTTTTTCCAACCTGATTTTTACTTATGAGCAACGACACGAAACCACATAACATCTACTTCTTGTCAGACGCACATCTGGGCAGTCTGGCCATTGCACACCCACGCATGCAGGAGCGCCGGTTGGTCAATTTCCTCGACAGCATCAAGCACAAGGCCGAGGCCGTCTACCTGTTGGGCGACATCTTCGACTTTTGGTACGAATACAAAACCGCCGTACCCAAGGGCTACACACGCTTGTTAGGAAAAATCAGCGAACTGACCGACCTTGGTGTGGAGGTGCACTTCTTTTATGGCAACCACGACTTGTGGCAGCACGACTATTTTGAAAAAGAATGCGGCATGATACTTCACCCCCACAGCGAGGTGGTTGAACTGCACGGACAAACATTTTATCTGTCACACGGCGACGGACTGGGCACAGACGACAAGAAGTTCAAGCTTCTGCGTGCCATCTTTCACAATGCCACATGCCAGCGCTTGTTCTCGGCTCTGCACCCACGCTGGGGCATGGCATTTGGCTTGGAATGGGCACGACGCTCACGCCTGAAACGCGAGGACGGAAAAGAGCCACCCTACCAAGGCGAAAACAACGAGTCATTGGTTCTATTTGCCAAAGACTACCTCAAAACCCACCCCGACATCAACTATTTCGTGTTTGGCCACCGCCACATCGAGCTCGACCTCATGCTCTCACGAACAAGCCGTCTGCTCATTCTTGGCGATTGGATTACACTATTCTCATACGCCGTGTTTGATGGCGAACACATGTTCATGGAGAATTTTATGGAAGGCGAAACCATCAACTGACCTTCCACACAGCAAAGTCAATAAACGGCAAAGATAGTGCAAGGTGAGCGCAAAACACCAAACTCGTTTGAGTGTTATGCCGAACCGCAGCCTATCTTATATAAAGATAGTGCAAACCGAATGCAGAACGTCAAGCTTGCTTGAACGTTATGCTGAGGTGCAGCCTATCTTATATAAATAACAAACATAGACATGAAACGCACACTCATCGCACTGATGGCCTGTCTGGCAGCTTTTGTCAACGTTCAGGCACAACTATTATGGAAGGTTACCGGCAACGGCCTTGCCAAACCGTCATACATAATGGGCACATACCATCTGGCCAACACCAGTTTCGCCAACTCCGTCAAAGGGTTGCACGACGCTCTCAATGCCTGCGAGCAGGTGTATGGCGAACTCAACATGAGCCAACTCGACACACAAGCCATGCAGGGCATGCAAAGCACCATGATGCTGCCAAAAGGCCAAACACTCGACAGTCTGCTTACTGCCGACCAACTGGCAAGGCTCAATGCTTTTATGACGAAGTTTCTGGGCGCAGACTTCAGCAATCCGCTTCTTGCACCCATGAAACAGATGACTCCGGCCGCTCTCAACACACAATTTCAAGTGCTGATGTGCATGAAGCTGGAAGGGGGCTTTAATCCCAACGAACAGTTCGACACCTATTTCCAAAACGAAGCGAAAAAGCAGAACAAGGCGGTAGGCGGACTCGAAACGCTCGACTATCAAATGAAAGTGCTGTTCAGCGCACCCATGCCACGACAGATTGAGCAGCTCATGTGTCTGGTAGACAACTACGACTACCAAACCGAATTGCTCAAACGCACCATCAAGGCGTTTTATGCCGAGGACATGAATGCGATACAACAAATCTACGAGGAGAAATTACACAACACTTGCGACATGACGCCTGCCGAGGAGAACGCACTGATTTACACACGCAATGCCAACTGGGCCAAAGCGCTACCCAATATCATGTCACAGCGCAGCACACTGGTTGCCGTAGGCGCGGCCCACCTGCCAGGGCCACGCGGCTTGCTACAACTACTCAAGGACGCCGGTTATACCGTCACCCCTATCAGTAAATAACAGGACTCGGGGTTACAAGTTGACAGGTTGACGGGTTAACAGGTTGACAGGTAAGTTTGTTCTGGCCCATCATATTTTGCTAAAGGTCGGAAAGGGTATATTGTAAATACCCGACTAACTTACCCGTCAACCTCTCACCCCGTCAACCCGTCGACTTGTTACCCCGTCGACCGATCACCCCCATACACTCACACAAACATGAACGACTTCTTTCTGCAAGCCAATCACATTGTCAAACGCTATGCTGCCCACACCGCCCTCAACGATGTGAGCATCAGTGTGCCACGCGGCAAAGTGTTCGGACTGTTAGGCCCCAATGGTGCGGGCAAGACAACTCTTATACGCATTATCAACCGCATCACAGCCCCCGACAGCGGCGAGGTGCTGTTTGACGGTCACGCCTTCAGTGCCGATGACGTCATGCGCATTGGCTACCTGCCCGAGGAACGTGGCCTTTACAAAAAGATGAAAGTCGGCGAGCAAGCCATCTATCTGGCCCAGCTCAAAGGCTTACCTAAGAGCGAAGCCATAGTACGCCTCAAAACATGGTTCGAGAAATTCGGCATCATGCCGTGGTGGAACAAAAAGCTCGAAGAGCTGTCAAAGGGCATGCAGCAAAAAGTGCAATTTATCATTACCGTGCTGCACGAGCCGCCATTGCTCATATTCGACGAACCATTCTCGGGCTTCGACCCCGTAAATGCCGAAATGCTCAAAAATGAAATATTGGCTCTGCGCGACAAAGGACATACCGTCATATTCAGCACACACAACATGGCCTCGGTCGAAGAGGTGTGCGACGAAATAGCCTTGATCAATCACTCACAAGTAGTGTTGTCGGGCGATGTACACAGCATCAAGGAGCGTTTCCGCACAGGGGTGTACGAAGTCACCTCACGCGACGCCACACTTCACAACACGCCCAACATCTTCACCATCAACGCACACACACAGCACGCCGGTCTGCACAACTACACACTGAGCAAGACCGCCGATGCCGACAACAGCCAACTGTTTGCTGCCGTGGCCGCACAAATCAGCCCGCGCTCCATCAGCGAGCAAATGCCCACAATGCAAGAGATATTTTTACAGACCGTTCAACCCGCCACACCTCCCGTCCATCATGAATAAATTTCTACTCGTTGTACAGCGTGAGTTTATGACGCGCGTCAAGAAAAAGTCTTTCGTCATTCTCACCATACTCATGCCCTTCATATTCGCAGCATTGGTATTTGTGCCAATTTGGCTGGCAAGCATCAAGGACAACAATCAAAAGACCGTGGCCGTGGCCGACAAAACGGGCAAATATGTGGGACTGTTCAAGGACGACCAAACCTACCGTTTCGTACCCATAGCCAATGCCGACGACCGCGCGCTATATGCCGACACCACCAGCTACGAGGCGGTGGTTGACATACGTGCCGATTTGGCCACCAACCCCAAAGCTGCCACCATCTACTCTCGCAACGAGGTGCCAGCTGGCTTGTTGTCGTATGTTGAGAATGTCATCAACGAGCAAGTGCGCCACGACAAACTCGAAGCCACAGGCATCACTGGCCTCGACAAAATCATCGACGATGTGCAGAGTCAAATCACCATCAGCACCATGAAGCGCAATGCTGATGGCGACACCTCATCGTCAAACACAGCCTTTGCCATTGCAGCCGGCTTTGTATTCACATTCCTCATCTACATGTTCGTCATGTCGTATGGCGGCATGGTCATGCAGAGTGTGATGGAGGAGAAAACCAACCGCATTGTCGAACTGATGGTGTCGAGTGTCAAGCCCTTCCAGCTCATGATGGGCAAGATTGTAGGCATCTCACTCGTCGGCTTTGTACAACTCGCCATTTGGGGCGTCATGTTGGTAGTCATTCTCACCGGTGCCAGCATGGTCTTTGGTGTGTCAAATGCCGACATGATGCAAACATCGAGCATGGCCATGGGCACACCGCCAGCACAAGCCATGAGTGCCGCGCCAAGCGAGACACAAGAGATGCTCACAGCACTGCTCAATCTGCCATACGCCGAATTGGGAGTTTGCTTTGTTCTCTACTTCATTGGCGGCTATCTGCTCTATGCCTCATTCTTTGCCGCCATTGGCGCATCAGTCAATGAGCAAGAGGACTCATCACAATTCATGATGCCCATTGTCCTCATCATGGTATTTGGCTTGTACGCCGCCATGGGTTCAGCCGAAAACACCAATGGTCCCCTGGCCTTCTGGGCGTCATTATTCCCCCTTACCTCGCCCATTGTCATGATGGTGCGCATACCCTTCAACGTGCCACTTTGGGAGGAGGTACTTTCGCTCGTCATTCTCTACGCCACGGCGTTGTTCTTTATCTGGTGCAGCGCACGCATTTACCGCGTCGGCATCTTGATGTACGGTAAAAAGCCAAGCATCAAGGAGATGATTAAGTGGATGCGGTACAAATAGCGCGCCATATTAGCACATTAGCACAACACATTAACAAACGTATGTTTTCAATTATAATGATAGCCCTTTGCGGCGTCGTAGCCGGATTTGGGTTGCGACGTTGGAAAGGATTGCAACACGTCAACAGCACCATTACCATCACCATTTGCTTCATGCTCTTTGTACTCGGACTCTCCGTGGGCGAAAACCGCCTCATCGTCAGCAACCTGTGGAGCTACGGCAGCCAGGCACTACTCATCAGCCTTGCCAGCATATTGGGAAGCGCCATTAGCGGCTGGGCGCTATACAAATATGTCTTAAAGTCAAAACAGGAGGAACGCGCCGCATGAAACAAAGCATTATCGTAATCATGATGTTTGTGCTGGGGTGCATCATAGGCGACATATACGCCCCAAACTGGGACCTTCACAACGTGTCGATGATGATACTCTATGCCCTCATGTTCCAAGTGGGACTGAGCGTAGGTTGTAGTCCCAATCTAAAAGCCATATTGCGCAACTTCAAACCCAAAATGCTACTGTTGCCACTGGCCACCATCAGCGGCACCCTGTTGTTCTCGGCCATCATTAGTGTGGCACTCGTGCAATGGCGCGTGACAGACTGCATGGCTGTGGGCAGCGGCATGGGCTACTATTCACTCTCGTCCATACTCATCACACAGCTCAAAGTGCCCACTCTTGGCCAGCAAGTAGCAGCGGAGCTGGGCACCATTGCACTGTTGGCCAACATCTGTCGCGAAATGATAGCTCTCATCTGCGCCCCGCTCATTCACAAAATATTCGGGCCGCTTGCCACAGTGACTGCTGCGGGTGTTACCTCGGTCGACGTATGCCTGCCTGCCATAACCCGCACGTGTGGCAAGGATATGGTGCCAATAGCCCTCTTCCACGGCATGCTGATTGACATGAGCGTGCCACTGCTCGTACCATTTTTATGCGAATTGTAAACTGGTTGACGGGTTGACGGGTTGACAGGTTGACGGGTAAGTTTGTCAAGTTCACACAATCTTTAGCATAATAGATATATAGGAGATATATAGGACAAACTTACCTGTCAACTCGTCAACCCGTCAACCCGTCAACCCGTCAACCCGTCAATATACAACAGACGTATGAAAAACCCACTTCTTTCCTTACTACTACTCTTTATTTCACTACCACTGTTCAGCCGCACGCCCATCAAGGTGGCCTGTGTGGGCAACAGTGTGACATTTGGCTACAAACTGCCCGACCGTAAAACGCAAGCCTACCCCGTGCGCCTGCAACAGATGTTGGGCAACGGCTACGATGTGCGCAACTTTGGGCACAGTGGCGCCACGCTGCTCAACAAAGGGCATAACCCCTACATGCAGTTGCCCGAGTTCAAAGACGCCTTGGCCTTCAAACCCGACATGGTGGTAATCCACCTTGGCCTCAACGATACCGACCCACGCGATTGGCCTCAGCATGGCGATGACTTTGTGTCAGACTACCGTGCCCTGATTGACTCCTTCCGTGTGGCCAACCCCAAAGCCAAAATATGGATATGTCTGATGACGCCCATCTTTCACGACCACCCTCGCTTTGACAGCGGCACAAGGTTATGGCACAGCTACATTCAGCAACGCATACGCCAAATTGCCAGCACCTATAATGTAGGGCTCATCGACCTTTACACCCCCCTGCACAAATTTCCCAACCTATTTCCCGACGCCTTACACCCCGACCCCGAAGGTGCCCACATTCTGGCCCGCACCGTTTACAGCGGCATCACCGGCAACTATGGCGGACTGCAACTGCCCCCCACCTACGGCAACGGCATGGTCATTCAGCGCCAGCAGCCCATCAATCTGCAAGGCACCGCCAATGCCGGCGAACACATCAGCATCAACTTTCATGGCACAAAAGCAGAGGCCATAGCCAACCAGTTTGGCAAATGGGCCGTCTCACTGCCTGCCGAACAAGCTGGCGGCCCCTACACCCTCAGCATCAAAGCCCCAAGCGGCAAGCAAACATTCAATGATGTTTGGGTGGGCGAGGTATGGCTCTGCTCCGGACAGTCAAACATGGAGCTTGTCGTACCCCGCACAAGCACGGCCCAAGCCGACCTGGCCGCCGCCGACACTTGCTCGCTTCTGCACCTGTACAACATGGCAAGCATCATACCCACCCACGATATGGCTTGGGACTCTGCACGGCTTGACTCTGTCAACAAACTGCTTTACATACAACCAGGACATTGGGAACGCTCCAACGCACAACTTGTGCACAATTTCTCGTCAATAGCCTACAACTACGGACGCATATTGGCCTACAACCTGGGGTGCCATGTGGGCATTATCTCGAATGCCGTGGGCGGTTCGGGCTGCGAGGACTGGATTGACCGCAGCACACTCGAGGAGAATTTCCCTGCCATATTGCGCAACTGGAAACAGAACGACAACATCATGCGCTGGGTGCGCGAACGCGCCACTACCAACACGAGCAAGGCAACATCTGCACTGCAGCGTCACCCCTACGAGCCGGCCTATTTGTTTGAGAGCGGCATATTGCCACTGCAAGGCTACGGGCTGCGCGGTGTATTATGGTACCAGGGCGAGTCGAACGCCGACAATGTAGAGGTGCACGAACGCCTTTTCCCATTGTTAGAAAAGAGCTGGCGCAAATTTTTCAGCCGCACCGACCTCCCCTTCTACTTCGTGCAACTCTCGTCAATCGGCACACGCCCCTCGTGGCCACACTTCCGCGACAGCCAGCGCCGCATGTCCGAAACCCTGCCCCACACCTACATGGCAGTAAGTTCCGACTTAGGCGATTCGCTCGATGTGCACCCCACACGCAAATTTGAAGTGGCACAGTGCCTGGCATTGTCTGCGCTCTGCCACACCTACAACTACCACATTACCAGCAGCGGCCCACGCTATCTGTCGTTTACAGCCAACGGCAGCCAGGCCACACTGCGCTTTGCAGATGCCGAAAACATGCACCCCGCCAACGGCACTACACTCATGGGGTTTGAAGTTGCCGGTGCCGATGGCATCTACCACAAGGCCGAGGCCAAACCACAGGGCGAGGAGTGCATCGTGCTAAACTGCCCCGAGGTGAAACAAATCAAAGCAGTGCGCTATGGTTGGCAACCTTTCACACGCGCCAATCTTGTAAATGACGCAGGGTTGCCGGCCTCAACATTCCGCGACGAGCAATTTTGAGGTGTGTGGGGTAAAGAACTGTTGTGCCAAAGCATTACGCTCTAATGGAGACGAGGCTACTGAAAAATGCCCGACGCGAGACGCGTCGCCCCCATTAGTGGTAGCGTTTCTTCAAGCACTAAACGCTAGCACCAAACGCTAACACCAAACGCTAGCACTAATGGGGGCGACGCGTCTCGCGTCGGAAAAAGATGCAGTTTTTATTTAGTAGAGTTTGTATCCCCCTTCTCTACACCGCAAGACAAGGCTGCTGAGAATTAGCCCGATGAACGCGGGACGCGTCGGCCCCATTAGAGGTAGCGTTTGATGCTTGAGCTTGTTCGCATTTTTGCGTTTTACCGAACAACAATAATTAAAAGACAAGGTACAGACAAAATGCTTTGAAAAGATGTGGTGTGCCGTATGCACGCCCATCTTCCATTGCATTTTGTCTGCACTCGTTTACACCGTGCCGTTGGTAACGGCTATACAAATAACCGCCACATCAAAAGTGTACAACCAATTCGGCCACCACCTTGTCACGCTCTGAGGTCTTAGCCAACGAGATGTCATCATAGAAATACTTCTCGTAGTTCAGTCTGATGTCAGCATTCATTTTCTTGGCCATGCTCAAGGTGATGCCGCCAGTCACGCGGTGACGTTGCGCATCAGTCAGCTTGAGTTTGCCCTCATCGGTCAGCGTGCCGTCTGAGTGATTGTCCATCATGTCGTAGCGACAGAGGAAACTCATCTTGCGGAACACCTTTGGCAACGGCTGGTCGTAGCACACAAAGGCATCGAAAGCGTTCACATCGTTAAAAGCCTTATGCTCATAATGCTTGCGCAGATATTCTGCCTCGAGCGTAAAACGTCCGCTTTGCAGCGTGGCACCGCCATCGTACAAATACGTTTTGAAGCCGTTGGGCGATATCTTTTGCACCGAGGCTTGCAGCGTCAGGCCGAATGGCAAGGTATACTGCGCCTTGGCCGAGAAGTTGAACTCCTTTGTCCAATAATTCTTTTGGTTGGTCAGCCCCGAACCGTTAAAGGCTCCAGCCTCAACAACCAATGGCACATTAGGCAACGTGTAACCCACATATATGCCCACATCGCGCACATTGCCCACCTGTTTGGCTATAAAAGAGCGGTTGGCAAAATACTGTTTGTGCGGCGAGCGGTGCGCATCAATGCTGAAGGGCACACGCATCTGTCCGATGCGCAGGTCGAGCCCCTGGCAAGGCAACACGCCGGCATAAGCATCGAGCATCTTGATTTGTCCCTCGTCAGAGAGGTCAATCTCGGCCTTGTAGTCAACCATTGGAGTAATGAAACCGTCCAGGGCCACACGTGCGGTGCGCACCTCAAAGCGGCTTTCCTTCTCGTTGGTTTGATATTCCACCTTGCCGCGTATTGTTCCGCTCACGTGCGGCAGCCACGATTTGCTGCCCACTTTGGTTGAGTCGGTTTGAGCCGCCATGCCCACTGTCATGACACAGGCTGCGGCCAGGAGTTGTAAGCGTTTCATATACGTTATGCCTTGATATTTGTCATTTCGCGATAAGCCTTGCCACTCTCAATCATTTGTCTGAGCTCAACCACGAGTTGCTGCATCTCCTGTCCAAAGTGCAACATGAGCGTGAGCGAGTTGAGGTTGCAGCCTTCAGCCTGCATGGCCACACCCACATATTCGTTGTAGGTACAAGCCTCAGCCTCGAGTTTCTGACACTGCGGCACAAGGGTATCGTTGTCGCTGCCGCGCTGGTTGCGCAGATTGTCGGCCACTACGAGCATCAAGTTGGTCACCTCGTTGCGCAGTTTGCAAAAGCGCTCTGCCATGGTAGCGTCAACCGGACTGAAGTTGTTGTCAACATGCTCGTGGGCGGGTTCGGCTATACGTATTATGCCATAGAGCATCTGGCGCAGCGAGTTGTGAATGAGGTGGAAATTGGTGCTCAGGCGCACAGCCGACACAGGCGGCTCCACACGACGCAAGCAGATGGTTTCGCGACGGCGCAGACTCTTCAGTTCGCGCTTGATCTTGACCAGGTTGCGCAATGCTGTGCGCATGGGGCGCAACTGCTCGGCAAAGAGTCCGTCGGTTGATGTGGTGAGTGCCTCGGCATACTTGTGCAGCATGTCGGCAGTGCTCATGCCAATGTGGCGCGAGAGCATAGGCACAATGGTTGAATGGTCGGTGGTGCTGATCATTTGCTGGAAGAGCACATCGCCCTCGGTCACCTCCTTTTGCTTGCGGGCAAAACGTTGCTGGCTGTGAATGATGCTGTAAATGCCGGCTGCCACAATAATGACTACTGCCACCACACCACCAAAGTTCATGGCCATGGCCACAAGGAAACAAGCGGTGAATGCCACGCCTGCGGTGATGAACCAACCGCCAATAACGGTGAGCACACCTGTAATGCGGAATACGGCTGTTTCGCGTCCCCAAGCACGGTCGGCCAATGACGAACCCATGGCTACCATGAAGGTGACAAACGTGGTTGACAGGGGCAACTTGAGCGAGGTGCCAAGTGCTATGAGCAACGACGACACAACGAGGTTGACCGAAGCACGGCACATGTCGTATGCGGCCTGATTGTCAACGGCCTCGGCGGGCACTTGGAAACGGCGGTCAATGTAGCGTGCCACACTGGGCGGGGTTACGTTGGCCACGGCATTGCCTATGGAGTTGCCCCAACGCACCAGACTGCGGGCCACCTTTGACGAGCCAAACATTTCGTCGCCCTCGTTTTTGCGTGAGAGTCCTACCTCGGTCTCGGTCACCTTGCGTGCCTTCTTTGAGGTGGCAAGGGCAAACACCATGATGGCGCCGGCGGCTGCCAGGAAGTAAACGGGGGTGTGGGCCGAACTGCCGAGCGATGTCATCATAAACGATTCGGGCGAGGCACCAGCGGCGTTGGCCGAGAAGTCGGTGTAGGCGCTAAAACCTGCCAAGGGCACACCAACAAAGTTTACAAGGTCGTTGCCGGCAAAGGCTGTGGCCAGGGCAAATGTGCCAATCAGCACAATGACGCGGAACACATTGACCTTGAACACATGCAATATCTGCATCACGATGGTAGCTATTACAAACGTCACACCCAATATGACCAAGATGTGTTCGTTGAGGAAAGCCTTTACATCGGCATTCATAAAGGAGAGGTCTTTCAAACCCTTGAACAGCATGAAGTAGAGTATGGCAGTGATGGCTATGCCACCGAAAATGCCAATTTTGAAACGCAGGTTCTTGGTTATGCTGAAACTGAATATGATACGGGTGATATACTGAATGAGCGAACCGAACACAAAGGCTATTGGCACACTCAGGAATATACCCAATATCACCTCGAGTGCCTTAGATGTGTTGAGGTAATCGCCCATGAGCAGTGTGCCATCGCCACCTGCCATTTTGAGCATGGTAAAGGCAAAGGCCGCACCCAACAGTTCGAACACCATCGACACGGTGGTGGAGGTGGGCATACCAAATGAGTTGAAGATGTCGAGCAACACAATGTCGGTTACCATCACCGCCAGGTAGATGTACATCACGTCCTCAAAACTGAAGTACTGCGGTGTAAAGATGCCATGACGCGCAATGTCCATCATGCCATTGCTGAGCACGCAACCGCAGAACACGCCTGTGCCGGCAATAAATACCAGCGAGCGGAACTTGGCTGCCCTCGACCCTATGGCCGAATTCAAAAAGTTCACCGCATCATTGCTCACACCTACCCAAAGGTCGAACGCGGCAAGAATGAAGAGGAATATGACCATTCCCAAATACATCCATTCCATACAGATTTGTTGTTTTGTGAATTAAATAGTTATTTGTTTACGGGTGCAAAAGTACGGGCACGATGTTGGGAGGTTGTGACAATGTGGTTAAGAAAGTGTGAAGGCACTGATTGCGTAACAGGGGGTGACGCATCTTCACACAATTTTAACAGCGCCTTGCGCACATAGTACAGATAAAAGGCGTAATATTGCAGCACCATTTGCCAACTGGCTGATTTAAGGGTTAATAGGATAGCAACTAAACAAGTTTGCAAAGGCGGGCCGAATCATCGTGCAAGGCGAATGCAATCAAGTTTGCTTGATTAAGTTGCCCAAAACGCGCTGTAAAAACGCAAGCACTAATGGCGACGCGTCCCGCGTCGGAATAGAGAAAGGAGGGAAATACGAACCTCTACTAAATAATAGCTGCATCTTTTCCCGACGCGAGACGCGTCGCCCCCATTAGAGGTAGCGTTTTGTGCTTGAGTCCGTTCGCATGTTTACTTTTCACCGAATAGCAACAACAACGAATAACCCCAATTATATTATATATATTATGACCTACAAGATTTTAGTAGTAGACGACGAACCTGATTTGCGCGAAATTCTGCAATGTAACCTCGAAAATGCCGGTTACGAAGTTGATACGGCAGAATCGGCCGAAGAGGCGTTGCACATACTGTCGCCCGAGCACAACCTGATATTGCTCGATGTGATGTTGGGGGGCATGTCGGGCTACCGCATGGCCAACAAACTGCGCAACGAACTGAAGCTTAAAACGCCTATCATTTTCCTTACGGCGAAAGATACGGAGAACGATTTGCTGACGGGTTTCTCGGCCGGTGCCGACGACTACATATCAAAGCCTTTTTCGCTGCACGAAGTGTTGGCGCGCATCAAGGCTGTGCTGCGACGCACCAAGACCGAACCCGAGCGTGCCGAACTGCATGTGGGCAACATGACTATCGATTTTGTAAAGAAACTGGTTAAGGCCAATGGCGAGGACATCAAACTGTCGCCCAAGGAGTTTGGCATACTCAGCATGCTGGCCAAGCAACCGGGCCGCGTGTTCTCGCGCGAGGAAATACTGGCCGAGGTATGGCATGGCGACAGTTATGTGCTCGACCGCACCATCGATGTACACATTGCCCGCGTGCGACGCAAACTGGGCGAGGACGCCTGCCACCTGACTAACCGACAGGGGTACGGCTATTGCTTTGAAGAGTAAGTGGGTTAGAGGGTTAGGAGGTTAGTGGGTTAAAAGATTGCCTTTGCATTCTAAATTTCCTAACTCACGAACTTATTAACTTTCGATCTCTTGAACTTCCCCCCCTAATCATCTACCTCCTCTAACCCCCTAACCTATGGTGTCCAAAATCGGCATCAAAAGCGCGACTGTTTTTGAGGCATTTTAAGTTGCTTGGAACGCGCTGTAAAAAACGCTAACACTAATGGGGGCGACGCGTCCCGCGTCGGAATAAAGGAAGGAGGAAGATACGAACCTCTACTAAATAATAGCTGCATCTTTTCCCGACGCGAGACGCGTCGCCCCCATTAGAGGTAGCGTTTTGTGCTTGAGTCCGTTCGCATGTTTACTTTTCACCGAATAGCAACAACAACGAATAGAATGCCCAAAAACGATCTCATTTTTGATGCCGATTTTGAACACCCTACCTGTAAGGGCAAAAGCATTATTACAATGTGCTTTAGACCTTTACTGGACAGCAATAATTGTTGAAAAGTTGCTAACTTTGCACATATGATAAGCACACTGATAAAAGCGCCGCGGCGCACACTGCGGTGGTTGCGCCGCTTTCGCCATCGCAGGGGGTACGGCATACACTCACCCTTTGCCTTTGGTTTTGTGACGGGTGTGGTGTACGAGGCCGGTGCGTACTATGCCTATGCGCCGCTTGCGCAAAAGTGGCGCGGCATGCTGAATGACTGCCCCTTGCGCCCGAAGGACCTGCGCCTGCTGCTGCGCCTGGCCAACTTTCAGCACCCGGCACGCTGCTGGTGTGTGGGGTATGCTGCCGACGGGGCAGAGGCTGCCTGGCTCAAGGCTGGCAGCAGCGGCACGCATTACACCACCCATGCTGGCGGAAAGGCCGACATGATAGTGGCTAACCGAAACTGGCCCGCTTGTGCCGAAGCACTGACTGATGCCCTTGCCGAGGGGGGCATGATGGTGCTCACCCAGGTGGGCGGGTGCCAGCGCAGGGCGTGGCTCAAACTGCTGCAGCACCCCAAGGCGCAGGTGGCGTTTGACCTTTACGACTTTGGCATAGTGTTTTTCCGTCCCGAATTGCAGCGGCAGCACTATGTGGTGAATTACTTGTAAAACTTGTTGATGGAATTCGTGGTTGACGGGGTAACAAGTTGACGGGTTGACAAGTAAGTATGTTCTGCACATTCGGCCCGTGTTAAAGGCTGAAAAGACAAGGAACGTCATAACTTGACTAACTTACCTGTCAACCTGTTAACCTGTCAACTTGTCAACCCCCGTCACCCCGTCAACCAGTAAACTAATCCCATTGCTCATGATATATACCCGAACTGGCGACGCTGGCACTACTTCGCTGCCCGACGGCACACGTGTGTCCAAAACCGATGCGCGCATAGCCTGCTATGGTGCCCTTGACGAACTCAACGCGCAGCTTGGTTTGCTGCGTGCACAACTCGCCACCTTGCACATTGAGGGTGCGCCACATGCCTTTGAGGCTGACGAAAAGCTGATAGTGCGCGCCCAGCGACTGCTGTTCAGCCTTGATGCCACCCCGCATGACGTTGAGGCTCTTGAACACGGTATTGATGCCACCGACACATTGGTGGGCGGCATATTCCGTGGTTTTGTGTTGCCCGGTGGACACCCCGTGGCAGCTGTGGCCCATGTGGTGCGCTGTGTGTGCCGCCGCACGGAGCGCGAGTTCTGCTCACTCAGTGTTGCCGATGATGTGCAACGTATGCTACAGCCTGGCATGATGGCCTACATCAACCGTTTGTCCGACTTTCTGTTTGCCCTTGCACGCAAAATAAACAGCCTTACTGCTACGGCCGAGACATTGGTGGCGGAGTGAGTGCCTATAATTAAGCATATCTTCGTAACTTTGCAGCATCATTAATACAACAAAGACTAAACACACCAATGGACTTATTACACATTGTGACGCAGATGCTGATGATATTCGGCATTGTGCTGGTAGGCTTGTTTGCCGCCAAACGCGACTTGTGGTCGGGCGACCTCGACCGCAAACTGTCGGTTTTTATAATGAACATATCCATGCCAGCATTAATCCTTGCCTCGGTAATGGGCAAAGATTTGGCTTTTGAAAACTCCGAGCTCATAGCTCTTGGCGTGGTGGCTGTGGTCAACTACATAGTGCTGATAGGGCTGGCCTACCTCATACCCCATGTGTTCAAGGTGAACAAGGCGCGTATGGGTATATGCCGCTTTATGCTGGCTTTTGGCAATGTGAGTTTCATTGGCTATCCTGTGTGCGATGCCGTGTTTGGCTCCAAAGCCGTGTTCTGCGCTTCGGTGCTCAACATACCTTTCAACTTGTTGGTATTTACCATAGGCGTGTCGTTTATCAATGGTGGCAAGGCCAAGAGTGCTTTTTCGCCCAAACTCATACTTTCGCCTTGCGTCATAGCCTCGCTCATAGCTGTGGTCATAGCCATTGCGCGCATTAAGATGCCCGTCCCCGTGGGCGAATGGTTCCACCTGTTGGGCGACCTCACCACCCCCTGTGCCTTGCTCATTATTGGTTCGAGCCTGAGCCACATACCTGTGCGCGATATGTTTGGCAACCGTTTTGTTTATTCCATGACGCTGTTGCGCCTTATTGTGCTGCCCCTTGCTGTGGGTGCTGTGCTGGCGCTGATGGGAATCAATCCCTTTGTGAGCGATGTGGCGGTGGTGCTCAGTGCCATGCCTGTGGCCACTAACGGCATCATGCTTTGCTTGCAGTATGGCAAGGACGAGCGTGTGATGACGCAGGGACTGTTTTTTACCACGCTGATGTCGGTGGTGACCATACCTCTTGTGGCCTACGTGGCAAGTTTGTTCTAATTTAGAGGGTTAGAGGGTTAATGGGTTAGTGGGTTAGGAGGTTAAAAGATTACCGCAGCTATCCCAATTCACAAAGGTTACTTTATAACCTTATAACCTTATACCCCCCCTAATCCCCTCTCCCCCCCTACCCGCTTATGTATTTTGTAATAGTCACAATAGTAGCCCTTGCGGCGGGTTATGCCATAGGCGTGTTGCGCACCCAGCGTGCCGCCATCAGTGCGCAGGCACAACTCAAAGCCGAGCAGCAGCATGCCGAGGAAGCCATGCGCAAACAGGCACAGGCACTGCGGGCAGAATTCAAAGCCATGTCGGTGGAGATGATGCGCACGCAAAGCGACAGCCTGCGACAGCAACATTTGCACACCCTCGAGGAACTGCTCAAACCCCTTGGGCACGACATTGAGGACTTCCGCACACAGTTTGTCAAAGGCCACGCCTCGCTCGATGGCTACATCAAGGCCCTTGTGGAACAGACCAACTCGCTGGGCCGCGAGGCCGAGGACCTGGCCAAGGCCCTCAAGGGAAATAACAAGTTGCAAGGCAACTGGGGCGAGGCTGTGCTCAACAATCTGCTGTCAGCCTCAGGGCTTACCGAGGGGCGCGACTACACCCTGCAGAGCCATCAGCCCGACGGTCGCGGCTCGGTGGCCATACCCGACGTGGTGGTGCACCTGCCCGGGCAGCGCAATGTCATTATCGACTCCAAGGTGTCGCTCAAGGCATTTACCGACTATGTGGCGGCCGACGATGCCGCCCAGCAAGAGGCTCTGCTCAAGGAGCATGTGCGCAGTGTGCGCCAGCACGTCAAGGAGCTGGCTGCCAAGGATTATGGGCGCATAGTGCCCGACAGCATAGGCTATGTGCTGATGTTCATACCCGGCGAGGCAGCCTATGTGTCGGCCGTTACGGCAGCCCCCAATCTGCCCACCGAGGCTTATCAGCAGCATGTCATACTTATCAATCCCACCAATCTGCTCATGGCCTTGCAACTGGCCTACAACCTGTGGCAGAGCGAACTGCAGAGCCGTTCGGTGAACGAGATATATACCTCAGCCGAAAAGCTCTATAAGAAGTTCAGCACCTTTGCGCAGAACTTTGTTAAGATAGGCAAGAGCATCGACCAACTGCACCGTACCTACGACGACGCACAGCGCCAGCTCACCACGGGGCGCGGCAACATAGTGAGCCAGCTCGAGGGGTGGAAGGAAAAGGGCCTCAACCCTTCGGCCTCGATGCCCGACGGGCTGACATTCGACGAGGAGTAGACACGCTAATTAGTTGACGGGTTAACAGGTTGACAGGTTAACCTGTTACCCAATTACTCACATACATTGTTGCGTATGACGCTTTACACCATAGGCCATTCTAATTTGCCAGTCGACACATTTTGGCAAATATTGCAGCGGGTTGGGGTGACGTGTGTGATAGATGTGCGTAACCAGCCTGTGAGTCGTTATACACCGCAGTATAACGACGACCGTTTGCGCACGTTTATAGTCCGGCATGGCGGCCACTACCTCAACTTTTGTCGCGACTTTGGTCCGCGTCACTTCGACTGTATTGACTCGCTAGGTTTGGTGAGCTATGAACGTGTGATGCAGATGCCTTATTTTGTACAAAGTGCCGCGCGTGTAGTGCGTGGCTTGGCTGCGGGGTATGGCATTGTGCTGATGTGTGCCGAGGCCGATCCATTGATGTGTCACCGCTTTTGTCTGTTGGGACGCTATTTCCAGCATATTGGTGTGGAGGTGGTGCATCTGCTTAAGGACGGCAGACAGCGCACCCAGTTGTCGCTTGAGCGCGAAATGGTGGCCGAATACTTGCGCAAGGGGTTGCTCAAGCCCGTAGCAGCATTGTTCGACCCTTATACCGATGCCGACCAACTGGCTGACGCTTATAGATTGAAGAATGCGGAAATTCGCTGATGCCGTAGCGTGACTTGGCAGCCGCTAACGCGGTAAGGACATAAGAACATAAGTTGTGGAGTGTGTTAGCCGCTAACGCGGAAAACAGAAGAACATAAGAACAAAAGAACATAAGGCCGCTGCGCGGCTGAAGGCCACGGACTGACGTCCGCGTGGCCTCAAGAACATAAGGGCTGACGCCGTAGCGTACCAAGTACTATTCAAGTAGTAACGCTACGGCGTTAGCCCTTATGTCTCTTATAGTCTGGGAACGCAGTTCCCTGACTTCCAAATTATGTTTCTTATGTAGCTTATGTTCTTATGTTCCCGCGGTAAGCGCTACAAAAGTCCCCACCTCGGCGTCAGCCCTTATGTTCTTGAGCCACGCAGACGTCAGTCCGTGGCTATCAGCCGCGCAGCGGCCTTATGTCCTTATGTCCTTCTGTTTTCCGCGTTAGCGGCTGCCAAGTAACGCTACGGCGTCAGCCCATTAGCATATTACCACATTAACAAGCCTTGTAGCAAGCATTTATGGCATAAATACTTGCAACCCTCACTAATTTTGCCCAACTTTGCCGTGAAATTAACTCTATGAACTTTTGAAACACAAAGCGTAATGACTACACTTACCGCATTGATTGTGGCTGTATTCGTATTGGGCTACTTCCTGATAGCCATCGAAAGCCTTACAAAAATCAACAAAGCCGCCATTGCCTTGCTCATGTTTGTGGGCTGTTGGACCATCTTCATGTTCGACCCAGGCCAGTACCTTGCCACCGCCATTGGCGACAAAATACCTCAAGCCGTGAGCGAGGTGATAGAGCATCACCTTGGCACCACATCCACCACCTTGTTCTTCTTGATGGGTGCCATGACCATTGTCGAACTCGTCGACCAAAACGGTGGCTTTAACTTTGTGCGCGACCTGATGCGCACCACCAGCAAGCGCAGTCTGCTGTGGCGCATAGCCATCATGACATTCTTCCTGTCGGCCATACTCGACAACCTTACCACGAGCATTGTGATGATAATGATATTGCGCAAGCTCGTGAGCGACTATAAGGACCGCATCAAGTATGCCTCACTCGTTATCATAGCCGCAAATTCGGGCGGTGCCTTCTCGCCCATTGGCGATGTAACCACCATCATGCTTTGGAACAAGGGACTCATCACAGCCGCAGGCGTGATAAAGGAGATATTCATACCCTCTGTCGTGTCGATGGTCATTCCAGCCTTTATCATGCAGTACACCCTCAAGGGCAAGCTCGGCTACGCGGCCACACCACAGACTGCCACCTCTGCCAGTGACTTGACGGCACGCCAGCGCAAGGTAATATTCTTCCTGGGCGTGGGTGGCCTCATCTTTGTGCCCATATTCAAGAGCATTACCCATCTGCCCCCGTTTGTAGGCATACTGCTCGTGCTGGGCGTGCTTTGGACGGTGAGCGAAATATTCTACCGTCACCTTGGTCATGCCGAGGAGAAGGGTGCTATGCAAAAACGCGTGACCAACATGCTGTCGCGCATCGATATGAGCACCATACTCTTCTTCCTTGGCATACTCATGGCAGTGGCCTGTCTCGAAACCATTGGCGTGCTCATACAGCTGGGCCAGGGTCTCAACATCGTGTTCGAGGGTAACCACTTCCTCGTAACAGGCATTATCGGTGTGCTGTCGAGCATTGTAGACAATGTGCCCCTCGTGGCCGGCTGCATGGGCATGTATCCCATGGCTGCTACGGGCGACTTTGCACAGGACGGCATATTCTGGCAACTGTTGGCATACTGTGCCGGTGTGGGCGGTTCGATGCTCATCATTGGCTCTGCCGCCGGTGTGGTGGTGATGGGACTCGAAAAGATTACTTTCGGGTGGTACATGAAGCACATCTCATGGATTGCCTTTGTGGGCTACTTGGCCGGCATCGTTTGCTACTTCGTGCAGCGCGTGGTGCTGGGTGTGTAACTCTAAATTATAGGTTGACAAGTTTACGGGTCGACAGGTTAACGGGTAAGTTTGCCTTCTTACCATTCATACTTTAACATAATAAGTAGTGTATCGCATACTTACCTGTTAACCCGTCAACCCTCTCGTCAACCCCGTTAACAAAACCCTCCAATAAAATAATTAGGATTAGTATATGCAACATTCATTATTCCTTTACAATACGCTGACGCGCCGCAAGGAACTGTTCACCCCTATCCACCCCGGACATGTGGGCATGTATGTGTGCGGCCCCACGGTGTACGGCGATGCCCACTTGGGCCATGCCCGTCCCGCCATTACCTTCGACCTCGTGTTCCGTTACCTCAAGCACCTTGGCTACAAGGTGCGCTATGTGCGCAACATCACCGATGTGGGACACCTTGAGCACGATGCCGATGAGGGCGAGGACAAGATAGCCAAGAAAGCACGCCTCGAACAGCTCGAGCCCATGGAGGTGGCACAGTACTACACCAACCGCTTTAATGCTGCCATGGCCAAACTCAACGTGTTGCCGCCAAGCATCGAGCCGCACGCCACAGGCCACATCATTGAGCAGGAGCAGCTCGTGCAGCAAATCCTTGACAATGGTTATGCCTACGAGTCCAACGGGTCGGTATACTTTGATGTGGTAAAGTACAACGAGCACCACAAGTATGGCATACTGTCGGGCCGCAACCTTGAAGATGTGCACGACGCCAGCCGCGAACTTGACGGTGTGGGCGAGAAACGCCACCAGGTGGACTTCGCCCTCTGGAAGAAGGCACAGCCCGAGCACATCATGCGCTGGCCCTCACCCTGGAGCGAGGGCTTCCCCGGTTGGCACTGCGAGTGTACGGCCATGGGACGCAAGTACCTCGGTGCCCACTTCGACATTCACGGCGGCGGCATGGACCTGGTGTTCCCCCACCACGAGTGTGAAATAGCCCAGGCTGTGGCATCGCAGGGCGACCAAATGGTCAAGTACTGGATGCACAACAACATGATAACCATTGCCGGCAAGAAGATGGGCAAGAGTTACAACAACTTTATCACGCTCGACCAGTTCTTCAACGGCAGTCATGAGTTGCTCACACAACCCTACTCGCCCATGACGATACGCTTCTTCATACTGCAGGCACAGTACCGCTCAACAGTCGATTTCTCAAACGAGGCATTGCAGGCTTCGAAGAAGGGTTTCGACCGCTTGATGGACGCCGTGTCGCAACTCGGCCGCATTGAGGCTGTGGCCAATGGCAAACTCGACGAGGCTTATGCCAACGAGCTGGCCACCAAGTGCTACGAGGCTATGGACGACGACTTTAACTCGCCCATCGTTATCAGCCACCTGTTTGAGGCATGCCGCGTCATCAACCAGTTGGTCGACAAGCAGCAAACTATCATCCCTGCCGGCCTTGAGGCTTTGACCAAGGTGGTAAACACCTTTGTGTTCGACATATTGGGCTTGAAGAGCGAGGCCGAGGGTGGCAACGCCAAGCGCGAGGAGGCTTTTGGCCATGCCATCGACCTGTTGCTCAGTCTGCGTGCCAAGGCCAAGGCCGAAAAGGATTGGGCCACAAGCGACAAGATACGTGACGACCTGGCCGCCTTTGGCTTTGAGGTGAAGGACACCAAAGAGGGTGCCACCTGGAAACTGCCTTGATGCGCATACATTCTCTATTATAAACGTAAACATGCTAACGGACTCAAGTACCCAACGCTACCTCTAATGGGCGACGCGTCCCGCGTCGGGGAAAAATGCAATGTCCATACACAAAATAAAGGCTCACAGTCAGCAGTGATTACACTGCCTGTCTGTGAGCCTTTGTCTTTAATCCCGACGCGGGACGCGTCGCCCCCATTAGAGGTAGCGCTTAGTGGTAGTGCTTGGTGCTTGCGTTGGGTGCTTGTGCAGTTAGTGTGTTATAGGTGCACAACCCTAAATATTTGTTTGGTGATTTTGCCTGCACCTTGCACTTTTTGACGTAATGCGCTGGTAATCATTGTCTTCGGGTGTGTAGGTAATGGTCGTTTTTGTGTACACACCTGCCTGCACAATATGCTTGTCTGCACGCCCAGTCGTAGTAGAGTTTACGGTTGTACCAGGGCGTTGTGTGTGTATAGGGAGATGGATTTTTCGGTTGCTCCGATAACTTTTTCTACCTCCCTATGTTGTGATACGTAGCAGTGATGTAAGTGCAGGTAGAGTGCAGGCAGAGTGTAGGTAGAGTGCAAGTGTGCATACACTGCGTAATGCTCTGATATTCATCTTATTAAAAGCAAAAAGTGCAAGGTGCAGGCACTTTTGCATTTCTTGTTAGTTGTTAAGTGCATGTGTTAGCCGCTAACGCGGAAGACATAAGAACATAAGGATATAAGAACAGAAGTATGACGTTTGTGTTAGCCGCTTACCGCGGGGAACATAAGAACATAAGCTACATAAGAAACACACAAGGCCGCTGCGCGGCTGACGGCCACGGACTAACGTCCGGGTGGCCTCAAGAGACATAAGGGCTGACGCCGTAGTGTGCCCTGGCAGCCGCTAACGTTATATCTTTTGTTCTTCTGTTCTTATGTCCTTATGCTTCCCGCGTTAGCGGCTGATACACGTTACGACTTCTGTTCTTTTGTTCTTATGTCCTTATGTTCCCGCGTTAGCGGCTGATAAATAACGCTACGGCGTTAGCCCTTATGTCTCTTGAGGCCACCCGGACGTTAGTCCGTGGCTGTCAGCCGCGCAGCGGCCTTATATGTATCTTATGTAAACTTATGTTGCTTATGTTTTCCGCGCTAAGCGGCTGATACACGTTACAACTTCTGTTCTTATGTCCTTATGTTCTCACGAACACAAAACAAAAACAGAGGATTGCTCGTTACGAACAATCCTCTGTTTGGTGGGGTGCTTAGTGGGATTCGAACCCACGACATTCAGAACCACAAACTAATTAAAGGATTGTTGAATGCGTTGATTGTCATACGTTTTCCGCTCTGTGTAGTGTTTGATGGAAAACATTTGGAAAACATGTTGGGGTATGTTCTTGGGTTTATGATGTAGTTATAATCTGAATGCTTGGGTGATTACTGATGGTAAACTTGCTGTAAAGTGGCTTGGGTGGTAGAGGTGAGGCGGTTAATATTGGTCCTGTCTGCAACCAATACCCATGTTGGGGTTGATGAATGGCAATACAAGAAGGTTGTAGAAAAATGGAATGCTAAGCAACTCCCATATTATAACAAGTACCCAGTTGCTGACACTGAATGTTACCGGTATGCGGATAGGCATGGATATGCACCATAGGCCGACAAGAATAACTGGTATGGCTGTCGCTATTCTTGTTTTTAATGTTCTGTCCCATAGCCAATTATATGGTATGGAAAGTAACTCTATTCCTCGCTCTGAGAGCCAACTGAAAAAATATAGAAATGCGATGGCAACGAAAAGAGTGTGCCAAAATCCGCTGATGTAAACGATGGCCTTGGTAACTATGTATATTGACAACCAAGTGTATGCTGATGTAATTATAGTAGTGTAAAGGAATGCTGCTAATGTCCTAAGATAACTCATTTGTGATTTGTTGCTTTTAATGGAGAGTAGAGCTTGCTCCTACCTTTTATATGTGCACGTATATAAGCCACCCGTCTGATGATGGGTGGCTTATTCTGATAGATTAAATACATGTGCGTATGAGGCCCATGACGCGGTATATGCGCAGTACATCGGACTTGGGGACGCGAAAGGTGACGTATCGCGCCTGGTTGTTGGTGGACTGGCATTCGTAGTGATTCTCGCGGTCGATGAGTATTCGTATGAACAGGCCGTGGTTGATGGTGTCTATGGCGTAGATGTTGCCATTGAGTATGTATGTGTTCTTTGACATTGCGCTTAAGGCCACCCGGTCACCGACCTTGAAGTCGGGGAGCATTGCTTCGTCTTGTACTTCCATATATAACTGGTAGTCGGAGAAGCCTGGGAAGTATGGCACGAGCTCGACTCCATCTTTATGTTTTTCTACAAGTTTCTCGTACACGTCTAAGTTAGGTTGTTTGTACATGCTCATTGGTATGAGTGGCCTGACGTTTGTGGCGGCGGTCTTTATACCGAATGGGCGTGTTTGTTTGGTTGTTTGTTCTGTGTTATATGTTTGATGTACGTTCGTGGCGAACATGGTTGCACCAGGCGAGTTGTAGTTGCGCTGCTGCACGTTCGCCGGGTCCGCGGGTAACTTCACCTGCCTTTCTTGTATGGGGAGAAGCATGTCACCTTCTCCGGTGATTACCCAATCCATGTTTAGTTGTGGATTGGCTGCTTGTATTTTGGCTAAGGTTTTTTTCGTTATGTTCTGTTTTCCTTTTAGCATTCGTGCGAAATTAGCAGGGTCTATGCCCGCATTCTTGGCGAATGCGTTTACAGTACTTTCTATCGTATAGATGTACTTTGTTATATTTTTTGCTATATCATACATGACAAAACAGTCTTAATATAGGTTAATGTTATATTTTACACGTGTAGAAATTTGGTTTTACACGTGTATTACTATACCTTTGCAATCGAAATCAACAATCACCCAACAGGTGGTTACTGCAAAGGTAGTGAGATTTGTTGGTGATTGCAACAAAATGAAGGTTAGAGTTATGAGAAGAAACAAATACATAATCCAAGTGCCTTATGGCGCGAAGACAGAGATTGCCAAGAAAATTGGAATCAGGAAGGAGTATGTGAGCCGTGCGTTGCGGTACGACAGTGAGACCGCTCCGAGCCAGATGCGTATTCGTGATATTGCGATGAAGGAGTTTGGCGGACGTTTGGTTAAGTTGGTTTACTAAAGATAGATAGAATGCCATGACACTGAGTGAAGTAAACAGATTGATAAAGGAGTCGGTGCAGATAGGTGTGATGCAGGCTATCAAGACTTATGAGCCTGTCCGTGACTGCATAAGGGCTTCGGAGTTGCGTGCCTGGCTTTCGTTGAACAAGATTGACTATGGTTTGTTCAGACGGTTGGAGGAGGCTGGCCTTGTGAAGAAGGTGAAGCAGGGCAATGGCACGAACTCGCCGATGGTGTATTCGAAGGCTGAGGTGAAGCAGGCTGTTGCGACGAGCACGGTGTGCGGTTGGCTGGCTGATGGTAGTATAGATAAAAACTGATGGCGTATGGACAAGATGGACAAGAAAGAGACAATGCGGATTAAGTCGATAGAGCGCAAGGCTTACGAGGTTTACAAGGAGGTTGATGCGCTTGTAGGACAGCTGCAGAGAGAGAATGTTGATTGGGAGATAATTGACGAATTGAAAAGTACTCGTGATGCCTCGTGTGATGTGGTTGACGCGTTGCAGTATGTGAGGGAGGAGTATGGTGATAATGAGTATTGATATGGCTATGACAGACAAAGATAAAGAGCTCGTGCAGTTGGCAAGGACGTACACGTACTTTGATGTTTGCAAGGTGGTTGACATGAAGAAGATTGCTGACACTGATGAGGCGAGAAGAGAATTGAGTATGATAGCATCTTCGTTGTATCACGAAGAAGAGTGGTACGCAGGATTGTTATAACACATAATAAAAAGACTGGTAAGATGAAGGATACGATTAAAGATGTGATAAAGGCACTTGTGTTTGGTGCTGTGATTATAGCTGGCCTGGTGTATGCTGGCCGCAGTGACTACCGCGATGCGGTGGTTACTGAAATGAAAAATAACGGTACGTACTACTCCATGCTGCATGAGCACCCCGACTGGACTGAGGGTCAGATGGTGGAGGCGTATGTTGACAAGGAATAAGTTTTAAGTTGAGGAGTTGATGAGTTGAAGAGTTAAGCGGTCGCTTTTAAGAGTTGAGCAAGCAGAGGTAACCTCATAAGCTTTTCAACTTATAGACTTATCAGCTTGAAATTCCCCAAATGTATAAGGAATAATGATTGCTTAGTGAAATAACTACTTTGTGTGTTACAACTGTGGCCCGCTCAGTCTGTGAAGATATGGCGGTGCCGCGTACAAAGGCACTGTGCGGTTCGTGATGAATAGTGTGTGCCGTTCTGCCATGGCTTGATGTTTGGACATGGTTCGGCATGATGCTGTGGCAGTGGTTGGATTTAAGTTGATACTTATCTATTACACAGAGGCGTTGTATGGTTCGTGATGAATAGTGCACGCCGCCCATGCAGGTGATAGGCCGTTAATCGGATAGGCGGCAAGGAGACAGTGCATTGGACTCGCCATCAGTAATGATGCTGGATAGCCTTGGTGACGGGTTTGGTTTTTGCGTGACATAGGACATTATGGGGTTCGACTCCCCTCGCCTGCACGACAACAAGATTACTAACAATTAAACGAAAGACAATGGAAAAACAGACAACTCAACAACAGGTGGTGGCTATGGCCAGCCCTCAGGAACAAGAGATACAGCTGCTTAAGATAAAGCAGGACACAGAATTTGCTGCCACTCCGGTGGGTCAGCAGGTGAAGCAGTTTGAGGCGACAATGCGTATTGCCAAGATGTATGCGATGTCGAGTTTTATCCCCGACTCGTATAAATACAAGAATCGTCAGCCTCTTGACATGAATAGTGTGATAGCTAACTGCACAATCGCCTTGGAGATGGCTACGCGAATGCAGGCCAATCCGCTGATGGTGATGCAAAACTTGTACATAGTGCATGGCCAGCCAGCCTTCAGCAGCAAGTTTTTGATAGCTTGCATCAATGCGAGCAAGCGTTTTTCTCCTCTCCGCTATGAGTTTAGGGGTGACGAAGGCACAGAAGATTATGCTTGCAGAGTCGTAGCCTACGAGATAACCGACACCAAGCACAAAGAACCGCTATGTGGTGACTGGATAAGCATCAAGATGGCAAAGGCCGAAGGTTGGATTGGCAAGACTGGCAGCAAGTGGCTGACGATGCCGAGCCAGATGTTGCGATACAGAGCTGCCGCCTTCTGGCAGAGGACGTATTGCCCGGAGATAAGTATGGGCTTGATGACTGCCGAGGAGGCTCAGGACAGTTATGTGCCTTATGAGGAGGTAAAGCCGCAGCCGGTGTCGTCGGTTCCGACAGACGAGATAGGGCGTCCTTCGCTGACGGAGCTTGCCGCTCGCACTGCTCAGCAGCAGACTGGTGAGGCGCAAGTTGGTGCAGAGGCTACTGAGTCGAACCCTTGGGGCGATGCAGAGGAAACAGATGTTGAAGGTGTAAAATCAGAAGGCAATGTATGACAACAAGAATCAGAACACGTTAGAGTGGTTCCGCCAAAGGCTGGGTAATATTACTGGTTCGGCGGTTGGCAACTTGATGGTGAAGCCCAGGGCGAAGGGCGAGACATGGAGCCAGACGGCTTTGTCGTACTTGAACCAGGTGGCTTTTGAACGTGCGATGACCCCTTTGGTGGTGGAAAATGATGACCTGTTTGCGCAGTATGTGGCGTTGAATGAGGTGAAGAGTAAGGCCATTACTTGGGGCCACGCGATGGAGGGCGAGGCCGCGCACCTGTTTGCGGTGATGTTCAAGAGTTTGTATGGCAGCACGAATCATGCGCCTTATGAGCTTGAATTGATAGAGCCATCGTCGGTGGTGTGCAAGGATTTGCCCCATTTTGCGAGTTCTCCGGACCGCATGTTTTTCAACCCCGAGACTGGCGAGGAGTGTGCGGTAGAAATTAAGTGCCCGCAAGGCCAGTCGTTTGCGAAGTTTGTGAATGGTGTGTTTTTGCAGTCGTCGCATGAGAGCCAGCTTGAAGGTTTGAAGAAGTCAGATGGCAACTACTATTGGCAGTGTTATGCCCACATGCTGGCGACTGGTGCGACAAAGACCTACTTTGTCGTGTACAACCCGTTTATGCAGAAGCCAATTTTTGCGCTTGAGATTGCTCGTGATGAGGCTGTGATAGATGAATTGCGTGCCAAGATATGTGCTGGCAATGCGTATGTGGACGAGTTGGCAGGCCGCATAACCGGCAAGACAAGAGTTGAAGTTGGTGGCAGAGTTATACGTCCTTAGAGGTGCGGACGGTGGTTTGATGCCATGCTATGCGGAAGATGCCGCGCAGATAGAGCGTCTTGCCAGAGGGCGTGTGTACCTTGTAAGAGTGTATGAAGCCCGCAATGTTCGCCTTCACCGTAAGTACTTTGCGCTGATAAATGCAGCCTGGGGAGCCTGTGGTGAGGTGTGGCGGAAGAAGTTCCGTAACAAGGAGAACTTCAGACGGAGTGTCACTCTGCTTGCCGGTTATACGGACCATGTGTATAACGCCCGCAGTGGTGAGTGGGTAGAGATGCCGCGAAGCATAGCCTTTGACCGCATGCGTGAAGATGAGTTTGAGCAGTTGTATGATGCGACGGTGAGGATTATCAGAGCGCAGTTTGCGCCAAGTGGCAAACTTGCGAGAGAGGCTTTTGAGGAGGAGATAAAGGAATTTTGAAAAAAAAGGAAGGAGGGCGCAGCCAGGAAGGTATGCAGCGGCGTATCACTCATATAAAAAAGACGATAGCGCATTTCGTCGGCCCTTCTTCCTTGATATATAAAAGTTGATGAGTTGATGAGTTGGAGTTTTTAAGTTGAAGAGTTGAAGAGTTGAAGAGTTAAGAGGTCGGTTTAAGTGGTTGAACTCGCAGAGGTAACTTCATAAACTTGTAAACTCTTAAACTCATCAACTTGAAGGTAAGCTCATAAACTTGTCAACTCGTCAACTAATAAAAAACAAGTGACTAATTAAAATGAAGATAAATGAGAGAGCAAAGCAGGCTGGACCAGATGAGGCGCCTGGCTAATGAGGGTGTTCCGCGCATGCGCCGCCACCCCCATGATGAGGAGCACCAGTTGCAGGTGGCCTGTGTGCGTTGGTTCCGGTTGCAATATCCGGAGTTGGCTTATGCGTTGTTTGCCGTACCGAATGGCGGGCGGCGAGATGCGACGACAGGTGCGAAGTTGAAGGCCGAGGGCGCGCTTGCGGGTGTGTCGGACCTGATACTGTTGAAGCGGAGCGGTGCGTATGGCGCGCTGCTGATAGAAATGAAGACTCCCAATGGTCGTCAGAGCGATGCTCAGCGCAGATGGGAGGAAGAGATTACAGCGTGTGGTGAGTACCGATATGTAGTGTGCCGAACGTTCGAGGGGTTCAAGAATGAGGTAAGCGGCTACATCGGCATCTCACTACGAGAAAAAAATAAGAGTGAGTAATATGGCAGAGAGCAAACGAACGGCCAGTTACTTCTCGCACGACAGCAATGCCAGGAACTCCGACCGACTGATTAAGGTGCGCATGAAATATGGCGCATTGGGTTACGGGGTTTACTTCATGATACTGGAACGGTTACGCGATGACCCCAGATACATGAGTGTCAGAGATTATAATATGATAGCCTTTGACCTTCGTGTTGACTCATCGGTGATTAAGTCCGTTGTTGAAGACTTTGGGTTATTTGTCTTCACCGAAGATGGTGAGTACTTCTACTCCGAAGGTTTCATGCGCAGAATGGACTTGAAGGATAATGAGAGGCAGAAGCGGTCGGCAGCGGGCAAAAGGGCCATGGCCACCAGATGGGGCACTACTGATAAGAGTGCTATAACTGAGTTACCCGAAACGGATAAGAGTGTTATAAGAGTGTTATCGGATAGTGATAAGAGTGTTATAACAGAGTTACCCGAAAATGATAACAAGAAAAGTAAAGTAAAGGAAAGTAAAGTAAAAGATGATGGTGTAGAAGAAAAATCGCCATCGACGGCATCACCGGCAGAAGGTGATAATTTGGCAACGGACTTGAATGAATTGCGCAAGGAGAGTGGTTGGATAAACCTTGTTGCCATGAAGTTTGGCATGTCAGTGGCCGATGTTGTAGGCATGATAGCAGACTTTGAGCTTGACTGCCGCGTGAACGGCAAGACGTATCACCAGAACCTTGCTGATGTGAAGAGCCACTTTGCGAACTGGCTCCGCATACAGCGCAAACAAGAAACGAACCATGCAGGAAGTGAACAAGACCCCGCAGCAGCGGAAGCGAAACATACCCGACGTAGGGGAACTGATGTTGCAGCTACGTCGTCAGCGGATTACTCAACAAGGCTTTAGGTTGCCGCTTGGTGTGGAAGATGCTTATGAGCTGCTGTACTCAGCCCTCCGTGTGGAGGTGGAGAGCAAGCATCGCAAGTTTGTGGCAGACGATGAGACAACTCGCATTGTGGCCACGCTGGCGAAGTATCTGACATCGAAGGACGTGCACCTGACTGGACTGATGTTCTGTGGTATGTGTGGCAATGGCAAGACGACGATGCTGTATGCCCTGCAGAATGCAGTGAACTGGCTGAAGGAGAATAACCGGTTTGGCAAGGAGCAGACGGAACGCGGTCTTGACCAGCTGAATGTGGTAGACGCCCGTACGATAGTGCGGCGCATGAAGATGAAGCCGATGGAGTTGATAAAGACCCCGATGCTTGCCATAGAGGATATGGGCCGCGAGCCTGCTGAGGTGCTTGACTATGGCAATGTGACTACTCCGCTGACGGAGTTGCTTGAGTGCCGGTACGATGAGAGACTGTTTACGGTAATCACGACGAACCTCACGGGGAAGCAGATACGTGAGAAGTATGGCGTGAGGATAGCCGACCGCATCAACGAGATGATGGAGGTCGTGGTGTTCAAGAACGGGACGTACAGGTGAGGAGGGGGATTGGTTTAAGTTGAAGAGTTGAGGAGTTGACGGGTAAAAACAGCAAACGACAAAACGAATGATTACAAAATTTGATTTCAAGAGCCATACTATTAAGAGTTACGCCATTCGCAAGCTCACGCCCTTGGAGTGTTTCAGACTGATGGGAGTGCGCGATGATGTGATATACACGATGCAGAGCACCAATGCCGAGGCCGCCGAAAGGGTGCAAGGCTGGAAAGGTAAGGGCAAGGCCACAGACATGGCGATTTCTGCGTCACAGCAATACAAGCAAGCAGGAAACAGTATTTGTATAGATGTGCTTGTTTGCTTGTATGAGCAACTGTGGTACCCGAAGCATGAGAAGCGTGAGATAATAGAATTGCAGTTGTTCCCAGAGATGAAGTTGCCTTCGGAGCCAGTGGACAAGAGCAAGGGCGAGAAGGTAATCATCACCACTTTCAGTGGCTACGACTCGCAGCTGATGGCAGCGGACGTACTAAAGGAGCGACACCCCGACTTCAAGTGGACTTGCATGGGTTGGAGCGACATAGACAAGTATGCTTGTCAGATGCACGACCTTGTATTTCCGCAGTATGCTGACAAGGCACTTGGCGACATCACCAAGATAGACTGGCACAAGGTGAAGGACACCTTGCAAGGTCGCGAGGTAGATTTGTTCACCTATTCCTCGCATTGCCAGGACATCAGCCAAGCAGGAAAGCAGATGGGACTAAAGGAGGGCAGCGATACCCGAAGTGCCTTGTTGTGGCGCGTGGCCGATGCCATTGAGGTGCTGAAGCCAAAATATCTGTTGCAAGAGAATGTGGCAGCCCTGGTGAGCAAGAAGTTCATGCCCGACTTCCAGAAGTGGTTACAGAAGTTGGAGCAGTTGGGCTATATCAACCGTTGGGCGCGTCTTAATGCCAAGGACTATGGTGTACCTCAGAACCGCGACCGTGTGTTTTGCCTATCAATGCGCAAGGACGTAGCCTTCGACTACCAATTTCCGAAGCCTTTCGCACTCGCGACACGACTGGAAGATGTGCTTGAAGATGAAGTGGCCGACCGCTATTTTCTCAAAGACGATGCGGTGAGCAAGTTCCTCAAGGCCAACGACACCGACACGGCACTGTTCATGCAATTCGACTTTCCTCCCACCCACGAGGCGGCGATGTTCTTGAAGACGTGGCTCATGATATGGCTGCAAACATTCGATGGTTGGAGCATGACACCCACAAGGCTTGAAGAGGAACTTGGCAAGAGCACAGACGCAATCAACGTTAGTTATGCCATGTTCAGCGAGCAGGGGGTGTCCGCACTTGGGGAGAAGTTTGAAAGTATGTATAACGAGAACATGAAACGCCGTCCGAACGATGCAGTGTAAGCTAACCAGAGCAGCCCGTCCGTTCCAAGTCCATAGTGGTGGTAAAAGACAGGCCGTGAATGTGACCGACGGAGAGTGTGCAGCCACCCTTACCACTCGTTACGAGAATATAGGGCCTACCAACATTCTCACTCTCGCCCATTATCCAATGACGGTAGTGCTATATGAATATGAATAAGATAATTCTAAATGCCGCAAGTCGGGGGTGTAATCTCTTGTTATCCCACACCATCAAAGCCAACTACTACAAAATGGGAGTGCGCAATTTCCTTTTTACTACTGGCAACGATGGCTTCGACGCCACGGCGGTAATGATTGAATATGATTAACCAACGTCCCTTAAATGTTTGTATGGGTGGGGTATCCGTAACGCTTAACACCCGATATGAGCGGTTGTGTGTGGAACATCTTATGTCGCTCGCTCATTTTCCACGAACAGGAGTATTGATTGAATATGCTTAAAAAAATGCGCGGCTTGAACGTATGGTTGCCCAAGGCTTCCGCCCAGGGCATGGCATTTGGATAGATACCTATAACCGACAATTCGGTGGGGGTATAATCTACACCATACTTGCCGGAGTGAGCAGCCGCAACCATTACTATGTAGCAGTAGAATTATGAATGCTGAGATACGCCCCATCATTCTGGGCCGTTACTCACCATCGCAAAACGGCATCATTGTGTCGGCAAAGGGCATTGCGCTTTGCATAGCTGGAGGTGGTAAGGGACATGATGTGGACAAACCTAAGATATTGATTGAGTATGATTAGAGAGAAAGCAATATCCATTATGGTAAAAAAGTCTATTTACTCTTGTGTGTATTGCAACATGCAGTCACATGGACTTGTGACACCTAAAAAACTTGATGAAGTATGTTTCACACTCTCTTCCGCTATGGGACTTGGTGGCGGGCAGACACCTGTAATAGTCAGAATATATGACTAAACGCATATACATCGGCTGGAGCAGAGACAATAAGGGCAAGATAGTGAAGCGTCCTGTAAAACAGATAGCCAACGCCATCACCCAGGCTACTGGCGGAGCGCATATCTGTGAGGACGGATTGGGCAACACGACACCCTATGTGGTGTATGTGCGTGAATAAGAGTAAATAAACCATCAACGATAATATAATAACAGCAATGAACAATCTAACGACAACGACACAAGGTAACCCATTCTTCGGCAAAAGTCTGAAAAGACGCATTGGCTCGCCTCTCTACACCACCTACAAGAATGGCATTAACGAACTGGAGGAGCGCGACAGACGATGCCGAGAAGAACCGACGAGCAAGGAGAGCCGCATATTTGGTGATGTGTTTTACCTCAACATGATGCGCAAAGAACTTGCTAACGAGAAGCTGCGCAGTGCGCTGTGTTCTATCAGCCAGAGCAAGTACTACCGACACGACATTAAAAAGAGCGTGAAGGAAATACAAATCAAGATAGCACGCTGGGACAGTGATATTGCTCGCTGCATAGCGACCGACAGCTTGGTTGAGATGTATGACGGACTCGCAGAGTGGACAAGCGAACACTTGGAGCACCTGTGGCAACCGTTTTACTACTCGGTGATGCAGGTGCTTACTCGGAATGGCGTTAAGGACGCTCCCGTAATGGCGGCTCTTGAATGTGCGCTGCCGCTGTATGAGTATGCCAACGGCCGTCTGCTGATGGACATCGCACAGACCTCAATGGACTGCCCAGCCACCAAGTTGCTTGGCGTGATGGTGGAGGAGGATATTTACCGCATGGCCGACAGACTACGCACAAGACTGGCTGGCATCGTGACTGGCAAGGACGAGGAAATTGACCTTAATGCCGACACCAACGTCAACACAGCTGGCGTCAATCTGCTCAACGCATTGAGCAACACGGAGCAGATGAAGGGCTGGCTACAAGATTACTTTGAATATCGCGATAGTGCGAAATAAATTGACAACGACATGACGATAGAAGAAAGAGTACTGCACTACACAAGACGTAATTCCTACGGGAGATTGATATTCCCGCATTGCGTGAGAGCGCACATTGACGAGATTATGCTTTATGCGCCTTGGGCGTTGAGTGCAACAGAATTGAACAACATTAAGAGAGGTATTATGCGATGAATAAGCCTGCAAATACCTGACCGTTGCAAAAAATGCAATAGTCGAGGTCATAACACAAAGTACGAAGCAAGAAGTTTGCATCAGTTGCAATGCAACACACTGATGCACTTTTCTGAGAATAAATAAACAATAATCACAGTTGCCCGAATAAGTGGTGACAACAAAAAAACAAATAAAGAAATGGAAACAAACATTGGAAAGAAAGTCATTATCCGCGGCGACCGCAGCGGAGTAGAGTATGGAACACTTGTAGCACACAACGGCCAAGAGGTTACGCTTCACAACGCTCGTCGCATCTGGTACTGGGACGGAGCGGCTTCTCTCTCTCAGCTTGCCGTAGATGGTACGTCCAAACCAAGTGAATGCAAGTTTACTGTCGCGGTAGAGAGTATTACCATTCTTGACGCAATAGAGATAATTCCTTGTTCAGAGAAAGCAATTAAATCAATAGAAGGAGTGGAGGTATGGAAACTTTAGAAATTCGTATCAAAGCCTTTTTGAGCACGACCTATGGCTATGACTGTGTCTATGGCAAAGGCGATGCCCCTGGCAAAGGATATAGCTCTGGCGATGGCGATAGCGATGGCTGTGGATATGGTCCTGTTGCTGGCGATGGCTACGGCTCTGGCGATGGTGCTGGTATAGGCTGTGGTGTTGGTAAAGGCGTAAAGGAACTGAATGGAGACAATGTCCATCTCATAGATGGTTTGGAAACCATTATAAAATCAGTTCACGGCAACATAGCACAAGGTTTTATCCTAAACAGCGACCTTACTTTGCAGCCTTGTTACATTGTCAAGGAGCGAAATCATTTCGCTCATGGCGACACCTTGCACAATGCTTTCATGGCCTTACAAGAAAAGCTCTATGATGATAGCACCGAAGAGGAACGAATAGAAGTGTTTGTTAAGAAATTTCCAAATTACGATACGTCTTATTCCAATCGCGACCTTTTCGCTTATCACCACGTCCTCACTGGCTCATGTCGCATGGGGAGGGAGAGCTTTTGCAAGGATAAGAGCATAAACCTTGATGGTAGCACCACAGTTCGCGAGTTCGTATCTTTGACAAAGGATAGCTATGGTGCAGAAACTATTTGTAAGCTGCCACAAGCTTATGGAGTGAACGATATAGATGAATAGTAATTATGGCATGGTTAGCAGTAGACAAAGACGGCTCTGAACATATATGTAGCACTGAACCTTATCGAGATATTGAGGATTTATGGTGTATAGAAAATACTCCAGAATCTGAAATTGTACGATTACCAAAAGGTTCTATTGAAAAGCTTATTGGAAGTAAATTAACTTGGAACGATAAACCCGTAGAACTTAAAGATAAATAGTATATATATATATTAAAAATTGTAATAAACCAAACAATATGCAAGTAGAAATAAACGCAGTGATTGAGGATTACGATATTCTCACTTACGTATCAGAGAAAGAACAGGCTAAGGTAATTGACCACATCTTCTATGAGTGTACCGAAGAGAGTAGAAGAGTATTTATTCACGGTCTTGATGATTCTTACCTCATAGAAGAATTAGAAGAAAGAGGTTTTACAATAACTAAAAAACGAACAACAATGGATAATAAAGTATTTGACTTTCACGAAATCAAAACCTTTGCAGATGCTTGTGAGAAGTTGGGCATGAAAGAACACCTACTTACTGGCAGTGAGGGAGGAGATAGAGAGGCGCAAAGACAAGCGCAAGCACTCTACAAGTTACTGATTATCCAAAAGGCTATGAACAATGGCGTTTGGCGTGATAAGAATGGCTGGAGCTATTACCCTTACTGGGTGCTCTACTCCAAGGAAGAAATGAAGCGCATTAGTGAGGAGGAGAAGCAGAGAAAGGGTATTAAGCAGCTCCTCTCCTGTGCTCATGCGGGTAGTACGGAGTATGCGGGTGTCCGCTGTGCGAGTGCGAGGCATCGTGGTGCGAATACGTATACGGATTTTGGTTTCCCCTTGTGCTTTAACAGCGAGGAAGCAGCACTCTACGCCGCCCATCAGTTTGAAGATTTGTTCTTTCAGTACTACGGACTTAAAGTAAAAGCGTAACATAACTAAAAACAATATGGGAAAGAAGCAATACAACAAGTGGATAAGCGTTAAGGACGAGCTGCCAGAATATGAGGAGGTCGTGCTTGTGTGCAACGAAGATAAGCCGAGTGGTATGTGGTTAGCACGTCGGAGCAGCAACCCGTATGAAATCACTGACAGCCACAAATTCGTTTGCTTCGGGCTGGAGGTAACTCATTGGACAAGAGTTAAACCATTAAACAAGAGACAATATGGCACGAACAAAATTTAAGAAAATTCCGTTTGACCTTGAGTTGGCGAAGAAGATTACCAACAAGGAAGTTAAAGGAAGGATAGTGACAGAGGACAATCTTACTGCAAGGATAGTTTGCTTTGATATGAAGTTTGGAGTAGATAAAATTCTCGCAGTCCTTGTTGATTGTGGTGGCGAATATGAAATAGGGGTAAGGTGTAACTTAGATGGTACTTGCCGTGATGACAGAAAAGAAGATAAATTCAATCTCCACATCGAAGTCCCAACCTACTACCGCGACTACTCCAACTTTGTGCCTATGAAGTGGCAGCCTTGCTTGGTAAGAGATACTTATTCTGATACATGGAGAATGGCAGTGTGCCGTGGAAAAGATGCTTATGGCATTCCAATTTTTTATTCAGAAAATTATAGTGATGGTAGCTGTCATTGGGTACATTTTCTCCCCATCTCAAAGGTTACAGAACGCTTGGTGAACACAAAAAAGAGCTACGAAGAGTTGATTAAAGAGCTTGACGAAAATGGCAAAGATTAAATCATGTGACGGGCAAGGCTGCAAGGAGCGCAAGGCTTGTTTACGCTTTGCTCTGTCGCATACAGAGAGTGACATACACAACATTCACAAGGCTTGCTATTACACAAGACCGAACGGGCGCGACTGCCCGATAATGATTAAACAGGTGACGATATGAAACCACAATACTAACTCCCAAAACATTATAAAACATTATGAGAACAAACACTATCAACATTGCGGACATTTTGGCGAAGCAACCGATAGGCACAAAACTCTATTCACCTCTTTGTGGTGATTTGTTTCTTGAAAAATTAGATAACGGCAATGGAATCATTTATTGCCGCACCCAAAACTATGCTGACGTAGGTTGCATAAAATTTACGGAGTACGGCCGTTTTTACTTTGAAAATGGCTGCTCGTCCGACGCTGGCGAGTGCATACTGTTTCCGTCAGAAGCGTTGCGCCAGTGGAACGTAGCCCAGTTTGAAAATGGCGACATAGCGGTGGTGGAAGCTCACGACATCAGGTATGATGACCCGCAGATACACATCATGATTTTCAAAAAACACGACTGGAGTGATGGCGTTATTCATTTCCACGTCATGATGACTAACTCAGATGATTTGTGCGACCATGAAAGCACGTTAAGTGTCACCACAACCCCCTATGTGCGCAGCATCTCGTGTCGGTGGCCTTACAGCGATGAATTTTCTAAATTAAAAAAAGCCTTGAGTGAGCATCATTTGCGATGGAATGCCGAAAAGAAATGCGTTGAACCCCTCCCGAATGAAGAAGGGCAGACAGCCCCACGTTTCAAGTTTGAGCCTTATGACAAGGTGCTGGTGCGCGATGGGGATAATGACAGGTGGCAGCCGGCGTTTTTTTCTGTGTTAAAGGAGGATAGTGCAGAAAAATTTGGCGTAATAGATGGATATATTCCTACTTTCTACAGTCAGTGCATACCCTACAACGACGGCACAAAGCATTTGCTCGGCACGTACGACCCTTACAAGCCAAAGGCGTAAGCACCTTGTCCGTACCAGTTGAAATAGTTGTAAACAAATTAAACGGTTAAAAAACATGGAAATAAAAATTTTAGTAGAAGAAATAAAGGAGATGTATGCAGTGTTAGACGATGCCATACAGAACTCTGACCACACGGATTTTCGCCAATGCTATTGGGCACTTGAGGAGTTGTGCAAGCACGCCCTGCACGGTTTAGACAGATACGAGGGCGTGACCTCTATTCATGATTTCAGGAAGATGGAAAAAAGAGACATGTATTATGTGCAGGGACTCATGAGCAAGGAGCAGGAGAAAGCTTACCTTGATGATGAGTGGGAACGCCTAACTGGTAAAGAGGAGGGCAAGTCATGATAGCGATGATTTTTGCTGCTGTGGCGCTCGCCTGTGGCGTGTACGTTACTTTCCTTGTTGGCAAGGATTTTGGCAGAGAAGAAGGTTACTACGAGGGCCGCAGACAAGCTTACAGAGAAGTTGAACGCATAATTGACTATTACATTGAACATATTGAATGAGCTCATGCAAAGGACACTCCAACAGAGGGCGCGTGAGGCTGCCGACCGCATTCGCTGTGACGAGTGTGGCGAGCAAAGCACTTGTACGCCACTTATGGCTAAAGCCTGTCTTAAAGGTTTTATTCGCGGTTATGTGGCCGCAAACACAAAAAAGTAAAAGACATGATAAATCCTGAGATGATATTAGATTACGGCATGAGTATTGCGCTTGTAATAGCCTTTATCTACATGACCTATCGCGTGATTAAAAAAATATTCGATGAAGAATGAAACTACTGATAGTAATAGCACTAATGCTTTTCGTTTATTGGCTCTGGAAGGACATCAACCGTCATGACGGACCACCGATTGCGAGCAGCTAATCAACGACATACCCCACTTACCAACCTCATATTTTATTTACTTCATAAATATAAATGGTTTTGTTTTAGTTGGATTGTTTTTAATTGCCCGAGGTGGGGTACTTATAAGCCCTCTCTGCAACGCCACAATTTAATAACTTAAATACTAAAGGGTTGATTTTTAATGGTGCAGTGGTGTCGGCAGCACGTGGTTCGTGGCCACGGAGGGCGCAATTTTATTTGAGATTATATGACTACAAAACAAGTTATTCATGCCCTGCACTTGCACCAAAAATGGCGCAGAGGTGCAATTAGCGAGATGCCATTAACGGCAAAGGAATATGGTGAAGCCTTGGACGAGGCTATAAGACTATTACGGCAATATGACAAACAACAAGACAACGGGGCAATGCGATGATTGCCTGAGGTTCGCCAAAGGACGATGCCCGAAATTCTTTTCTAACTCTGTGCGGGCCTCGTGTAATGGCTTCACACAGAGCAAGACTGTAACTAAAAATACACACTTTGACAAATGCTGAAAATTAAGACAAAGAAATTAAGTAAGAATGCGGTGATGCCGCAGCGAATGAATGTTGGTGATGCTGGTTTTGACCTGGTGGCGACATCGATGCGGAAAGACCACGAACATGGTGTAGTCGTGTTCGGTACTGGGCTTGCGTTTGAGTTGCCTGAGGGTTATGCGATGTTCGTATATCCGCGTAGCAGTAGCTACAAGCATCATGCGCTCATGGCAAATTGTGTGGGCGTGGTGGATAGTGGCTACCGTGGTGAGGTGCATGTTATGTTTCGTGGGCTTGATTGTGACTACGAGGTAGGTGACCGCATAGCGCAGGCTGTGATTATGCCTATACCATCGGTTGAGTATGTGGAGGCAGAGGAGCTATCAGACAGCGAGAGAGGTGCTAACGGGATAGGTAGCACGGGGGTGGGTACTTTTAAGTTGAGAAGTTGAAGAGTTGAAAAGTTAAGAGGTCGGAGTTTCTAAGTTGAAGAGTTTAAGAGTTGAAGAGTTAAGAGGTCGGTTTAAGTGGTTGAACTCGTAGAGGTTACTCCATAAACTTTTCAACTTATAAACTTATCAACTCAAAAGTAACTTCTAAACTTTTCAACTTGAAACTCCAACTCATCAACTACTCAACTTAAAAGTAGCGGTTTTGCCGGACGGCAATAGTTTTGTAAGGTGGAAATAAAGTGTGTGTGAAAGGTTGTTGCACTAATTTCGTGCTATATATAATCAATTAAGAGAGAAAAACTATGATTGGAGCTTTGATAGGTGCGGCGGTGTCGATAGGCAGCCAGATATATGGCGGCATAAAGGCACGTAAGGCTGCACAGAAGCAGGCAGATGCCCTTGCAAACGAGAAGGCGGAGAACACTGCTTGGTATAACAGACGCATGAATGAAGATGTGACACAGCGCGCTGATGCCCAGCGTGTGTTGCGACTGGCGGAGGAGTCGATACGTCGGCGCAACAAGGAGGCTGCAGCGACCCAGGCGGTAGTTGGTGGTACAGAGGAGAGTGTGGCGGCTACAAAGGAGGCTAACGCGAAGGCCCTTGCTGACGCGACGAGCCAGATAGCTGCTGCCGGTGAGGCTCGCAAGGACTCGATAGAGGATAGCTACCGCAACCAGCAGCATAATATTGCGCGCGAGGAGATTGGACTTGATGCTCAGAAGGCTCAGAACACTGCTGAGGCTGTGAGACAGGTTGGCGCGACGGCGGGCAATTTGGTGTCGGCATTAAATGTAGGCGGCTCGGTGGGAAGTAGTGCAAATACTGGCGATAATGCGGCTGATAACAAACCGAAAGCGAAGGAACCAGGTTCACCGAAGTATACAGTGAGGAAGTCTGGAAACGGAACGGACAGATGGCATAATAGATTATAAAAAATACTTTCGCCATGATAAATGAAGACGAGAAGGACAAGAACAAGAAAAAGTCTGACACGGCACCAGCTCAGACGAAACAGACTGGACAGACGAAGCAGACTGGGCAGCCTGCAGGTGGTACGACAACGGAGGCTGGACAACAGACTGCTGGTGGAGTGGCAGATGCCTCAGCACAGAATGCGGGCGGCAATGATGATTTGCCCCCTGCACAGACGTATAGATATACGCACAAGCCTCTGACTGATGATAAGTCGGAGGAGATGCGTGAGCGTGGTATGGCAGAGATGCTTGAGTTGCTTAAGAAGGGCCGTGCCAATTATGCTCCAGAGACAGAAGATGAGCGCAAGAAGCGTGTGAAACGCGAGCGTGCGAATGCTATAATTGCGGCATTGGGTGATGGTATATCCGCTATCAGTAATATGGTGACGTCGAGCAAGGGTGCGCCGAGCATGTATGAGGCTCAGAATGGTATGTTGCCGAAGTGGCGTGAGCGTTATGACAAGGCCAAGGCTGCACGTAAGGAACGTGAGGACAATTACCTTAACTATACAGCGAAGATGCAGGAACTTGCTAACCAAAACTCGGAATGGAAACGCAAGATTGCGATAGACGAGGCGAACCAAGACCGACTTGATGCTGAATTGGCACGCAAGCAGGCACTTGCTGCTGCCCAAGCTGGCAGAATTGCCGCCCAGAATGCGAAGGACGAGGTGATGACTGCATATTATAAGACAAAAGAAGAATATATAAGTCTTGGGTATGAACTTGACAAGGCGGAGAGTGCAGCGAGGGTGGCTAAGGATAAAGCAATAGCAGAGAAGGCAAATAGAAGCGGCAATGGCACGTCTGGCAAGAAGGGCGGAGGCTCGAAGAAATCTGGAGGTCAGGACTATACAGAGACGACGACGAAAGACTACGTGGACCAGTATGGCGTCAAAAGGCGTTCAACAACGACGAAGGTGAGGACGCATAAAAAAGACAAGCCTTTGAAGGGGCGGAAGTATTACTAATAAACCGAACAACCGAACATACCGAACGAAATATGGAGACAGGACCAAAGAAGAAAAAACTATCTGCTAACGGCAAACGAGTATACCATGACCTGCAAGAAGCCGGAGGTGATTGTGGCACGGAAGAACAATTTTATGACTTTCTGAATGCGCCAAGAGAGCAAGGATATAAGAACCGTAGAAAGGTGTATGAAGACCTCAAGAAAAGTGGTGGCGACCCTGGTACTTATGAACAATTTGCCCAGTGGCTTGGTGTACACCCTATTAAGCCTTCAGCCCCCGTTGCCGCGGCACAGAAGCCAGCAGCGGCGCAGACTGCCCACCCTCAACAGACAGCACAGGCTGCAGCACCGGTACAGCGTGCGCCAGCCGCGAAGCCGAAACCGCGTAATGGGCAGTTGACGGCGGCTCAGCGGCAGGCATATATAGCGAGGGCGCAACAGATGTCGCAACAGGTTGGTGCATCGATGCAGCGCACAAATAACCGCATGGATTATGAGAGAGCCAGGGCCGGACTGAGGACACCGCGTGTGCAGCTTGGCAGCAAGGCCAGTGGCGGGGCGAAACTTGGCGAGAACAGCCGTGTGGTTGCTACGAAGCCGAAGTTTAACCCTGCGACGGGTAAGATGGAGCGGACTTACTTGACAGAGTCGGGTAATGAGTATACGAGCCGTGCTGCGGCTGACATGGAGCAGAATGAAATAGACCAGGCGGTACAGCTGCAACTTTATCCTGGCTATAATAACTATAACGACAAGCAAGCGGTGGCAGCGCAAGCACCCGCTACTGCTGTTGCGGCCCAACTGTGGAAGGAAGCCCAAAATGCGTACGATGCTGATAGCAGAAGGTATGATGAGATGGATTCAAAAAATCCTTGGGCTGCCAATATGGGTGTTGCAAAAGCACAAAACCTTGAGGTGTCGCGACTTAAGCACTTTGACTTGCAGAAGATGAGTGACAACGCCTGGGCGCGTGTGGGCAAGCAGATGACGGCATCGTGCTATGCGCGCCTTAGAAAGATGTACCCGAATGCGTTGGAGAGACAGGTGCAGGCATCGGCGGAGAAGGAGGCACGTGCACTTGTGCAGAATGCAGTGTACAAGTATGCGGTAAAGATGAATGCGCCCAAAAGTCAGTTGGAGTACTTTATACGTACTGCCGTTGATGCGAACATGTTGACAAGTGCGCTCAGAGGCATGGCGCGGAAACAGGCTGGCACGACTGGCGACATGGCAGCCTACGAAGCAGCCAATGAGGAATATGGAAAGAGCCACCGTTGGACCGGTGTGTTCGGTACGGGTGTGGGTATGGCGTTTGACCCGACGAACTGGGTGGGTGGATATGTAGGTTCGCTTGGCGGTAGGGCTGCACTGAACATAGGCGGCCGATTTGTGCTGGGGAGTGCTCCTGGTGTGGGTGCCCGTTTGTTTGGCAGCACGATGGCAGGCAGGTTAGCGACTGGTGCGGCAAGCGGCATGGGCATGATGGGCACCTACGAAGGTGTGAAGGAGGCCGAAAGACAGTGGGTGTATGGCGGACACGTGAACCCCGAGACTCGCGAGAATGAGGGCTATTCGGCAGGTGCTGTGGCTTTGTCGGCCCTGAAAGGTGCCGGACTTGGCGCGGTTACCGGTATGGTGTCGCCGTTGGTGGGCAATGTGGCAGACAAAGTGGTGCAAACCACGACCAGCGCGACTGGCAAGGTGGCGACAAGACTTGGCGAGGTAGCGACATCAGCCGTGGCCGAAGGTACGATATTTGCCATGCCGGCAGTTATTTCTGGACAAGAGAGTTTTGTGGACGCGTGGACCGAAAGCATGGCAATGATTGTAGGCTTAAAGGGTCCGCACATGGTGAAGTCAGCTGGCCAGGTTATAGCCGGAATGCGCCCTGTGGCAAATCCGCGGACCATGGAGGAGCGCAACAAGAACCGCAGAGGTTTTGCGGAGAACTTGAAAAGGACCATGGACGCGGGTGCGAACAAGCAATGGAATGCCAATCAGCAAGACGTTAGATTCACGAAGGAGGAACTTGCCGAGTTGAAGCAGAGGGGTTATGGCAACCTTGCAGCGTTGCTTACACCCACCGAGAAGGTACTGCCGAAGAAGAAGCCCAGTCAGCCGAAACGCCCCAAAAACACTGATGGCTTGACGGTATACTTTGATGTGGGGAGTGGCAAGAAAGAGGCAGAGGCAGACCCGAAAATGAAGTGGTTGCAGCAGCACCCCGAGTTTGACGGTTATGCCACGATGGAGAAACTCATGCAAGACCCGAATGTGAGCCAGGCGGCAAGGGCGAAGGCTTATTATATGTTGACGGGCCGTCTGTTGCCGATGGGTACTATTACCGGTTGGAACGTGGGTAAGGACGACAAGGGCAACATTTGGGTGAAGTCGGTGACGTCGGAAGGCGAGGTTGTAACGAGCAGACGTTTTACAGATGAGGCATCAGCCAAGAGAGAGGAAGCCAAAATCATACGCCAAGTAGAGCTCAATACCGTTGACATGGGCGAGCAATATAAGGAGATGCAGGCCAATGCCGCTGTGGTAGAGACTGCTATAAAGGCTGTGGCTCCGAATGCCGATGTGAATGAGGCCATGCGCGTGTACGGCGAGGTGAAGAAGGGCAACAAAGACTATGACAGTTATAAGGACCTTGCGAAATCGATAGACGAGGCTATTGCGTCGAACCCCGAAGCGGTGGAGAGGGCCAAGACGTTGTTGCCGGAAAACATACGTAAGGATATTGCCGAACAGACTGGTGTGGAGGTGGACAAGGCTTTGGGCAAACCAGAAGCCGAGCGCACTGATGCAGAGAAGCAGGCTGTGCAAACCTATCTTGACAGACTTTATGACAAAGCGGCGTCAGATGATGCGGCGACACCCCCCGATGCGCGACTGCAGGGTCCGGAGCAATTTGCTGAAGCCTATGCCAAGCACCGTACGCACAAGGGCCGCGGACAGGTGGTGCCAGCCACGATGAAGGCTGGTGACAGAAAGGTGTATGTTATTGATGGCGATGTGGTGCAATATGCGGACAAGTCGGGCATAGATGTGGCGAAGTCGGACAAGAGTATTGTTGTGTGTGATGCTGAGACGGGCAAGTATGAGTATACGAGTCCGGACCAGCTAATGAATGTTGGTGAGCCAGCGGACCCGAGCACACTGTCGGAGGCGTATATGGCGAACGAGCGTGCGAAGGAGGTTGCTGCCAATGGCGAGGGAACTGCCGAGGGTAATGCGGCTGCCGAGAGTAATGTGGCAGCCAATGGCGATGTGTCTGCTGATGGTGGCAAGGCGGAAGTTGAGGAGCCTGCCTACACAGATGGCAGCCGTGTTGAGATAAATGGGCATGAGTATGACGTAAAGTCGGCAGGTGAGAAGACTGTGGTGCTTGTTGACGAGCACGGGAAGGAGCTTGCTTGGACCCGCAGTGCGCTTGATGCGAAGTTGGAGAGTGGTGATGCTGAGGTGCTTGAACCCAAGGCGGAGGCTGCTCCTGATGTAGCAACGGAGGGTTTGAAGGCTGGTGACGTGTTTGCAGACAGCGATGGTAATGCGCTGACCGTTAAGCGCGTTGATGGCGACAAGGTGGTTGCTGTTGGCGCAGACGGGAAGGAGCAGACGTATGAAGATGGCATGTTTGAGCAGATGGTGGAAAGCGGTGTGCTGAAGCGTGCGCAGAAAACAGAAGAACCGTCTTTACGTGAGATTAAGGTTGGTGATGTCATAAGACATAAAAGCGGGAATAAAGATACTATTGTTGAGATAGACAGGAATGACACGAGAGATGGACAATGGCCAAAGGGGTCTGTAACTGTTAGAGGTAGTGATGGAAATACTTTCAAGGATAATCTTGAATGGTATGAAACTCTATTAAATGACCCCAGAACTCAACCTGGTGGCGAATATTATAAGGATAATGAAGCGAAAGTGGACCTGACTGATAATCAGGGTAACTCCACTCCTCAACCCGACTTGTATTCTGAGAGCAAAGGTGCGGAGCAATCTTCGGGTGTGCAAGCTGAAGTGCCACAAGGTGGTGTGCAGGAAAATGCTCCTATGCCGATGCGTGTTGTTGGCAAGGGGAAGAATGCGGCGCAGGAGGAGGACTGGCTTGCGACGACTCCGAAGCGTGGTCATGACTATGTGTTTAAGGAGAGTGGTCTTGATGCTGAGGAGGCGAATGCTTTTGTGGAGAACAAGGTGGCTGAGGCTGAGAAGAATCTTGAAAAGGTTAAGGGCAAGGCTCCTAAGATGGGCACAAACATTGCGGCTTACAAGGAGGCTAAGGCAGACTATGAGGCTCGTGTGGCTGAGGCTCAGAAGGCTGTGGACTACTGGCATGCGGTGAAGGCTGAGCGTGACAAGGTGCTGCTTGAGGAACGGCGTGCGCGCAAGGAGAAGGACAAGGCGTTGTATGACGATGCCGTGGCGCAGGAGGAGCAGCGCAAGGCTGAGATGGCGCAGAAGGCTGCTGAGCAGGAGGCTTTGGGCAGTAACGCTGTGGCTCCTGCCATTAAGGAGAAGTGGGAGAATGCTCCGAAGGTAGATGGTGGTGCAGATGAGATTACTTTGCCTAATGGTGAGGTGGTGACCGGGCATTATGTGCTGACGGAGAGTGGTGCGGCGAGTGCTTCGCACCAGGCTACGAACGGGTTTGCGGAGACTGAGGGTTACCCTGTGGACGTGAATGGTGAGACGGTGAATGACCGTGACTATAAGCGTGACGCTGAGGCCCAGCAGGTGACGCGTGGCATGGCTGCTGATTATGACAGCCGTGCGCTGCAAAGCCCTGTGGTGGTGAGTGGTGATGGTGTTGTGCTGTCGGGTAACGGCCGTACCATGGCTGGTGAAATTGCGGCTTTGAATGGTAGTGATGCGAAATATAATGCGTATCTTCGCGGGCATGCCGGCAAGTTTGGTTTTACGACGGAGCAGGTGGAAGGGTTTAAGCACCCGCGTGTGGTGTTTGTGCCTGATGGTGAGATGCCTTACACGTCGGAGACCTTTGCGAAGTTCAACCAGCGTGAGCAGAAGAGCCAGAGCCGTACTGAGATGGCTGTGAAGCTTGGCAAGGTGGTGGACGATGCTTTGTTTGGCCGTGTGATGGACGTGATAGGGCGTCATGAGTCGTTGGCTGAGTTTTATGCTGATGATGCTGCTACTGCTGCTGTGGTGAAGGAGTTGGCTGATGCTGGCGTGATACCTCAGACAGAGATGGCGCAGTTGTTTGACGGTGGCCGTTTGAGCGAGAGCGGGCAGGCTATGGTTGAGGGTGTGCTTGTGGGCAAGGTGTTCCAGGGCAGCCCTGATGCTGTGCGTCAGATTACTGAGGTGAAGAGCATGCGCAAGGCTGTGATGGCTGCTTTGCCTGAGGTGGTGGCTTGTCACCGCCTGGGTGGTGGCTATGACTTGTCGAAGGAGTTGGCTGCTGCTGTAGACTTGGTGTATAAGGCCCGCAAGGCTGGTTTTAAGCTTGGTCAGCATGTGAGCCAGCATGCGCGCCAGGGTAACTTGTTCCAGCTGGACGATGGTGCGACGGTGGCAGACTACAACAATGCTGCTGTGATGATGCTGGCAGACGTGATGAACGATGGGCGTGTGACGCAGCTGAAGAAGGTGCTGTCGTTTTATAACACGCAGGCGGCAGACTCTGCCCAGGGCATTGGTGACATGTTTGCCGGTGGTGTGAAGAGTAAGGGACAGATTATTAACGAGGTAAATGAGTTATTAAACAATGGACAAGAATACGATAGAAGAACCCCGTCCGTTGCAGACGGACAAGGCGTCGGAGGCGAAGGCGGCGAACAAGGCGATGTTGCTGGCCCGAGCCATCAAGGCGGCGCGGGCAGCGAGCGTGGATTAAGAGAGGCTTTTGACGGCCTTGCAGCGCAGCTGAAGACTGCTGAGGGTGATGAGCGTAAGCGTGTGCTTGGTGAAATGCGTGATGGCATTGCGCGTTTTGCTGAGGAGAATGGTTACCCTGTGCCGGAGTTTTTGCTGACGCGTGAGGACTTTTTGGCGGCTGTGCCTGAGAAGGACAGGGCGAAGTATGTTGAGTGGATTGATGATGGTGCGCACATGCCTGCCTATTATACTAAGGGCAAGGTGTATGTTTACGTGGAGGGTTGTGAGACCTTTGACAAAGATGTGAATGAGACACTTGCCCATGAGTATACTCATGCTGATAATGCGGAGTTTCCCGAGAATGTGAATGCGTTGACGTATGCGTTGGAAGATACGCATGAAGTGACGCGTGACGAGCTTCGTGAAATATTGCGTGAAATGTCGCAAGGTGAGCATTACGACAGGGAGGCCGAGAGATTGGTGGCAGAGGGCAAGGACGTGAACAAGATGCTCGCCGATGAGGTTATAGCTCATGCAGTGGCACGCATGGTGCGTGATGGGGAGCAAGTGCTTGATGGCATCACAAAGAATCCTACGCTGCAATTTATAATTAAACGTGCATATAAAGCAAGAGAAAATGAACGACAATACAATATTCGTGCCCGTGAGAATGCCGAGCGGCATGACAATGCGAGTGAGGGTGACAACAGAGGTGGCTCAAATAATGGAGCGAATGTTGAAGGAGAATCCGCAAATGGAGGAGTCGGACGCCCTGTCAATGGCTCTGAAGGAGGTGAAGTCTCGTCAGAGCGGGGACGCTCAACAGTAAGTGAAGGCAAGGAAGTAGCGGCTCCTTCGTCGGAGGGTGCTAAAGTTGG
>OIZF01000129.1_pt1 | contig 51258 bp, 52 predicted proteins | sample 1588471 | NCBI WGS metagenome assembly OIZF01 (sample SAMN03283279) | human gut metagenome | biome: human-associated habitat; material: feces | host: Homo sapiens | place: Peru | collected 2012
GGTAATTAACCCATTAATGTATTCGTACACAAGCCATCCTCCTCAAATCAACCCTTATCCTCGCTTGACAAACATCGCATCCCCAAAGCTAAAGAAACGATATTGATCAGCCACAGCATGTTCATAGGCCTTTAAAATATTGTCACGGCCGGTAAACGCCGCCACCAGCATCACCAAAGTTGACTTTGGCAAATGGAAGTTCGTGATGAACGCATCCACCGTTGTCCATTGATAACCGGGCTTAATAAAGATGTCCGTCCAACCAGAATCAGCTTGCAAGCGACCATCAAACTTTGACCCAATCGTTTCAAGCGTTCGGATTGAAGTCGTCCCGGTCGCAATAATGCGCCCACCATTAGCATGCACGTCATTCAACGTATCGGCCGCTTCTTGCGTGAGCTGGTAGAATTCTGAATGCATCTTGTGATCTTCGATATTTTCTTCTTCCACCGGTCGGAAAGTCCCCAACCCCACATGCAGCGTTAATTCAACGGTTTTAACGCCTTTGGCACGCACTTTATCCAACAATTCTGGTGTCCAGTGCAAGCCTGCCGTTGGGGCTGCGGCTGAGCCATCGACCTTTGAATACACCGTTTGATAGCGTTCTTGATCGTCCAATTTTTCCTTAATGTAAGGTGGCAATGGCATTTCGCCCAGTTTTTCCAGTAATTCCATGAAAATGCCATCATAGTGGAATTCGATGTAACGACCGCCGTGTTCCAATTCGCCGACCACGGTAGCGGTCATGATGGGGTTGTTGATATCATCCCCGAACACAATCGTTGAGCCGATCGGTGACTTTTTGGCTGGCTTCACCAGCGTTTCCCAGACATCACCATGATCTTGGCGTAACAACAACACTTCGGCATGCCCACCAGTTTCTGGTCGTGCCCCGTGCAAACGCGCTGGCAACACGCGGGAGTTGTTCATCACAATCGCATCCCCGGGTTCGACATAATCTAAAATGTCGTAAAAATGTTTGTCTTCATAAGCCCCCGTATCGGCATCTAACACCAAAAGCCGTGACGCGTCACGTTGCTTGAGCGGTGTTTGCGCGATCAAGGCTTCGGGCAAGTCGTAATCAAAATCTGATAATTGGTATGGTTGTGCTGTCATCTATTTCCACCTGTATTGCCACTCAAACCGGTTGTTTTTTCAAATTCAAAACCAGTTTGGGCGACTTTTTCTTTTTCTGCTGCTGATAATACTTTGTTTTCGTTGGGGATATTGAACTTCTCTAAAACATCCGCATACGTGAGGCCATTGGCGTTGAGATACGCGACCAACAAGGCTAATTCATGCCGTTGGGTCGCCGTTGGTTTATTAATGGTAATCGTTTCATCAAAGGCCCGTTCCACCAACCGGTCAAACCGCTTGTTTTCCGATTCGATTTGATAACTTGTCTCAATGGCTGCTAAGCGTGCCTGTAAGTGTGGCGTGAGTTCATCAAAGCTAATGGGTTGCCCGAAAGGACGGGTTTGCATCAAGGCCGAATCCAATGACAAATTCACCATCCCATCCCGCTGATATTCCGCTTCGTGAATATGCCCATGTACGGATAAAATCGGATAAGGCAAATCAACGGCATAATGGCTCAGCCATACTTGAATCCCATTGATTTTGAGCGCTTTGGCCGTTGGTTCATAAGCGATAAGTCCGGTTTCTGGTGCTTTCAATGCCGCCTTAATTTGATCCGAATGATCATGATTGCCCTTAAAGAAGACCTTTTGCCCATTTAACCGCGCCAGTTGGGCGACAAAGTCTTGCTTCTTACGAAACATCCCTAAATCACCCAAAAAATAAACAGTATCCTCAGCAGATACCGTTGCATTCCAGGTTTTCTCAAGATAGGCATTCATATTTTCAATCGTCGGGTCGATGCCCAGTGCGCGAAGCGAGTCCGCTCGTGACTTGTCAAAATATAAAATTTTTTCGTGACTAAAGTGTGTATCTGAAATAATATAATCCATTAGTGTGCCTCTGGGTACGGTAAATTCAAATGCTTGTAGGCCGCTTCGGTCACCACCCGCCCACGTGGCGTGCGTTGGAGGAAACCAATTTGCAACAAATACGGTTCCACCATGGACTCCAAGGTCTCCGCTTCTTCACCAATGTTAGCGGCAATCGTATTGAGACCAACCGGGCCGCCGTTATAATAAGCCACCATGGTGCCTAAAAACTTATGATCCGTCTCATCAAGCCCACGATTATCAACCCGTAACTTATCCAAAGCCACCTCGACAATACCTTGGTCAATGGCGTCTAGTCCTTGCACTTGGGCAAAATCACGCACCCGCTTTAAGAGCCGGTTGGCAATTCGTGGGGTGCCGCGTGAGCGTAACGCCACCTCATAAGCCCCTGCTGGCTTAATCGGTGCTTGGAAAATATCAGCTGATCGCACGACAATTTCTTGCAATTCGGCTGGCGTATAGTACACCATCGCATTAATAATGCCAAAGCGATCCCGTAACGGCTTAGATAACATACCCGGCCGTGTCGTGGCGCCAATTAACGTAAACGGTGGTAGTGGAAAATGGACGGCGCGTGCCGTTGGCCCTTGGCCAACCATAATATCAACGAAATAATCTTCCATGGCCGAATACATAATTTCTTCGATATTGGTTGGCAACCGGTGAATTTCATCAATAAATAAAATATCGCCTGGCTCAAGTTCGTTTAACAACGCCACCAAATCGCCTGGTTTTTCGATCGCCGGACCCGACGTCGTCTTGATATGGACGCCCATTTCATTGGCAATAATCATCGCCAACGTCGTCTTCCCTAACCCTGGTGGGCCAAAGAGCAAGACGTGGTCTAAGGCTTCTTGCCGTTGCTTGGCGGCCGCAATATAAACCGACAGTTCTTCTTTTAAAGCCGTTTGGCCAATATATTCACGCAAAAATTGCGGCCGCAATGACAATTCATCGTGCTGCTCGGCTTGATTAGCGGCAGCATCGCGAATTAAGCGATCCGCATCGGTGGTTTCTTCATACCATTGATTAAATTGTGGAGTTTGTTCATTTGCCATAACTACCATTTTACCACGTTTATGACTTGCAAATCAGGACACTTAACGCGCAACCTGCACCGTAAGCTGTGGCAGTCGTTGGTGCTGACGATTATAAAAATTCACGTCGTAAGCCGACTCTGTCACCGTCAAAACAGCATACGTGCCGCCTAAGTTGGCGTGTGGCCCTTTTGGCAAACGAATTGACCCTGGGTTAATAAACAAGATATCGTCAAACACCACCGCCCCTTCCAGGTGGGTATGCCCAAAGAGCGCGACCTGCGCATCGGCTTCATGGGCAGCGTCAGCCATCAACTTCAAGTTCGCCCAAGCATTAAATTGCGTTGCATCGTAGAGATGTCCGTGGGTTTGGAAAAAAGTGATCCCGTCAATCGTTGTCGCCCGTGCGGCCACAAACTCTGGGTCATCATCCATATTGCCAATCACCGTTGAAACGCCATCAAATACGGCATCATCAGCCGCCAACTCGGAATCGCCATTATAAAAAATGCCCGCAACGCTATCGCGCCATTTGTCAAAAATGTCTGCAATAATCTCACGATCACCATGTGTATCTGAAACAATTAAAAACTTTGTCATCTTACTCTGTGACACGATATTAATCGTGTGACGCTCCTTTCAACCAGTTTGGTAATTGGGCCACCAAGTCTTGTAGCGCTAAGCCCCGGTGACTCACTTGATTCTTTTCGTCCGGTGTCAATTCCGCAAAGGTTTTGTTAAAACCTGGTACCCAGAAAATGGGGTCATAACCAAAGCCACCCTCACCGTGACGTTCATGCGTTATCACGCCATCCACTTGGCCTCTGGCCACCAAGTGATCCCGACCAGGACCTGCTAACACCAACACACTGTGGAAATGCGCCGTACGATTTGGGTTATCGCCTAGCTTGGCCAAAACTTTATCAATGTTGGCTGCATCGTCATGATCCCCAGCATAACGCGCCGAATAAACCCCTGGCTCACCATTCAAAGCATCAATGGTCAAACCAGAGTCATCTGCTAGCACAAAATCATCCGGTGCCAGTGGCGTAATCGCCATGACCTTTTTCAAGGCATTGGCTTCAAACGTTTGCCCATCTTCGATGATGTCGGGGATATCATCCCCTAAATCGCGTAACGGCACCACTTGTAAATCAATTTGATGTTGCGCTAAAATGGCGGCTAATTCCGTTATTTTATGCGCGTTATTACTCGCCAGAATGATTCTTGGCATCTTTATTTCTCCTCTAAATGTTGCGTGTCACCGTCGCCCACGATCGCTAAATGACGGACATCTAATGCCGTCTCACGGGCTAACCAGTCAGTCGCAATCGCACTGAAAGTGGCTGGGTCTTTGGTCGTGTAGAAAATATCATCGGCGTGTTGGTGTGGTAGTGCCGTATGTAAGTCTTGCGCAGCTAACGTGTCAATAATGATCCGCACGGTCTCACGCCCCGGATCCACTAATTGCACGTTTGGGCCGACTGCGGCCGCAATAGCGGTCGTGAGTAAGGGAAAATGGGTACACCCCAAGACCAACGTATCAATCCCTTGCGCCGTTAACGGAGCCAAGTGTTGCGCCACAATCGCTTTGGTGGTGGCTGCTTGGGCCAGATTGGCTTCCGCCAATTGGACGAAGTCCGGCTCTGCTTGCTGGAAAATCGTTGCCTCAGCATTCACGGCTTGAATTTCGGCTTGATAAGCACCGGAAGTCACCGTGCCTTGTGTCGCAATCACGCCAATTTTTTGGTTGTGTGTCGTGGTTGCTGCCGCAGCAGCGCCTGGCACAATCACGCCGATAACTGGAATAGGCAGTTGCGCTTGTAATTGTGGCAAAGCGCGCGCTGTGGCGGTATTACAAGCAATCACCAGTAATTTAATGTGTTTTTCCGCCAGCAAAAAGTGAGCCATTTGAAAAGTATAATCAATGACTTCTTGTACTGGCCGTGGCCCGTACGGCATCCGTGCGGTATCGCCAATAAAAATAAATTGTTCATCTGGGAGCTGATCTTGCGCCGCTTTTACGACCGTTAAGCCGCCGACACCAGAATCAACAAAACCAATTGGATTATTTTTACTCATACTTATAATTATGCCCTTAAAAACAGAGAATGCAAGTTTTTCGCGTGTAAAGTTTGGTATAATAAAAGTCTGAAAGGTTTATACGGGCACATGAACATCAACGATTATGACAAGATTTTACAAACTAATTTCCAAGTCAATAGTTTTGCATTGACACTTTTGCGCGACGGGTTACTCCAGAACCTCTTGCAAGAAGATTACCCCCATATTCTCTATTGGGCGGGTAAAGAAATCGCTCGTCAATTTCCCTTTGATGCGTTAGCTTCAGTTGTTGAATTTTTCGACAATGCGGGTTTCGGTCATCTTGAAATCGCATCGCAAGATAGTAAGAATCAACGTTGGACCCTTACTGGGGACCTTGTCCAACAACGCTTAAACCTGAACCGTTCAGCTGATTTCAGCTTAGAAGCTGGTTTTTTGGCACAACAGCTTGAATTGCAGACAGGGGCAATTGCCGAAGCAACCTTTAAAATTGGCAAGAAAAACATTGGCGTCAATTTTGAAGTTGTGACCGATCTCAATGAAACAGTCGACGTTTCTGACATCAAGCAGCGTGTTGCGGCACGTGAGTCATTCTTAAAACAGACCCACGAAGGGATGGAACAAGCGCAACTCATCGAAATCCGTGATGATGGTGCCATTTCCCGTGAACAGTCCATTACGGATTCACTCTTGGCTTTCAAATTTGACGATATCGCCTTACCAATAGAAGAACAAAGTAACCTAAGCGCCTTATCCGATGATGAAGCCATTGACCCATTTAACGTCCCAACGACGACAACACCTGATTCACAATCACCATTTTCATAATAAAAACGACCCACGTTGTTGTGGGTCGTTTTTATTTGAACTGTTGCAAATTTTGTGCCGTGGGCATCAAATTTTGCCATTCTTTTGATAGATAATTGTTGTTAATGTGATAATTCGTTGGCTTGTAGCCACCCTCTAAGAACGGCTTGATTTTTTCATCTGCCGTAACCCAACCATTCCAGCCGAGGTGAATCGTATCTTGCATGAAGTAATTCTTTGCCCCATCGTGTGAGAGATCGGCAATGTTGTTGAACCCTTGTGAGGTCAACTGCTTTTTTACCTTATCCACACTCTGATAGTACATGTCATTACTCAAGCCCGTATAGTTCGCCCAACGTTGGTTAACGGGTTGAATGACAAACAACACATCCGTTTTCTGGCGCGCAAACTCAGCTAACACTGCTTGAAAATCAGCATACTGTTGTGATTGACGATAATCAAATTTCTTTTGTGAGTCAGCCAAGCGCTTCAAATTAAATTGAATCCGTGAACGATAGAATGAATCCTTAATTTTAAAGGGATTATTCGTCGTTTCTCGTGCCGCAATTTTAGTGGCTTCTTTAAACAGCGCCCCATTTTCATCACTGGCTGGCAAGCGACTAACCGCTGGTTTCACGTATTTATCCCAGTTATTTGAGCTCGCGAAATTTGAGAACAATTCATCTTCGCGTAACAGCGCCCGATGACGAACCGATAACAGCTGCAAATCAGTTTGTGACAAAGGTTGATTATGCTTAATCTTAGTGACCAATTTGGCATAAAAACCATTGTCTTTGATTTGTGGCTGTTCTAACAACTGCGTGGCAATATAACGATCAGTTGGCGTAATTTGTTTGATGTTACGCAACCAATCCACCGTTTGTAAAGCAGAATAGAAAACGGAAAAGGCACCGTGCACATTTTTCTTCACAAACCACTGCTGTGAAATCACAAAGACGGCCTGTTTTTTATGCAAAGCTGGTAGCATTTCTTGCATACTCAAATAGTGCAAGAGCGACTCAGTCCCTGCTTGTCCCAACAAGAAAGGTTGGTAATTGCGATGATATTTGGCAGCGAGCATCGATGGATGCATCGTATCCAAACGCAATAATTCACTCGAACCAAAAAATGGTACATAGCGCTTAGATGGGTCACTAAAAGCTGCCGTCTTAACTGTCTCGCCTTTATACACATTTTTTGAAAATGAAACAGATGCGTCGCGCACGCTTTTTTGTGAAATGTGGTTTAAGGAGAATGGTGCTAAAAACAACGCACCAGCCAGTACAAACGCAATGATGACTGGCCCAAAAATCCACCAAAGTCCCCGTTTTTTCATATTACTTCCCGATTAATGATTCAACCTTGGCAACTACTTTATTAGGTGTATCCCATTCATCGCGGTTAAATTCTGACACTGGTGCTTGGATGTCAAACTTGTTTTCAAGATCCAACAACAATTCAACTGTTGCCATTGAATCAAGCAAACCATCTTCAAACAAGTTTTCATCCATCTTGTCTGAGACATCTTCACCTGTGATTGTGTTCAAAATATCGATAACTTCTTCTTTTACTGACATGTTTTTTCCTCTTTCTTTTTATACGATAGCTAGATTATTATGACTTAAACCATAAGGTATCCAAAAAGCCACTAAAGATCAAGAAGCTGACCATGACGACGTTAAACGTCAAGAAAATGGCAAAGGCTTCTGTGAATTTGTTATGTGGGACATGGTGCTTTTTCTTGTAACGCAACCAGGCATCATTGATCACCAGACCAACGCCATGGAATAGCCCATACACGATGTAGTACCACGTAATGCCGTGCCAAAATCCCATCAATAACATGTTGGAAATATAGGCAACGTTTGAAAGCGTGATGCGGCTTTTAAACCACTTGTTCTTCATCATGGTAAAAACCAACCGCATGAAGACGTAATCACGGAACCAAAATGACAACGTCATGTGCCAACGGTTCCAGAATTCTTTCAAGTTCTTTGAAATGAACGGCTTGTTAAAGTTCATTGGGAGCGATACCCCCATCACGTAACTCGTCGCAACGGCGAACAAAGAATAACCCGCAAAATCAAAGAACAAATCAAGCCCGTAGGCATACATCACAGGAATTAACCACCAGGTCCAACCATGATGAATGCTACCAGCAGCTAAGGCTAGGCTTTCCACCTGTGGTAGAATGAGTGTCCCAAAAATATAGGCTAAGACGAACTTGTACAAGAAGCCTAAGAAGAAATACCAAACCGCTTTTTCTAGCAGTTCCAAATACTTCTCCCGTGTTGGGACAGTCGCCACGTCCTTTTCAAAGCGCCGGTACCGATCAATCGGCCCTGACGAAATAGAGGGCATAAAGAGCATAAATCTTAGGAACAGCAAGGGATCAAAGCTTTTAATGGATCCATCACGGGTTTCTAAAATCATCCCGACTGACCGGAAGGTCAGGTAAGAAATCCCCATGAACCCCAGGAGCGTTGACACATGTGTCCAGTGCGTGGCCGGTGCGAGCTTAACTAGGAATAACGGTAAAATGGCCAGGCCGGTCACGACATAAAAGACACTACTGCGATTGGCCTTTTGTCGATACTTGGTATACCCCCAAACCAACAGCCACTGCCAAATCATATAGCCGATAATGGCAAAACCTTCGTGATATTTAGCGCCGTCAAACATCAAAACGATAAAGACCAACGATACGGCAATTTCATACCACACAAACCGCTTCCCAAAGTACAACCCGATAGCCAATGGTGCTAACGCTAATAGCAAGTACACAAAGTACTTGGGATCAGCATACGGTTGTAAGTTAAGCATTACCATTCACCTCAGCAATCAAACCTTTCAGGTCAATCTTACCATTTGGTGTTAACGGCATGCTATCACGATAAATGAAGCGACCTGGCACCATATAAGGCATCATGATATCTTCAAGTTCCGCTTTAATCGCTTGCGTCAACAAGATTGGCTTTTCAAAGTCGTTGGCTTTTGGCACAATAATGGCCAACAATTGCTTGACCTTGCCGTCCGCATCATATCTTGGGACTGCCACAGCTTGTTCCACCCATTGGCTTTGTTGCAATTGGTGGGCCACTTCTTCTAGTTCAATACGGAAACCGTGTAATTTGATTTGGAAGTCTGTGCGACCACGGTAGTGCAAAAGGCCGTCAGCATCACGCATCGCCAAATCGCCTGTGTGATAAGCTTGCTTACCAGCAATGGTTGTAAAGGCCACTGCCGTCTTTTCTGGATTATTTAAGTAACCCTTTGACACCGATGGGCCGGCAATGACAATTTCACCCGTTTCACCATCTGGCAACGCTACGCCGTCAAGGTCTTGAATGATAATTTCCGTATCGGCATTAGCGTACCCAATTGGCATTTTGTCATAGTTGGCCATAATATCAGGCGTGATTTGCAATCCTGTCACCGCAACCGTGGCTTCGGTTGGTCCATAAGTGTTAAAAATCTTGGCTTGTGGGAAGCGCGACAAGAGCTTTTCTGCCGTTGTCTTCGTTAACACTTCACCACAGAATAAGAACGTATCCAATTCAGGATGCGTTGCTTGGTTAAACTCAGGATTTAACAAAGCCACATCGGCAAATGACGGTGTTGACACCCACTTGTTGAGTGCCAAGTTTGGCAACGTGTGGAACAAGGCTTTAAAGTCATCAGCCACAGCCTTTGGCAAAGCCTTTAAGGTACCTTGTGACAACAATGTTGGTACCCAATCCATGACCGACAAATCAAATGAATAAGGTGGTTGTGACAAGACGTTGGCGCCTGTTTGCCAACCAAAGTCATCCCCTAACATCCAGTTGGCAAAGCTTAACAGATTATTGTGCGAAATTTGCACCCCTTTTGGCTTACCAGTCGTCCCAGAAGTAAAGATAATATAGAAATTATCATCTCCAGTTACCGGTTGCGTGGCTGTAAAGGTCGCCGGGGTCGCCATGATATCTGCGAGTTGTTGGCGGGTAATGACGGGTACTGTTGTCACCTCAATTGGCAAGTCGTCCACGGCAATCACCAAAGCGGGGTCGCCGATGGCCATAATATCCAACAAGCGTTCGTCAGCCGAATTCACATCGACTGGCACATAAGCATGCCCGGCTTTGACACTGCCTAAAAAGCTCGCAATCATTTCAAATTGCTGGCCACCATAAACCATAATTGGCGCTTTATCGGTTAGCCCAAGACTAGTAATGTGTGCGGCTAACCGATCTGATGCGGCCTTTAAATCGGCATATGTATGTGTTTCCCCTAATTCATCATACGCAACATGATCCCCCTGATTTGTTGCGATGGCATCAATTGTCTCAATGACGTTTTTAATTATCATGTTTCATTTCCTATATTAAAATTCGTTGTAGATGAAGTGTCCTTGTCCCACACCTGAGTAGCTATACAGGTAAACGAGGATCAAAATAACACAAAAATAAAATAGCGTCCGACTCACAAAGTTTATAATCGGACGCTGAAAGAACCGCTTAATCAATTTCACGTTACCCCTCTTCTGTAATTTTCATGTATAATCGACGTAAGCAAGACAGTCTTTGGCACACAAAAAAATAATGAGTTAATTATAACATAACTGTGTCAATCTTGTAGCATATTGTTACAAGATAAAATTTGCACGAAATTGGAGAAACTATGCGCTATTTTCTAGTCAATGTGGCCCAACGTTGGGAAGCAAAGTTGTGGCAAATGACTGCTTTTCAAAGTATCAAAACAGCATTACATCAATCTCTACCAATTATTATTATTGATATTTATTTACGCTTATCAGTTAAGCTTATTCTATCGCCCAATGCGCTGTTCGTCAAATTATTTAAACTGGATGCAAAGCCTTTTAAACCCCTTTTTGATGCCATTTTGGTATTGTTACCGCTTGCAGATGCGGCAGTTGTCTTAATTTATATCGCGGCGCTGACTCATCAATACCTAGCAGCCAAAGGCTATCAGAACACTAGCCTACCTTTAATTACCAACTGTTTAGCGGTGTTCTTATTTTTCGGCGATAAGAATCAATTTCCCGTCTTTAACGTGAATCAATACTTTGTCGTGACGCTCATTGTCTTATTCAGTTGTTACGCCTACACCCGGTATGCCAGCCATATCAACCATCATCCTAATCCGTTTAGTCTGCCTTATTTAATCTGGTCGGGGATCATCATTGTGCTTGGTCTGTTTTTACACCAGTTGTTCCGGCAACAACTCTTTGAGTTCTTCTTATCCGATATTTGGACCCACCGTTTCTTTGCTACGTTCTTTGGGCTGGTCATCATGACAGTCGTGGCCCCCATTTTGTACCTATTAGGTGTGGCTTTACCACCAGAACTCACAGCCCCATCGACTAACATGTATGGTGTCGAACGTAATTTAACTACTTATCTCACCACCGCACACGGTGCCTTACCCGTACCAGAAAACGTGTATAGTATTTATGGGGCTTTTACCCTATTTGGCGGTATTGGGAATACGTTAGCCATCTGTCTAATTTTGTTATTTGCCGCTTCCAAGCAGCAACGTCGTTTGGCGCGCATTTCTTGGTTCCCAACGTTATTTGATAATAGCTACCTCTTGTTTGTGGGAATCCCCCTCTTTTTAAATCCCCTCATTTTCATCCCCATGATTTTAGTTAATCTGATGAGTTTGACCATTAGTTTTCTCGCGATTACCACGCACTTCATTCAGCCAATTGTCTTTGTAGCGCCAGATAGCTTACCGAATCTGCTTTTGCCAACGGTTGCCAGCACCACGCCGATCCGGTCATTTCTGGTTACCGTGATCATTTTGATTGGTGCTGTGTTGATCTATCGCCCATTCTTATCGCATTTGACTTTGGAGGTACCTGGTGAAAAATAAATTTCTCATCCTATCAAGTATTGTCCTGCTCTTGGTCCTTGGTATTCTCAGCCAAAAGGCCATTGCCCAATCAAGTGACAAAGAAGCCAAAATTCAAAACTCGCGCATGAAACCTATTATTTTCGTCCCCGGTTCCAGTGCCACTATCAACCGTTTTGATGACCTTTTTAAAGACTTGAACGCTACTGGCCCCGTGCATAGTATTCTTAAGGTCCAGGTCAACAAGAATAACCAACTCGAATTCCACGGTAAACTCAATCCCCGCGATCGCCAACCCTTTATTGTCGTCGGCTTTCAAGATAATCGTGACGGTTACAGCAACATCAAGAAACAAACGAAGTGGCTCAACCTTGCATTAACCGAAATTCAGAATCGTTATCATTTTCGAGACTTCTCTGCGATTGGCCACTCTAACGGTGGCCTCGTTTGGACGAATTATTTAGAACAAGATTATGCAGCGTCATCCTTTAACATACCAACGCTCATGACACTTGGCACGCCGTTTAATTTCTCTGAAACTTCTATGCAGCGCCGGACCGAAATGCTCAATGATTTCATCGCCGATAATAATCAGCTGCCCCACAATTTAGTTATGTACTCCGTTGCGGGCACCGATGATTATACGGATGACGGCATTGTGCCTGTTGAAAGCGTCTTGGCTGGTAAATATATTTATCAAAATAAAGTCAAATCCTACACGCAAATCACTGTTTCGGGTGAAAATGCGCAGCATTCCAGTTTGCCCGAAAATCCAGAAGTCGTAAACCTGATTCAAACAAAAGTCATCAAGGCGGGCCAACGACCCGGTCAAAGATAAAAAGCACGCAGGACCAAATCAGTCCTGCGTGCTTTTTTATTGCCGTGATCGCTTAAGCACCACCACGCTTTTTATTCGCCTTACGGACGGCACGCATCTCTTCACGTTTTGCAATGCGGCGATCCATTTGGTTCTTGCGTTGAATAGCTGACTTAATTTGACGCTTATAACCCGGCTTTACAACTTTTTTCTTCTTTTTAACCATCCCCACCATTGTTGGGTCTAGCTTGCGTGTTGTGGCTACACGTTGTACACGGGCACGACGATCTTTTACCGGCACAAATTCGCCGTTTTTCAATTGCATCGCCTTAAAGTCAATCCCCAAAGCTTCCAGTTCAGCCACTTCGTCTTCTTCATCTGGACCATACAACGTAATCGCCAAACCAGGCATGCTGTTACGGCCAGTGCGACCAACCCGATGCACAAAGAATTCTAATTCTGACGGGATATCATCGTTAATAACATGTGAAACGCCCTCGATATCAATCCCACGCGCTGCCAAATCAGTGGCCACGACATATTGATATTCGAGGTTTTGAATGGCTTTCATCACCCGACGACGTTCACGTGGAGCAATATCACCATGAATTTCAGCAACCTTTAACCCACGACCGCGTAAGTTAGACGCGATTTCCTTGGCACGTTCTTTTGTATTGGCAAAGATGAGCGCCAAATATGGATTGCCAGTCGTCAAGACTTGGTAAATCACATCGTTTTTGTCTTTTGACTTTGTCGCTAATAGCCAATTTTCAATCGTGTCAGCAATGACGGTTGACACTGGAATCGCTTCAAAAAGCGGGTTTGCCATATATTTCTTTAAGAACGGCTTGAGCTTTTCTGGCATTGTAGCACTAAAGACCAATGTCTGTAGGTCTTTTGGCATTGCACCGGCGATATAATCGACTTCCGTCAAGAAGCCCATATCAAGTGTCATATCCGCTTCATCGACCACCATCGTCCGCACCGCATGGAGCTTCAAAGCGCCAGACTCAACCAAATCTTTAATACGACCTGGGGTTCCAATCACAATTTGTGGTTGGTTATTTTCGAGCTGCTTAACTTGACGAAGCTTATCCGTGCCACCGACATATTCGGCAATTGTGATATCAGGATTAAGCTGGGAAGCAAAGTCCTTAGCAGCTTTGGTAATTTGCGCCGCTAATTCGCGAGATGGGGTTGTAATCACCGCTTGTACGTATTGCTTATCTTGTTCTAATTGATTAAAAATCGGAATCAAAAAAGTATGCGTCTTCCCAGAACCAGTTTGTGATTGGCCAACGACATCCTTCCCTTGCAAAATTGCCGGAATTAACTTGGCTTGCACTGGCGTTGGCTTCGTAAAGCCAATCTTCGTCAATGCGATAATGATTTCTGGTTTTAAATTAAATTGTCCAAATTGGTTTGCAGTTTCTGCCATCAATTTTCTCTACTTTCATTCTACTCAGTTTGTTGCTGAGGTCGTTTCTGTGTCGCCGTCTTGTTCAACCAAAGCAGCATTGACAACGTTTACCAGGCGTTCAATGTCTTCGGCGGTTTGCGCCCAGGCACCTGAGGCCATTGGATGGCCCCCACCCTCAAATTGATTAGCGATTTTGTTAATCACAATCGTCCGTGAGCGGAGTCGTACACGATAGTTGCCTTCGTCTTGTTCTTCAAAGATTGCCCATGCCTTGACTTTATCAATCGTTGCCGGCAAAGGTACCACAAATGCCGTGCCTGAATCTTGTAAATCAAATTGTTCAAGCAATGCCTTGGTTAAGACCACATAGGCAAAGCCGGATGGCAAAATTGTGAGGTTTTGCAAGACATATCCTGACAACTTAGCGGCGTTTTCCGAAATCGTTGACATGTGGTGCAACACCGCTTCGTAGTCGAAGTCATAACGGAATAACTCAGATACCACACGGAAGGTTTCTTGATCCATGCTGTACATGAAACGCCCAGTATCACCGACAATACCAATATACAACAGCCGGGCTGCCTTGGCGTTCATCACCAAGCCTTGATCTTTCAGCGCTTCATAAAATTCGTAAATCATTGTACTGGTTGCTGATTTACCCGCTTCAACCCATTGCCAATCCCCGTAGGGTTCGTCATTGGGATGATGATCAATTTTAACAATTTCAAGCCCGTTTGGCCATCTTTGATCATCAATACGTGGTGCATTAGCGGTATCGACCACCAAGACCAAGGCGTCCCGATACATTTTATCAGGTACCTCATCCATAAACGTGTCATCTTCACTCATCCAAGCTAATCCTTGGACGGCCTTCCCCACCGCATAAATTTGCTTGTCGGGGAAGCTGGCTTCTAAAATCGCTTTTAAGCCCAACTGTGCGCCGTACGCATCAGGATCAGGGCGTTGATGCCGATGTATAATAATCGTCTCGTATCGCTTAATTTCTGCTAATATTTGTTCTTCAATTACTGACATTATCTATCTTTCTCGTTTGATCTCAATTTTATCGTGAATACATTTATTACTAGTATAACATGTTTAAAACAAGGTCATTTCTTCAAAACCACTCGACTGTAAGTTACTCATCGACAGGCCCAACAGCCGAATTGCATATGGCCCCGTCACGACCTCATCAAAAACCGTTTGGGCGGCATTCACCAGCAGGTCTTCAGACATGACCCACGGTTCGGCCTGGGTAATCGCACGCGTGGTCGTGTGAAATTTGTCATCACGGATTTTAATATTTAACGTTCGCCCCACCAACCCCCGGGCTTTTAAAGCGGCAATCATGCCACTCGCCAATTTTTTAAATTCCGCCTGTACCAGTTCATCGTGATGTAAAAACTGCGCAAAGGTTTCCTCTTTCCCCACTGATTGCTGTTGCCGTTGCCATTTCACTTCACCAAAATGAACCCCGCGAGCTTGCCAATAGAGGCTTTCACCTAATTTACCAAATTGGGCCACCAGTGTTTCGCGTGACAATTGTCGCAGCGCTGCCCCATCAAGTACCGACCGAGCAGCTAACTTCGCTTGTGTTTTTTGACCAACGCCACGAAATTCTCCGATTGGCAACCGGTCTAAAAAAGCGAGCCGATTTTCCGGCGTAATCACAGTCACCCCGTTTGGCTTATTGAACTCCGACCCCAACTTCGCTAATAGTTTGTTATACGAAACACCAACGGAACTCGTTAATCGGGTCTGTTTATAAATGTCATGTCGTAACTGCGCTGCCAAAGTAGCGCCGGATAAGGCATGGTCGGTAACGTCCAAGTAAGCTTCATCATACGCTACTGGTTCAATTTTGGGTGTGATCGTGCGAAAAATCGCATGAATTTGCTTGGAAATCGCTTTATACTTGGCAAAATCCGGGGTCAAAAAAATCCCGTTAGGCGCTAACCGCCGGGCTTCTGCTGCCCGCATTGCCGAATGAATGCCCAGTTGCCGGGCGACATAGTTGGCCGTTGTCACCACGCCACGCCCACCTGTTTCCGCTGGATCACGCGAAATGATTAGGGGTTGGTGACGCAACGTCGGATGATCACGCATTTCAACTTGGGCGTAAAAGGCATCGATATCAACATGGAGAATTTTACGGGTATCGGTTGTCAATAAAAACTCTGTCATAGCCTTATTTTATCACATTTAACGAACACCAGTTCGTACAACGCGGTTCATGCCATAAAAAAAACCCTGACCGAAGAGGGCAATGGTCAGGGGATGATAACCGTAGCTATCGATTTATCAATCAGTAATTGGGGGGGCTGATTGAAACATTACTAGGGGAGTAATGAACTCAAATATCTTTGAGTATGTTTTTATTATATACCTTCATGTGATTTTTGCATATATCACAACTTTTGCTATTATATTACGCCTCTATGACAAGTGCATATCCCATATTATGTTCCCGTGTCCCAAGAAAATCTGGTCATGTGACTGACATGTAAGCATCAAAAAAAGACACCTCACGGTGCCTTTCATCGGATTATACGTCGCGACGACGTTCCTTGATACGTGCTGCCTTACCTTGCAAAGCGCGGAGGTAGTACAACTTGGCACGACGAACGGCACCATAGCGTACAACTTCAATCTTATCAACACGTGGTGAGTGCAATGGGAATGTACGTTCCACACCAACACCAGATGAGATCTTACGCACTGTGTAAGTTGCTTGGATACCAGCACCCTTACGCTTGATGACAACACCTTCGAACAATTGGATACGTTCACGTGAACCTTCGACGATCTTAGCGTACACCTTAATTGTGTCACCAGCGCGGAAGTCAGGGATATCAGAACGCAATTGTACTGATGTAACATTTTCTAAAATACTGTTTTGACGCATTGGTCATTCTCCTAGCCGACAATCTTACACTTGCCCTCAGGCTAAACGCACAGCGGATTATCGTTAATATTGCCTTACGGCTTTTCTAAGTGTAACAAATAATTCACGCCATGTCTAGCACTATTTTGTATAAGTCATCAAATCTGCCGCAATGGTATCAATTTTGGCTTGTGACGCAGCTTGTGAATCAGATTCAACGCCAATGTAGAACTTCAACTTTGGTTCAGTCCCTGATGGGCGAACGGCTACCCATGAACCGTCAGTCAACCAGTACTTCACCACGTTTGCCTTTGGCAACGTCATTGGCGTTACGGCACCCGTAGCTGTGTCCGTCTCAGTTTGCAATGAGAAGTCTTCAACCTTGGCAACCTTAACACCACCAAATTCAGCCGGCGTCTCAGCACGGAACTTGTTCATCAATGATGCAATCTTGTCAGCACCGTCGATACCAGCAAACGTCAATGACTTCGTGTTTTCAACAAAGTAGCCGTATTGCTCGAACAATTCTTGCAAACCGTCGTACAACGTCTTACCCAATGACTTGTAGTAAGCTGCTACTTCGGCCAACAAAACCGTTGCTTGAACTGAGTCCTTGTCGCGGGCAAATGACTTTACCAAGTAACCGTATGACTCTTCAAATCCGAACAAGAATGTGTGCTCGTTCGTGTCTTCGAAGTGTTGGATTTGCTCCGCAATATACTTAAATCCAGTCAAAACGTTAATCGTCTCAACACCAAAGCTCTTAGCAATATCTGCTGCGAATTCTGATGACACGATTGACTTAACCAACGCACCGTTTGCTGGCAAAGTGCCGGCAGCCTTCTTAGCCGTCAACAAGTAGTTCAACAAAACGGCACCGATTTGGTTACCCGTCAACAATTGGTACTCACCTGATGGTTGGCGAACCGCCGTTCCCATACGGTCAGCATCTGGGTCAACCGCAATAACAACGTCAGCCCCTTGCTCCTTGGCCAAAGCAATTCCCATTGCCAAAGCTTCTGGATCTTCAGGATTTGGCAACTTAACCGTTGGGAAGTCCCCATTTGGCTCAGCTTGTTCAGGCACAATCGTCACGTTTTCAAAACCAGCGTTCTTCAATGCTTGACCAGCAATCAAAGCACCCGTTCCGTGCAATGGTGAGTACACCAACTTCATGTCCTTACCAACAGTGTCAATCAACTCTTGGTTAACCGTAACCGTCTTCACTTCAGCCAAGTAAACGTCGTCGACATCCTTGCCAATCTTAACCAACAAGCCAGCTTCGACCAACTCAGCTTCGTCCTTAACTGGCACTTCGAACATGTCAGCTTCGCGAATTGAGGCTGTGATGATGTCTGATTCCTTAGGTGGCATTTGACCACCATCTTCACCGTAAATCTTGTAACCGTTGTATTCCTTAGGGTTGTGTGATGCCGTAATCATGATACCTGCGTAGGCGTTCAAGTGGCGAACCGTGAATGACAACTCAGGCGTTGGGCGCAACGTCTCAAAGACATAAGCCTTGATGCCGTGCGCTCCCAAAACCTTAGCAGATTCGATTGCAAATTCTGGTGAGAAGTGACGTGAATCGTAAGAGATTGCAACACCACGTCCCTTAACAGCGTCGTCCAATGAATCCATCAAACGTGCCAAACCTTCAGTTGCTTGGCGAACCGTAAAGATGTTCATACGGTTGATTCCAGCACCCAAAAGGCCACGCATACCAGCCGTTCCGAATGAAAGTGGTTGGTAAAATGCGTCTTCAGCAGCCTTTTCGTCAGCTGCCAACTTCTTCATATCGTCTTGCAAGTTTTGTGGCAAATCAGTACGATCTGCCCAAATTTGGTAATTTTCTTGCCAAGTCATAAGTCTTTATTCTCCTTTTAATAAGTCCCCGAACTTACTACTAATGCTCATTATTATACCATACGCTATTTTGTGAATTTGAAAATTATGTGTAAAATCAGTGATTTTCAACATTTTCACGTTCGATGATGACTAACTTTTCACCACCAATAATGACGGCATCCGCAACGTTCAAAAACAAGCCGTGTTCTACGACGCCGATGGTTTGCTCCAAATAATAGGCTAATGCCTGTGGATGTTCGATGACTTCAAGATGCAAATCGATGATGTAATTACCGGCATCGGTTGTCAAACGTTGGCCATCTGGCAAACGGCGAAATGTTGGCGCCATATCAGCAGCTTCAAACCGCTTCAACAATTGGTGACTACCATACGGCACCACTTCAACCGGCAATGGAAATTGCCCAAGTTGTTCGTGATACTTGCTCTGATCCACAATCCAGATATTGCGCTTGGAATTTAGCGCGACAATTTTTTCGAAGAGCAATGCGGCCCCACCACCTTTGATACCATCCAAATTGGCATCTACTTCATCAGCTCCGTCGATGGTCAAATCGATTGCGGGCACTTCGTCAACTGACTTAAGTTTGATTCCCCAACCCTTTGCTAGTGATGACGTTTGGCGTGATGTGGTTACCCCAACAATATCCAATCCTTCGCGGTTAATTCGCTCCGCTAATTTTTCAATGAAGAACTTAACGGTTGAGCCAGTCCCCAGACCAACTATCATGCCATCTGTGATTAGCGAAGCTGCATACTCACCAGCTTGGCGTTTTTGTTCTGTAATTCGATCCATGATTCATCCCCCGTCTATTCACCTTCATTTTACTTAACCCCACAAAAAAACGCCAGATAGTAACTATCTGGCGTTCGATATTGAATAATTGCAATTGTTTAAAATGCTCGGAAACGTGCGCGACGTTGCTTAACAAGTTCGTCAGGTGCAAGTGTTTGCAACTTTGAAATCTCATCTTGCAACTTGGCACGAACCAAATTGAAGACACGTGCATGTGAGCGACTCTCTGGCACGATGTAGTCAATAATCTCGTTCGCTAAGAGATCATTTGGCGTCAAGCCCATCAATTCGGCTGCTTCAGCACTGCGCTTGGCATCTTTCCACAAAATAGCTGCAAATCCTTCCGGAGAGAGAATGGAATACGTTGCATTTTGGAACATCCAAACTTGGTCAGATGTTGCTAGGGCCAACGCGCCCCCTGACCCACCTTCACCGTACACAATGGCAATCATTGGTACCGGGTACGTCATACTTTGCAGAATACTTTGGGCGATTGCCTCACCTTGTCCTTGGTCTTCAGCTGACTTACCAGGAAAAGCACCTGGCGTGTTGATAAAGGTGATGATAGGACGACCAAACTTAGCCGCTTGGTCCATCAAACGGGTAGCCTTACGATAACCGTACGGCTCAGGAGACCCGTTGCGCTTTGCCAACTTGTCTTTGATGTCGGTTCCCTTGTCGATGGCAATCACCGTCACTGGCTTACCATCAAGGTTCGCTAGGCCACCGATGACACTCGCGTCATCACCAGCAAAACGATCACCGTGTAGTTCAAAGAAATCAGTGAAGATACCGTCAATAATTTCGCGTGCTGAGAATCGATCCTCACGCGACTTTTTCACCACCTGCACAGGGGTTAATTCACGACGAAATAGGGCTGCCATTTACTTAACCTCCGCTGTTTGGTGAAAACGCACAAGTTGTGCGAGAATTGCTGCCATTTGTGGGCGTTGCACAATCGCATCGATAAAGCCATTTTCCATGACTGTCTCGGCACGTTGGAACTCCTTCGGCAACTTTTCGTGAATCGTTTGCTCGATGACACGCTTACCAGCAAAACCAATCAACGCGTGTGGCTCTGCCAATGTAATGTCACCTTGCATGGCGAATGATGCGGTTACCCCACCCATTGTAGGGTCCGTTAGAACCACAATGTATGGTAAACCAGCATCTTGGTGCGCCGCAACTGCGCCTGACACCTTTGCCATTTGCATCAATGAGTGAATACCCTCTTGCATACGCGCACCACCTGATGCGGTAAACAAGATGACTGGCAACTTAGCTGCCGTCGCGTGCTCAAACAAGCGCGTGATTTTTTCACCCGTGATTGAACCCAATGACCCCATGATGAAGTAAGAATCCATGATACCAATAGCGACGCGTTGGTCTTCAAGGGTCGCTACTCCCGTCAAGACTGAGTCGCCCAATTCCGTTTGTTGTTGCGCACGTTCCAACTTCGCCGCATACCCTGGGAAGTCTGAATCGGCCAACTTCAAATCAGCATCTAGTTCTTCAAAATCATTCGTCATCAAGGCCATGCGTTCGCGTGCTTGCAAACGGAAACCATAACCACAATTTGGGCAGACACGGTGGTCACCCAATTGCTTTGAATAGAGTTGTGCGCCACAGTATGGGCACGCCAAGAACAAGCCATCTGGAATGCGATCGTTTAGGTTCGCATCTCGCTTAATCTTGGGAGTTGAAACCGTGGTGTTATTAAATAAATCCATGCCTCTCCTCCTTAATCCGCCTTAGGCAGACTGGCTTGCCATCGTGGCAAGAACTCCTTCTCCAAGTAACGTGTGTCGAACATCCCACGGGCAACCGTTGGATCGTGCAACAACGCCTTTTGGAATTCAGCGTTCGTGCTGACCCCGTGAACAACCAATTCGTCCAAGATGCGATCCATCTTTGTAACTGCATCGGCACGGTTATTGGCGTGAACCAACAACTTACCAATCATTGAGTCGTAGAATGGTTGAATCTTATCACCAGCATAAATGGCAGAATCGATACGAATACCAGGTCCACCTGTTGGCAAAAAGGCAAAATCAATTGTGCCGGCACTTGGTGCAAAGTTTTTTGCTGGTTGTTCCGCATTCAAACGAACTTCCAAAGCATGTCCCTTCAAGGCAATGTCTGCTTGTGACACAGACAATGGCTCACCAGCTGCCACTTCAATTTGCATACGAATCAAGTCAACACCGGTTACCATTTCAGTAACTGGGTGCTCAACCTGAATACGTGTGTTCATTTCCATAAAGTAGAAATTGCCATCGTGGTCTTGCAAGAATTCCAACGTCCCAGTGTTCTCGTACTGCAAAGCGTTAACCGCCTTCGTTGCGATTTCACCAAGGTTGTCACGCATTTCTTGCGTGACACCAAGCGCTGGACTTTCTTCCATTACCTTTTGATTATTACGTTGCAATGAGCAGTTACGCTCAGGGAAGTACAATACATTGCCGAAACGATCACGCATCACTTGCATCTCAATGTGACGCACGTTCTCCATAACCTTTTCAACGTACATGTGTTCATCCCCAAACGCAGCCTTCGCTTCACGTTGGGCATCATCGAACTTGTCTGCCAACTCATCAGCTGAGTAAACAAAACGCATTCCCTTACCACCGCCACCAGCCGCAGCCTTTAGCAATAGTGGATAGCCCACGCGATCAGCCACCGCCTTGGCTTCTGTAGCATCACGAATGAAGCCTTCAGAACCAGGAATAACTGGTACGCCAGCAGCTCGCATTGATTCACGGGCGTTGGCCTTGTTACCCATCAGCTCAATCACCTTAGGGCTCGGACCAATCCACTTCAAACCAACCGCTTCCGCCATTTCAACGAACAACTCATTTTCAGATAAGAAACCATAACCTGGATGAATTGCTTCAGCACCCGTCAACAACGCGGCGCTCAAGATATTCTTCATGTTTAGGTAACTATCTTTTGACTTTGGTCCTCCAACTGAAATTGCTTCATCGGCCAACTTCACATGGAGGCTATCCGCATCAGCTGAAGAGTAAATTGCGACAGATTTAATGCCCATTTCCTTCAGTGTACGGATGACACGAACGGCGATTTCACCGCGGTTCGCGACTAACACTTTCTTGAACATTTTAGTCTCCAATAATAAACGTCAAATCAGCTGTTGTAGCCTTCTTACCGTTAACGTAAGCAATACCCTTACCCTCACCGATTGGTCCGCGCAAACGATCAAGCGTCACTTCAAGACGCATTTGATCACCAGGCTTTACCATCTTACGGAAACGGGCCTTCTTGATACCACCAAAATAAGCTGTCTTACCCTTGAACTCAGGCATTGACAACAACGCCACTGCACCAGCTTGGGCAAGAGCCTCAACCGTCAAAGCGCCTGGGAACGTTGGGTTACCAGGGAAGTGGCCTTGGAAGACCTCTTCGTTGATTGTGATGTTCTTAATCGCAACCGTCTTCTCACCGGGTACCAATTCCTCAACCGTATCCAACATCAACATTGGGTAACGGTGTGGCAAGATCTCTTGAATTTCTTGTGTGTTTAATACTGACATGTCGAGACCTCCTTAGGCATCCAATTCGACACGGAATAGTGCGTGACCGTAGTCAACAACATCTTCTTCCTCAACCAAAATTTCAGTAATGATACCAGCAACTTCACTCTTTACTGGTGTCATCAACTTCATTGCTTCAACAATCGCAACTTGCTCACCAACGGCAACGTGGTCACCCACTTGCTTAAATGGTGCTGCATCTGGATTTGGCTTCAAGTAAACCGTACCAACCAACGGTGCGTCGATTGTTACGCCTTGCTTTTCTTCCTTATCCAATGGATGATGCTCAGCAGCTGCTACAGGCGCCTCTGCTGTCGCGACACTCGCAACAGCTGGCTGTGCAGGCGTCGTGACAACAGGTTGCGCGATTTCGTTCTTGCTCAAGTGCAAGCTGAAATCATCTGATTGCAATGAAAACTCACGCAATGAACTGTTTTCCAAATCTTGCATTAAAGCTCGAATGTCATCTAATTGCAAACCCATTAATTCTCACTCCACTTCTTGAAAATGATAGTGGCGTTGTGGCCACCAAATCCGTAGTTAGCTGACAAAACGTAGTTAGGGGCAACAAACTTGTTGTCGTCATTAACCAACGTTACACCAGCAGTTTCAGGATCTTGTTCCGTCACACCAACGTTAACTGGCAATTGCTCACGAACCAAAGCACCGATTGCAGCGATTGCTTCAATGGCACCAGCGGCTCCTAACAAGTGCCCTGTCATACCCTTAGTTGATGAAACAAGCACACCGTTCTTTCCGAATACCAACTCCATTGCCTTTGATTCGGCAGCATCGTTAGCACCAGTAGCTGTTCCGTGCGCGTTGACATAGTCAATGTCGCTAGCTTCAATACCAGCGTCTTGCAATGCCAACTTCACTGAACCAGCAGGTCCTGATCCGTCAGGTGTTGGACTCGTCAAGTGGTAGGCATCTGAGTTAGCCCCATAACCAACCACTTCGGCGATAATCTCGGCACCGCGAGCTTGCGCATGTTCCAAAGATTCCAAAACCAAAATTCCTGAACCTTCACCCATGACGAAACCGTGACGGTTAACATCAAATGGCTTTGAAGCTTCAAGTGGGTTGGGCTCAGTTGACAAAGCAGTCAACGCAGCAAATCCTGAGATTCCCATTTCGTTAACCGTTGCTTCTGAACCACCCGTAACCATCACATCGTACTTGCCTGATTGGATACGCCAGAAAGCTTCACCAATCGCGTTCGTCGCACTAGCGCACGCCGTTGACAATGTGTAGTTAATTCCCTTGGCACCGTAACGCATTGACACGTTACCTGACACCATGTTTGGGATAGCGTTTGGCACGAACATTGGGCTCACACGTTGTGGTCCCTTGTCGTGCATCTTGATAACTTGTTCTTCGATCGTCGTCAAACCACCGATTCCGTTACCCATGATAACGCCGAAACGATCCGGGTTATCAACACCATCTGCCAAACCAGCGTTTTCCAAAGCTTCACCAGCTGCGTGAACGGCATATTGTGAGAACAAATCCATCTTGCGAGCTTCGCGCTTTCCAACGCGTTCTGCAGGATCGAAGCCCTTCACTTCACCGGCAACTGTGACACCCGTCTCTGTGGCGTCAAACTTTGTAATTGGGGCAATACCAACTTGACTGTTAAAGATTCCATCCAAAAAGTCATTTGCTGTATTACCGACGGGTGTAACTGCACCCAAACCTGTTACGACAACTCGTGTCATGTTGTTCTCCTCTACTTTCCTAAAGCGTTAGATACGACTTATTTAAATAAGTTACGAAAGAATAAGTGCATCAAGTCGTATCTGGTTTCCTTAGATGTACAATCCACCATCGACCGTAATTGTTTGGCCAGTGATGTAATCGTTTTGAGCCAAGAACAAGGCAGTTTGTGCGATTTCAGCCGCGTTTCCAAAACGCTTCAAAGGCACAGCCTCTAGGACTTGTTCCTTAACCTTGTCAGACAAAGCATCCGTCATGTCAGAAACGATCATGCCGGGCGCGATTGCGTTAACACGAATGCCACGCATTGCGCCTTCCTTTGCCAACGTCTTCGTCAATCCGACGATACCAGCCTTTGACGCAGCGTAGTTAGCTTGTCCAACGTTACCCATCAATCCCACCACTGATGCGATGTTAATGATGTTTCCTGAACGGGCGCGCAACATCTTCTTGAAGAGTGGTTGCGTCACGTTAAACGTACCGTTCAAGTTTGTGTTCACCACATTGGCAAATTCGCTAGGCTTCATTCCCATCGCCAACTTGTCGTCAACGATACCAGCGTTGTTAACCAAGATGTCGATGCCGTCTACTTCTTCAAGCAAACCTGTCAACGCATCGTTAACGCTGTTTTCATCAGCGATATCAGCCGTAATTGCCAATGTGTCTTCACTGAATTCAGCCATTACTTCAGGCTTCACGGCTGAACGTCCGTGCAAAATAACACGTGCACCAGCTTCATCGAAAGCCTTGGCAATTGCCAACCCAATACCACGTGTTGATCCCGTGATCAACACATTCTTTCCTGCAAGATCCATTATTGTACTGTCTCCTGTTCTGCAATCAACATGTCGCGAACTTCATTAAATGAAGCAAGGTCCTTCACGCAGTAGCGCTTAACGTCCTTACCAACAATCTTCTTGGCAAACTTCATCAAGGTGTCGCTTGGACCAAATTCAATCAACGTATCAACACCATCATCAACCATCGCTTGCAACGCTTGGGCAAAGTAGGTTGGTGACGTGATTTGTTGCAACAAGGTTGCCTTCACGTCGTCAAATTTTTGACCCGTCGTGTTTGAATAAACAGCAAATTCAGGCGTGTTAAACGTTTCGTCAGTTAAGCGAACTGCCAATTGATCAGCAGCCGTTTGCAACAATGGTGTGTGGAAAGCCCCTGAAACTGGCAATTCAACCATACGTGAGACACCAGCTTCAGTTAGCGCTGCCATGGCATCATTAACATCTGCTTCAATACCACCAATGACCAATTGGTTAAATGTGTTGAAGTTAGCTGGATAAACGCGCTTGCCAGCTGCTTGTAGCTTTTCAAGCGTTGCAACTACCATATCTTGTTCATCCGTCATAACGGCAACCATCTTACCTGGGTTGGCATCACCGGCCGCTTGCATGTAAGCACCACGATCCTTGATAATGCACATTGCTTGTTCAAACGTCATTGCACCTGCAGCAGTCAATGCACTGTATTCGCCCAAACTTAGGCCCAATGCAGCGGCTGGCTTTGGCATAACGTCTGACAAAGCATTGTAAATACCCATACTCATTGCCAAAATAGCAGGTTGTGTGTACTTCGTTTGCTTGATGTTGTCTTCACTATTTACAATAGTGGCCATGACATCATAGCCAAGCAACTCACTCGCACGGTCAATTGTTTCTTGATATTCAGGTAAGTTTGCGTACAAGTCAGCTCCCATGCCAACTTGTTGGGCACCTTGACCACTCATCAATAGTCCTAGTTTCATGTTCTCTCCCCTGTTGTTTGGTTAGTTCAACAAGTCTTCGGCTTGTGACCAAACATCTTCTAGAATTTGTGCCACTGGCTTAATCTCAGTAATCATTCCTGAAATTTGACCAGCCATGAAGGCACCGTTTTCCTTATCACCATCAAGCACAGCTCGGCGAAGTGAACCATTTTCAAGTTCTTCAATCGCATCTGCATCTGGCTTAGGCTTTGTGATTTCAATACGTTCTTGTTTAACAAAGTTCTTTGACATCTTCGTCTTCAAAACACGAGCGCGGTTACCCATCAATTCACCGGTAACCAACGTATCAATGTCCTTTGCCTTGACAACGGCATTCTTGAAGTTGTCGTGAACTTCAGATTCTTCCGAAGCCAAGAAACGCGTTCCCATTTGTACACCTGAGGCACCTAGCATGAAGGCCGCAGCAACGCCGCGACCATCTGCAATACCACCAGCTGCGATAACTGGAATCTTCAATGCGTCAACCACTTGCGGTACCAACGTCATCGTCGTCAACATACCAATGTGACCACCTGACTCCATACCTTCAGCAACAACCGCATCGACACCCTTCTTTTCCATCATCTTAGCAAGTCCAACTGATGGAACAACTGGAATTACCAAAATGTCGTGGCTGTGCAATTCTTCGATAAATGGTGATGGATCACCAGCACCGGTTGCGACAACCTTAACACCTTCTTCGATGATGACGTCGAAGACTTCGCGAATGTGACGTGACAACAACATCACGTTGACACCGAACGGCTTATCAGTAACTTCACGGGCACGGCGAATTTCTTCACGCACCTTATCAGCCTTCCAATATCCCGTTCCGATGATACCCAAACCACCTGCCTCAGAGACAGCACCTGCAAGATGACCAGTCCCTGCCCAGGCCATACCACCTTGGATGATAGGGTACTTCATGCCTAACTTTTCAAATAATGGATTATTTAGCTTGACGCTCATTTTGCGGTTCCCTTTCTCTTTGGGTCTGTGTGATTAGGCGTTTACTTGCTCAGAAACCTTGTTTACCAAGTCTTGAACAGTTTGAATTTCTTCAGCAACAGCCAACTTGATGTCGAAGTCGTCTTCGATACGGTTCAACACTTCAAACAAATCCAATGAATCTGCGTCGATGTCTTCAGTCAAGTTCGTTTCAGGCTTAACTTCGCCCTCTTCCAAATCAAATTGGTCTACCAAGATTTCAGTTACCTTGTTCAAAATTTCTGCTTCAGTCATGTTAATATCCTCTGTTTTCTTTAAAATTTAAAAGTAGTTTGAAAATTAAAATGTATACGTCATATACAATTTTAGAAAAATAAATTACACCTTGATAATCAAGGCGCCAACCGTCAATCCACCACCAAATCCGGCAATTGCGATTGTTTGTCCTGCGTGTACCGTGCCTGCTTCACGAAGTTCGTCAAGCAAGATACCGATACTTGCAGCACTTGTGTTTCCATATGAAGCCATGTTCATTGGGAACTTTTCAATTGGTTGGCCAAAACGCTTCGCAATACTGCTGATAATGCGTCCGTTTGCTTGGTGCAATAGGTAAACATCAATATCATCAGGTTTTAAATCAGCTTTAGCCAACGCTTCATTTAAGACATTTGGTACTTCGCGGGTTGCAAAGCTGTAAACCTCACGTCCGTCCATTTTGAAATATGGATCAGCCGTCTTCCACGTACCGGCAAAATGATTTGCGTTTTGCTGTTGACCAGCCGTTAGGAACTGTGAACGTTCACCAAACGTTTTCAATGATTCAGCTAGCAAACCAGTTGCTGCTGTTGTGCGTTCTAGTAAGACACCCGCTGCGCCATCTCCGAAGAGTACGGCCGTTGAACGGTCTTCCCAGTCCACGAGTTTGCTCAACACTTCCGCCCCGATAACTAAGCCTCGTTCATAGCGCGTTGAGAGCAATGAACTTGCCATACTCAACGTATAAACGAAACCTGAACAAGCAGCGCTTAGGTCCCAAGCGAAAGCATTGTGCGCACCGATTTTCCCCTGCACAATTTGTGCAACACTCGGTGACAATGTATCCGGTGACATCGTGCCAACTAAGATGAAATCTAGTTGATCCGCTGTCAAACCAGCTTGATGGAGGAGTTTTTCTGCTACCGTCACAGCCAAATCACTGGTATCTTCAGTGTCGACGATGTGACGTTGCCGAATTCCAGTACGTGAACTAATCCATTCATCAGACGTGTCCATGAATGATGCTAAATCATCATTTGTCACGACTCGTGACGGGATTGCTCGCGCTGACTGGACGATGGTAAATTTTTCCATGTCGCCCTCTCTTAGAACTGGATCAACTCGTGAAGATATTCTTGCAAATTAATCACTGCTTTACGTACGGCAGCCGCTTCATCGTCGGATAGAGAGTCAAACAATGAGTGGGCCATACCGCGGTGGAAAGCCTCGTGTGCACGGAAAACCGTACGTCCCGAGTGCGTTAGTACAAGATGGACAACACGTCGATCTTCGTCATCACGACGACGCTCAACATATCCCTTCTTCACTAGCTTATCGATTACGCTCGTCATCGCACTAGGCGTCAAGTGCACCATTTCGGCGACTTGTGACGCTGTACGTGTCTCATACATCGAGATGGCTGCAATCGTGTGCATATCCTTAATCGTGATGTCATTAAACTTTGATTCACGCAATGAGGCTTCCTCAATCCAGACAACGTTGTTGAAAACGTTAACTAGGGCCTCATTAATCTGTTCGAACGATGCTTCTTCACTAGCTGCCATACTTACTTCTCCGTCTCACTCTTGGCGTCAGCCGCCTTTTTCTCGTCAGGTGAAACAACAAACATCAATTCGGCGCTAGTTGCTAACTTGCCATCAACCATAGCTTTGACGTTTACTGTTCCCATGTTCTCTCTCAGATTACCGAATTCTACGTGTAACTTCAAGACGTCGCCTGGTTTTACCATGCGCTTGAACTTGGCATTATCAATACCCGTCATATAAGCCGTCTTACCAACAAATTGTGGTGATGACAAAATCAAGATTGATGCCGCTTGTGCAAGTGATTCAATAATCAACACACCAGGCATAACTGGGTTCCCTGGAAAGTGACCTTGGAAGAATTGTTCATTGATTGTTACGTTCTTCGTTGCGATCAATGATTCTCCTGGTGTCATCTCGTCCACGTAATCCATATAAAGAATTGGATAACGGTTGGGAATCAAATCCATGATTTCAGTCGTCGTTAAAACTGCCATAGTCTCACTCCTTCCAAAAAGTATTTCGAACATCAAACTATTCGATATTCAAATCATATTTTGTTTTACGCAAAATGTCAACACAATTTGGAAATAAATATACGTATACCCCGTTGACTATATGAGTTACAAATAGCTAAAACGCCTTAAAATAGGCATTTAAACTAGTTATATCTTATTCACGAAATTCATAAAAACAGTAAATTTATGCAATAACTTACTTTTTGTACACAAAAACAGGGATGATGTTCGCTGCCATCATCCCTGTTTGATCTATTCTACTATTCTGAATCCTTATGCATCTTTTCCTTCAAGTCTTCAACCGCATCGGCAGCCTTTTCCTTGATATCCCCCATTGCATCCCGGGCCTTACCAGCAAGGTTTTGTGTCTTACCTTCAGCTTCAACGCGCTCGTTTCCAGTCGCTGATCCAACAACTTCCTTTGTCTTTCCAGCTGCTTCGTCGTACTTTCCCTTAACGTGATCTGACATTGCCATATAAATCATCCCCCTTTGTTTGATTGCTTTAATCATAACAAGGAAGCGTCCGCATGACATCTGCCAAACGGGTAAGCTTAGTCAGCTAGACCCACGCGCTTGAAGATATCGTCAACGTGCTTCAAGTGCCAGTTGTAGTCAAAGGCATCGTCAATCTCAGTCTTCGTTAGTTTCTCAGTGATTGTTGCATCAGCATCCACCAAATCACGGAATTGGAGTTGCTCATCCCATGAACGGGCCGTCAATGGTTGCACCGTATCGTAAGCCGCTTCACGAGACATTCCAGCATCCACCAACTTCAAAAGCAATCGTTGTGAGTAAATCAAACCGTACGTGCGCTTCATATTAGCCAACATTGTCTCTGGGAAGACTTGCAAGTTCTCCAAAATCGCTGTCAAACGGTGCAACATGTAATCCAATACTGTCGTTGCATCAGGCAAAATAATACGCTCAGCACTTGAGTGTGAGATATCACGTTCATGCCACAACGCAACATCTTCCATAGAAGTAACTGCATAACCACGCAAAACGCGTGACAACCCGACGATGTTCTCTGAACCAATTGGGTTACGCTTGTGTGGCATTGCTGATGATCCCTTTTGACCGCCCTTAAAGCCCTCTTCAACCTCATGAATTTCTGAACGTTGCAAACCACGAATCTCAGTGGCAACCTCTTCCAACGTCGTGCCGATAACAGCAATCGTTGTCACGTAGTCAGCGTGCAAGTCACGTGGCAAAACTTGTGAGCCAATTGCTTGTGGCGTTAGGCCAAGTTCAGCCATGGCTGCCTCTTCAACAGTTGGTGGCACATTGGCGAATGTACCAACTGCACCTGACAACTTTCCCGTTTCAACAGCCGCTGCGACGCGTTCAAAACGCTCCAAATCGCGGACAGCCGCTTGGTAAAAGCGCGCCATCTTCAAGCCAAACGTCGTTGGTTCCGCGTGAACACCGTGGGTACGGCCCATCATTACCGTGTGCTTGTACTTACGCGCCAATGTCGCCAAAACGTCCTTGTAGGCCGCCAAGTCTGCCTTAATGACGTTGTTTGCTTGGCGTAGACGCAATGCTTGGGCGGTGTCCACGACGTCAGTTGACGTCAAACCATAGTGAATCCACTTACGCTCATCCCCTAATGACTCTGACACATTGCGCGTAAAGGCAACCATATCGTGACGCGTTGTTTCTTCAATCTCTGCAATGCGATCAACATCGAATTTTGCATTTGCACGGATTGCTGCCAAATCTTCAGCCGGTACGTGCCCCTCTGCTACCCAGCCAGCCGTTACAGCAATTTCTACATCTAACCAAGATTGGTATTGGTTCTCCAATGACCAAATGTGGCGCATTTCAGGTCGTGCATAGCGATCAATCATGTTTATCCCCTCGATTTAACAGTCGTAAAATACGAACAAAACTTTTATAACACATATTATTGTACATTATTTCCGAATTATTTTATACCATTTTTCCAGAAATAACTAAAAAACACGTAATCCAGGATTACGTGTTTCGTGTAATATCTTATTCAGCTGAAGAGCTTTCTTCTGATGATGAACTAGCCTCAGATGAACTTGATGCCTCTGATGAGCTAGCTTCTGAAGATGAAGACTTTGATGATGCCTTGTCAGACTTGTTTGTCTTTGACATTGCAGCAGCTTGCGTGTACGTTGACAAAACGTTCTTCAAGTCTGAATCCTTGATGTTAACGTCAGCCTTAGCCAATTCGTTTCCGATTACAGCTTGGACCTTCGTTGAATCTGACATTTCTTGTTCAACCAAGATATCAGTCATCTTTGACTTCATGTCCTTGAATGGCTTCTTTTCATCACGTGAATCCATCTTGATGACAAAGTAACCTGAGTACGTTGATGACTTAACTGGTGTCTTCGTGTACTCACCCTTCTTCAAAGCAAACGCAGCTGTCTTGAAGTCATCTTCAAGCGTTGTGTTTGTTGAGTCGAAGGCTTCCATCTTACCGCCCTTGTCCTTAGTAGAAGAGTCAGTTGACTTCTCCTTGGCCAAGTCAGCAAACTTCTTACCATCATCCAATTGCTTGATGATGTCCTTGGCTTCATCTTCTGAAGAAACCAAGATAACTGACACGTTCACATCAGGTGTGTAGCTGTCGTAAGCTGACTTCAATTCCTTGTTAGAGAACTTTGAGTTTGCCTTAACCGCTTCCTTTTCCAAAGCTTGCAAGCGCAATGAATCACGGAATGTATCTTCCGTCATACCATTGTTAGCCAAAGCTGAGGCGAATTGTGCACCGTATTGCTTCTTAACTGAGTTGAATTGTGAGTTAACTGACTTCTCAGAAACCTTATCACCGTAGTTTTTTTTCCAAAACCTTCTCGATGATCATGTTGGCCAATTGTTGTTGACCAGCACTCGTGTTCTTCAACTTCTTGTAATAATCAGCTTGTGAGATGTTACCGTCATTAGTTGTGGCGATTGACTTAGGACCAACGCCCCAGGCTGCCAATCCCAAAGCTGCCGCAACGACAACCAAAATAGCTACTACTTTCTTCCACATGGAAAAATGCCCTCTTTCAATATTTATATATGTGTTTTAGTTTACCATACCAAGCTTTAAGTTGCTTAAAGCACTTGGTAGGTCGCACCCATCGCAAAGCGCCCGTTATCCAACGTTTGCTGAATATTCATATGTTCAGCAAAGTCTGCATCACGATAACGAAGACGTGCTGTCTTAATACGCCATGATAAGTCCTTCAGATTATCAACCATTTCTTCGTCGGCCGTCGTTTGTTTATTCAACATATAACGAACGATTAGTCGAAGCCATGATACACCGGTCACCTTATCAAGGAAGGCAATATGCGTAAATGGCATTGGTCGAATATCATCTGCCGTCACCTCATGGTCCAATGGCAAACGATCCGTCACCAATTGATATAAGCCGGCCGTATCAAGCGTCATCTCAGGGCGTGGCAATGATTGCCACAATGAGTCCGTCATCGCCGATTGATCGAAGAAGATACCACCGTTATCTTGATGACCGACCCCAATCACATGCAATTCGAGCCCGTCATAGAAGTAATTCACAATAGTTTGTTGACCATCACTTAGCATACTACTTGGGAGGTACTTTTCTTTGGCGATTACTTGAACATTTACACCCATCTTACGCAAACTCGTAATCAACTTAATGCGATTACCCGGCACAAATACGCGCGTTGGTTGCTCAATTTCAATGACGTTCATCACATCAGAAATTTCCAATGGCTCATAATACTGCTTGTGCGCTAGTTGCGGAATGAACGTTAAGTCAGTTGGATTGTTATTCATCAAGACCGTCTTAATCCCTTGGCGAGACAATTCATCAGCCACCATTGCCATGGTGTATGACGCTGCTGCCCCATCCCCAAGACGAAAAGCTCCGGTTCCAATCACCAACGCTGAATCATCCCCAAGCCGTTCACTCTCATTCTCCGTTTCAAACGTTGAATAGAATTGTGAGACTGACTCTTCGAATTCTCCAGCTGACGGTTCAAACGCCTTGTAGGTTGGCAAAATACCATTATCCCAACGATAACGACGCACTGCCTCATACTTTTCGTCCCACAACTTGGCTACCAAGCCATCAGACAACCCATAATACTTGGCTTGTTGCAATGTGTCGGTATCCCATGGATGATCCTTCACGGCACTTTCAAGATTATTAATGCGCTCTAACTTATAGAAGTAAAACGCATTAATCTTTGTTAGCTCAGCTAATTCATCAACAGTATAACCGCGACGAATAGCTTCCAGCAAAACCAAAATACGGTTATCGCGTGGGTGAATCAATTGCTCAATAATTTCATTATCGGTCAACGCATTCATAACAGTCGGTGAGAAGTTACGGTTGTTAAAGTGCGCGGCACGAATGGCCTTTTCCAACGCTTCTTCAACACTTCGGCCCACACCAATCGTCGCCCCAACCGATTTTTGCACAGTATCCAAACGGTTCTCCGTTTGAATACCAGCTGACTCCAGTTCACCAAAGGCAAACACTGGGAAACGAATGACAATGTGGTCCATTGTTGGTTCCAACAAAGCCGTGTGTTCCGCATAAATTGACGGTACGCGCACCTTATCCAGCGTCTCGCCCATCATCAAGCCAGCAATAACGGGTACCAATGGATAACCCGTGGCTGCCACCAGCATAGCTGAGGTACGGTCAAAGTAAGGCGTCAAACGCGTGATAACGTACTCTTCAGTCGTTGGGTTAACGGCGAAACGCACCTCCAACAAGCCGACGACATTAAAGCCACGGGCGACGGTAAAGGCTGCGTTACGTAGTTGTTGGAATACTGGATCCGGCAACGTTTGCACTGGCGTAATCGCAATCGAATCAGCTGAGTGAATCCCCACCGGATCCATATCCTCGACACCACCAATTAACAGCGTCGTATCGCGCTTATCACGCACAACGACCATGGCAATTTCCTGGTCACCACGAATACTCTTATCCACGTTAACTTGGTGGGTCAACGAACGGTTCAACGCCGTCTCGGCTGCCCCTTCCAGTTCTTCCACATCCTCAACTTGAAGACGAATCGTTTGCCCAACTGGTGCCACTGAACGGACCACCACTGGTAAATCAAATTCACGTGCTGCATCGAATACTTCACTCACATTGCTTGCCAAACGCGTTTGAATGGCTGGCAATTTCAACTTCGTAAGACGTTCTTGCAGGTACTTGGTGTTTTGCGTCGCCTGCATAACTGGCAACGTCATTCCCAAAACCTTTGGCGCACTATCACCAAGCAATTCAACGATTTCAGCTGACAAACGGACCGCCGTTGAGCCACCGACACTGGCGACCATCGCGGTAATGCCTTGTTCGACAATTACCTTAACCAGATTGGGCGCCGTTAGCTCAGTTTCAATTACCGTCACGTCATCGCGTTCCGTTGTGAAGCCAAATGGGTTATCATCGACAATTACAATTTCATGACCTCGTCGACGAAGCCCCTTAACCACTTGATAGCTTGCTGCATCACTTTCAGTTTCACGACCAAAATCATTAGCAGAGCCACCGATAATTAAGATTCGTTCACTCATGATAGCCACCCTCCTCGACGTGCAGTCACCATTTCCATAAATTCATCAAAAGCTTGCGTTGCTTCAATTGGTCCTGGTGCTGTATCTGGGAAAAATTGCACACTAAATGCCGGATAGTCACGGTGACGCAATCCTTGAATAATCCCATCAGTCATATCAATATGCGTGACAAACATATCCGTTTCACGCACAGAGTCTGGATCAACACTGAAGCCTTGCCCCTGCGTCGCAAACATAATGCGATTCGTAATCTGCTCACGAATTGGGTGATTCATGCCATGGTGTTCAACTGGCATTTGTTGTAGTTTGGCACCATTGGCGAGCGCAAACAATTCGTGCCCCAGACCAATACCAAACATTGGCACACGTTGCTCAAATTGGCGAATAATATCAAACGTTTCATCCGGAATTTGACGTGGGTCACCCGGTCCTGATGACAACACGATGCCATCGGGATCTAAGTTAGCAACTTCATCTGACGTCGCATTGTATGGCAACACCGTGACGTTCGCATCAAAGTCACTCAGCATGCGCAAAATACCATTCTTCAAGCCGAAGTCCAGCACCACCACATTGGCGCCGCGCCCCGGGTTGGCATAAGCCTTGGGTGTTGAAACTTGTGGCACCTGACGCGTCGTCAAAACCATCGCCCGCAATTGATCAAAGGCGTGGTCATCTGGCGCATCGACAATTGAGGCTTTTTGCGTACCTGTTTTACGCAAATGACGGGCCAAAGCGCGTGTATCGATTTGCGAAATGCCAGGTACGTTGTGACGCTTCAAATAATCGTGCAAACTCATTGATTGCAAACGATTGGTTGAGATATCAGCGACCTCGCGCACAACCACACCTTTAACCGTTGGCACAATTGATTCATCCGCACGGTGGTTAATGCCGGCCGCGCCAATCGTTGGTGATGTAAACATCACAATCTGATTATGATAAATCGGGTTGGTAATAACTTCCTGGTAACCGGTCATCCCCGTGTGAAAAACAATTTCCCCAAAATTCGTCGCAGGTGATCCAAACGCTTCGCCGGCAAAAATCGTGCCATCTTGCAAAATTAAATAACGTTTTGTCATGACGTCATGCTTACCATGTCGTTAACATGGCAAGTCCTCCTTTCCGTCCTGCGAGTTAATTAACGAATTTCAACCGAATCAACACCGTCAACTTCTTCAACATTGACGTTGATACGCTCAGCAGCCGCCGTTGGAATGTTCTTACCGACGAAATCGGCACGAATTGGCAACTCACGGTGACCACGGTCAACCAAAACAGCCAAGTTAACCACTGCTGGACGGCCGTTATCCATCAAAGCGTCCAAAGCGGCACGAATTGTACGACCCGTGTACAAAACATCGTCGACCAAGATAACACGCTTGCCATCGATATTCGTATCCAACACCGCCTTTGTGCTACGGTCCGTTGCATCGTCACGATAAGTTGAAATGTCTAGTTCAGCAACTGGGATTTCTGCATTTTCCAATTGTTGCAAACGTTCTGCAATACGTTGGGCAATATAAACACCACGCGTCTTAATTCCCACAATCACGAGGTTATTAATACCCTTGTTCTTTTCGATAATTTCGTACGTAATACGTGTCAAAGCACGTTGCATTGCCATTGCATCTACAATTTCTTTAGCCATAATCGAATCCCTTATCTGTTTATGTATACAAAAAGGCGTCACCTAAAAAATTAGGTAACGCCAAGTTTAAAATCAACATGTCTCGTTACCTCTTGCATCTCTCTGGATAGCATTAAGAAGTAACTTCATTTTAGCACGAAAACCGCGTCGTTTGGGACTTAGTTTGCGTCAATTTCTGCATATGGGTCTAATTGATCCAACATTTCTGTAAAGTACGCTGGTAATGGCGCCTCAAACGTCATTTCTTCACCCGTCGTTGGTTGCGTCAAACCAAGCGTTGCCGCGTGCAAGTATTGACCGTTACCTGGCAACGTCTTCTTTGGTCCGTACAATGGATCACCAGCCACTGGGTGACCAATGTAAGCCATGTGCACACGAATTTGGTGCGTACGACCCGTTTCAAGCGTTACTTGCAATAGCGTGTAACCCACAAAACGCTTCACGACCTTAAAGTGGGTCACGGCATCACGACCACCAGCCACAACCGCTTGCTTCTTACGGTCAGCTGATGAGCGACCCAATGGTGCCTTGATGGTTCCTTCGTTTTCAATGAATTCACCGTGAACAAGGGCGTAATATTGGCGCAAGTTCTTCTTGTCCTTCAATTGTGCTGACAAAGCCTCGTGTGCCTTGTCGTTCTTAGCAACCATCAACAAACCTGACGTGTCCTTGTCAATGCGGTGCACGATACCAGGACGAACCACCCCGTTAATCGTTGAAAGTGGCGTGTGGAACATCAACGCGTTAACCAATGTACCTGATTCGTGACCCAAAGCTGGGTGCACAACCATCCCTTGTGGCTTGTTCACAACCAATAGGTCATCATCTTCATAAACGATGTCCAATGGGATGTCTTCTGGCTTCAGGTCAATCTCAACTGGCTCAGGAACCGTAAAGGTAATCTCGTCGCCAGGCTTTACGCTGTACTTGGCCTTCTTCTCGGCACCATTCACCTTCAATACGCCGTCGTTAATCCAGCCAGTCACTTGGGTACGTGTATAATCTTCAAACGCGTCAGCAACGACCTTATCAAGACGGCCAGTCTGGTCCGTGATTACCAATGTCTCTTCTGTCATAAAAATTCTCTATCCTTCAATCTTCTCTTGTAGAGCATGCAACATACGCTGCCCCATCAAAAAGCTGTATTGCTCACCGTCATGGCTAAACATAACCGTGTGCTTGTTAAACTGTACAAATTCCATATCCTTAAAGTGGATTTTCTCGGTGTGCATCCCAATAATATGTGGGAAACGCAACGCATCATCTTCCAATGTCACACGTCGACGCAGAATGGTTGCAGCTGCAACGACGACAAACACGAAGAATGAAACATATGTCCAAACGTTAAGGGTTGTCACCTCAAGCCACATAATCATGCCGAACAATGCAATCATCAAAATCCACGTCCACGATACCCAGCCTACTAAACCGGCGGGTTGGTAAAAACCTTTCATGTCTACGCTCCTTTCGGGAGTTCATGCTATTTTCTAGTATAATGAAATTAGAGGTTTTTGTCATGTTAATCAAGTTATATGCTGATGCCGCAACCCAAGGAAATCCTGGTCCAAGCGGTGCCGGCGTTGTTATCTCCGCCGACGGTAAGCAAACACAGCTTCATCACGCACTGGGTGAGATGAGTAATCACGAAGCTGAATTTCGAGCCGCTATTTTTGCCTTTGAGCAACTACTCCCCATTGCCTCGCCTGATGACACGGTGATGTTTTACATCGATTCAAAATTAGTGGCTGACAGTATTGGTAAATCGTATGCCAAACATTATCCTGAATTAATCGACACCCTAATGGCGCTGATTGATCGGTACAAGATTGTCTTAACAACGTGGATTCCCGATCGTGAAAATCAAGGCGCCCACAAGCTGGCTTTGCAAGCCATTCATTAATAACAAACGCGCGCACCCACTCGGATGCGCGCGTTTTAACTTATGCTGCTTTCTTAATACCGATGCCTGTCCAGGCTGACAACAATGAGAACACTGGTGACAACAAGGCAAAGAAGACAAATGGTGCGAAGTTGTGAACCGGCACACCCAGCGTTTGTGCAGCAAAACTACCCGCCACACCCCAAGGTACCAAGTAGTTTACAACCGTTCCTGAGTCTTCCAATGAACGTCCCAAGGCCAAACGTGACAAGCCAACACGATCAAAGGCTGACTTCCAAAGTTGTCCTGGCAAAATCGTTGCTAAGTATTGCTCACCAATCATAAAGTTGGCTGCAATTCCGGTAAAGACGGTACCAGTAATGACACCAGCCCCACTCTTAATGCGATCAGCAATCGGTGCCATAACGGCCTGCAAAATGCGTTGTTCCGTTAGCAAACCACCAAGAGCCAAGGCCAACATAATAATGATGACAGTTGGCATCATCGCTAACATGCCACCACGATTCAAAAGCGCTTGTAGCATCTCATTCTTAGCCGTCGTCTTGAAACCGTTTAACAAGATATCACCCAGCACTGCTGGCGTGTGATTAAGCAAGAAGAATGCGCCCGTCACGGCCACGTTGATTAGCAATGTTGGAATAGCTGGCACCTTTGCCCAGGCCATCCCCACCAACAAAACCAGCGGTACAATCGTCCACCAGGTTGGTGACAGCAAGTTAGCTAAGCTCGCCAACTTTGCGGTTGAAGCACCGGCATGACCGCCACCAATCACAAAGAAAATAATGAATGACACAACCAACGCTGGAACTGTCGTCCACATCAAATTCTTGATATGCGCAAACAAATCAGTTTCTGAAATTGATGATGCCAAATTCGTTGAGTCTGACAATGGTGAACTCTTATCACCAAAAATTGCACCTGACAACACAGCACCGGCAACCAACGCTGGCTCAAATCCCATCGCCGTACCAACACCCATCAAGGCCACCCCGACCGTTGCAAGTGTCGTGAACGCTGATCCAATCATTGAACCCACAATCGCGGTTACCAAGACTGCACTTGGCAAGAACCAAGCGGCGTTCGCAATTTTAAAGCCAATCCACAGCATCGTTGGAATGACGTTTGTGCCCATCCACAATGCAATCAGCATCCCAATCAATAGGAACAAAAACAATGGTGCCAAGGCAGTTTGCAAACCACTCAACATGTCACGTTGAATGTCTTCCCACGTCGCGCGGTGCAACTTTGCAAAGACCATCGTGACCAACAAGCTTAACGTCAATGGGACGTATGGTGATAACCCAAGACCAATAATGCTACCAGCAAAAATAATAATCAAAATAACAATAAGTGCTAACGCTTGTCCAAAGCGTGGTGTTGTTCGCTTTTCCATATGTATACTCCTCGTTCGTTACAATCTAGTCAGTTCAACTTTCAGTTATAGCTGCGATAACGAACAAGTCCGCCAACGCCACGTGTTACATCAAATACCCCATGGTGCAATCCTCCAAACAAAATAAAAAAGTCCCAGTAACCTGCAAAAACAGATTACTGGGACGAATTAGCAAAAATCCGCGGTACCACCCAAATTAGTCGCATACAATCGCATGCCACTCTCTTTCAGACTATTCCGTTGTAAATAGTTCAGTCATAACACCTGCGCCACTCACAGCAACCGTGGCTTCTCTTACGTACAATGTTATGTCCTACTGATGTGTCTCAGTTTACGGAATAGATGAGTGCTTGTCAACACTAAAATGAGATTTTTTTAATATTCATCGGCGATAAGATTATATTGCATCGCAATCCCAAGGTTACCATTCGCTGTACGCAAGGCATCAATAAAGGCTTTATCGTCCATGCCTTGCTTCATGCTTAGCAAATATTGTAACTCGAACAGTGACCCCAATTCAGTCGTTTTAATACGCTTCAGAATAAACTTTTCGGTGTATTCGGTCAAAATTGCTTCCACCTCTTGCTTATCATACAAATCTTCAGGCACCGTTAGCTTGAGCAATTGATCAGTCGTTGCGTGACCACCAAAGTCCACCATATTCATTAGTAGCATGGCCAATAGCAATAACGTTGCGGCGATCACAGCATACGCAATGTATCCCAACCCTGACGCCAAACCAATGGCCATCGTCAGTAGGACATACGTAATCTCAGCTGGATCACCAGGCGCTGAACGGAAACGGATAATTGAGAACGCACCGGCCAATGAAAAGGCACGGGCAACGTTATTCCCCACCAGCATAATAATGACCGCAATCACGACTGGCAACAAGACCAATGTGAACGAAAATTTTTGCGGTGACACTCGTGAATTATAAGTTTTCAAGTAAACCAAGGCTGTCACGAGTCCTAATATCATGGCCGTCACCATCGCAATGATAAACGTTGGTAATGTGATGGCAGTTCCAGAACTGCTCGTTGTAAAAATTGAATTAAGCATGTGCAATTTCCTTTTGTAAAATATCTGTGTAAGTCTCGTCGCTCTCTTGGAAGCTACGTTTTAGACCACTTTCAAATTTCGAAAAACTCGTGGGACGCAACTGATAATCAGCTACTATTCGGCGCAGAAACGTCGGCATTCCTAACTCGGTTTTAATTTCCATCAGCACCATTCCTGCTGGTAACAAATTCTCACCAATCGTTTGGTTTGAAATATTTAAATCCAATGTTGATGTCCTGATGTCCGTGTCAAACGATATTCGTAAGTCGCTATCGCATGACGTCGCATGGAGCGCAACTCGTTCGTAGGCCACCTTAATCACTGGTTGTAATTGTTTGCGGGCTAACGCTAGCACTTCACGACCGATTTGATTGTCCGGTAATTCACCTGCAATCAAAAATCGATTCGCCGTTTCATAATCGACCGTGATGCGACGCTTATAGGTTTTCTTCAAAAACTTCTTTTTAATCTCCAGGAAAACTGGCTTAGTCGTAGTTGCTGGCCCATAAGATCTCACACGTAGTCGTTGTTTAAATTCATTGGGTTCTAATCGCAACGCTTGCTGCGAGACGGCATCTGTCACTGATGCATAATAGAGCGATTGAATCGGATACGATTCTCCCGTTTGGTTATACCGATCTAGTCGCATATCCTCAGTTGCAAGTAACGCCTGCAAAATAGCCTCGTACTCCGCTTGAGTAATGATATATTTCACTTCATATCGATTGAAAACTTGCATATTATCACCAATCAGCCTTAACGCATGCCACCGGCTGGCCCGCCACCAGCCATGCCTTCAGTCAAACCAGTACCGGCCGTCACTTCAGTCGTCGTACCATTCACAGTAACCTTATAAGTAGACCCTGACTTGATGTCAGTTGACGCAACGGCAACCGTGTCACCATCAGCGTTAACTGTGTAGCTTGCAATTGTCTTGTTTGCATCATCGACCACTGTTACCTTATCGCCCTGCTTAACGCCACTTGGCAACTTCACATAAGCATTATCAAAAGTTGCACCAGTGCCCGTTCCACCGTAGAGCATCGTACCGCCGGTAAAGGTCAACGTGCCATCCAAATCGACCGCCTCGTTGTCTGGGGATGAGCTAATCATCGCTTCTACCGTACCACCTGACATCGTGATGTCCCCGTTCGAATCAAGGCCGTCACCGCCAGCTAGGAAGACCAGCTTACCGGCCGTGATATTCAAGATTGGTGTCTTGTAACTACCTGATGCATTCACCGCATCATCCGTACTACTAATCGTGGTTTCACCACCATCGATATCGATTTCATTGGCTTGCATGCCTTCATATGAACTTGTGACCGCAATCTTACCGCCTGAAATCACTAACTTACGTTCGGCTGAAATACCGTGATTACCATCTTCTGTACCCGTGGCGACTGTAACGTCTCCACCGGTAATTTCAACCAAGCCCTTATTTTCATCATTGTCTTGATTTGATTCAATCGCATCATCCCCAGCCGACACATTAACTGTACCGTCAGTAATGTGCACCGAATCATGACCAACTAAACCGTCTTTAATTGCCTTGGCAAACACTGTTCCTGACTTAATTTTCAAATCGTCCTTGGTATACACCGCATCCTTTGAATCACCATTAATCGCGACCACACCGTCACCCTTAAAGGTTAAGTCGTGCGTTGCATAAATAGCTGCTTTCTCCTCGTCGGTATCAGCAATCGTGCCGCCGTCAATCAAGTTAATTGAATTGTTCGCTGATGAAATAATGGTCTTATCCGCGTTCTTCTCATAGATTGCTGGACCAGTCGGTGATGTTAGATTCACACCGTTCATAATGATTGTGACTTCATCCTTATCACCAGCATCAACGACAATTTGTGCATCGCTCGCTGAACCTGTCATGTAATACGTACCACCCTTAGAAATCGTGATGGTCTTATCAGACACCTTAACGCCTGAACCAGTTACCTTCATCTTAGATAAGTCCACCGTACCATCAGCCGTCACCTTGCTTGATGCATCACCGGTTTGCGCTGTGGTTGGATAAGTCGTTACGGCAATCTTTTTCGTGCTACCTGTTGATGAGCTTTTAGCACTAGCCGTTTTTGTGACTTCGTTATTAGCATCGTCATTATCTGATTGCAACGCTGCATAACTTGCACCACCTAGCGCCAGTACACCCAATACACCAATCGTCGCAACTGCTTTTTTATTTTTCATCATAGTCTTTCACCTCGATAATTTGTACTATTACTATGCCCGGCAAACCTTAAACGATCACTCAAGGGAGCTGATGTCAAACTTAAATTTTGTGAATTAAAAAAGACCAGCCATTGGGCTGATCCATCCAAATTAAGCCGTTAAGCCGATTTAATTGTTTGAAATACGCCACCAATTAATAGCAAGGCTGAAATAACATAGTACCCAACAATAAAGGTCGAGCCCGTCCCTGCAATTTCTAAGATACCAGCGACGATCAAGGCAATGATGACCGACCAAGTGGCCAAATTCCCCCACGCCCAGAACGTTTTGTATTTTGGGGTTTGGGCAATTTCTGGCTTAATGGTTACCACCAATACTTGCCAAATCAACACCGCTGCCGGTACTAACCATGCCCAATTCATTTTTGGCGACTGCACCCCGTGACCAAAATGGTTGTAAATCAGGTGGAAAATAAAGATAAATCCTGTCACACCGAACCACTTAATCGCCGTTTGATATTTTGCCATATTTTCCTCCTTACTCACTGTAGCCAAAGTACAACATATCCGACACCGCACGTTCACTAGACTGACCAGACCCGCCTACTGGATTGTTAATCACTTTGCCGTTAAGCACCATAGTTGATGACCCGCCACCATCCAAATTGTAGGCGTAGGTTGCCCCGTGCTTTTTCATCACATTCGCCAATTGGTACAAAGACAGGCCTGTTGATTCTGACGTTCGGCCATCAGAAACCACAACTACGTAATGATTTTTACCAACCTGTCCAATTGCGGTACGTGGATTAAAAGCCTGTGATTGACCAACTTCAGCGTCCTCAGAGACCGTTACTTTACCGTTTTCAACCAGAGTTGGGCCAAAACTCAGTACCTGCTGAGCACCATTTTTAAGCAGTTCACTCGCTGTTTCATCGCTCTGATTAACTGACTTCATATTGCCATCGCTATCAATAACTAATGCATCCGTATCGGTTGCCACAGTATCACGATACAATGTGCCATTTCGCACAACATAGCCAGTATCGCGGAAACCATAATAATCACCATTAATCGCAAAAATCGCATTATGCTCGCTTGCCATCGATGACGTTTTTTCAGTGTAGTTTCGGCCATATGTATTATTAGCCAAGGCCGTTTGCAACAGGCTCGGATCATCAACGGTTATATCAGCCACGTATACCGTCGTGTCATCAACACGCTCAGTTGTGACGTTAATACTCATGTGACTATCCTCATAGGACGTGGCCGTCTTTTTGACCGTACTTGAATCTTTCTTCGCCGTTTTCTTGACGGTTTGTGTGCTCGTCGCAATTGCTGTACCACTGTGCTGTAGCATAAACGTATCGACCAGTGTAAAACTCGTATAAACCGTCAAAATTGCGGATGTCACTAACGTTAACTTACGCTTCATGCGTTCTCTCCATTCGTGATTTGAAAACCAATTTCTTTTGTACTAAATAGCTACCAACAAATATTAGAGTGTCTACCATTATTTTCACCGGCACTGGATGCGGAATAAACGTATCCACTAACTGTAATAGGACAGCTGATAAGACCATTTGAAAGGTGAATAATGCGACATAGCGGCGACGATCACCAGTCGTATTTTGTGACTTAAACACCCATCGTTGATTAAGGATGAAGTTAAAAATACCAGAGATGAATCGAGCCAGCACTGATGCCCCTAATAAACTCATTGTGGAAGCCCCTTTAAACAAGGTCAGCAGCAAAACTGCAAACAACGCAATATCAACCATCGCCGAACTCAATGATGAGAAGGCAAATTTCAAAAAGCGTTTGTAGACTAATAGGGAATCACGAATTGGGTGAAAATGGGTGCCTTCATTGTTACCTTCGTAAATGGTTTGAATTGGCACCAACGCTAGACCGATGCCCCGTTCTTGCAACTCCAGCAACATATTCATTTCATATTCAAATCGGTCACCACTAATCTCGCTCATCGCTGATAATGTGTTGCGAGGCAAACCACGTAATCCGGTTTGCGTATCTGGTATGACTAGCCCCGTTGCAAATTGCGTCATCTTACTGGTTAATTTGTTACCCCAGTAGGATTTAGGCGGTACGGCACCCTTTTCAAAATTGCGGACACCCAGGATCAAATCTTCGGTACCAGCCTCCAGCTTTTCTGCGATTCGAATGATGTCAGCGATAGCGTGCTGGCCGTCAGAATCGGCCGTCACAATGCCAGCTGTGTTAGGAAATGCTGTTTGGACATACTTAATCCCTGTTTTTAGCGCCACACCTTTACCACGATTCTGGTCATGTACTAGTACCGTGGCACCTAGCTCTTCGATTTGTGCAAAGATTGTTTGGTAATGGATGCCTGATCCATCGTCCACCACCACAACTGGACGATTAGTCGCTGCCTGCAGATTAATCATCACGGTAATAAAATTTTCTGTTGGTTCATAGGCCGGAATCAAAATCACGGCTGCCGAATTATTAGTTTTTGTCATAAAAATTGCCTCTCTTTCGATTGTTGGCAATCATAATGAACCGACCCAAAACCAAACTTCAGCGAAGCACAAACTAAACATAAAGGCCGTGAATTTCTTGAATCTGCTTCAAGAAATTCACGGCCTTAAAATATCGCCTTCAGTTGTTTACTTAACGTTGTAAGCTTGCAAATAACGACGTGTTTGCAAGTCCAACCAGTATTGTGGATTCAAATCTTCACCGGTAGCATCACGCAATACTTGTGATGGCGTCTTTGATGCCCCGTATTGCCATACGAGTTCCTTACGCCAGTCGAACAATGGTTGAATATCACCAGTTTCTAGCAAGCCATCGATATCCAACGTCTTCGCCATCTCGTGACGGAATTGAGCCGCGTACAAGTGACCCAATGCATATGATGGGAAGTACCCAAAGTCGCCCCCAGCCCAGTGAATATCTTGCAGGATTCCTGTCAAATCTGACGGTGGACGAATACCCAAATACTCTTGATACTTGGCATTCCACAACTCAGGTAATGTTTCGACATCGATGTCATCATTGAAGATTGCCTTCTCGATTTCATAGCGGATGATGATGTGCAATGGATATGTCAATGGATCAGCTTCCGTACGAATCAAGCTGGCTTGCGTCTTCATCCAGCCCTTGTAGAATGTTTCAAAATCTACATCGTCTAGGACACCGTGGAATGCTGCTTGCATAATTGGGTAATCATGACGCAAAAAGGCTTCCGAACGGCCAATAACCACTTCATTGAAGAGTGACTGTGACTCGTGAATGCTCATCGCAATCGCTTTGTTAAATGGGGTGTAATCCCACTTTGGCGCCACGTTTTGCGCAAACAAACCGTGCCCCGCTTCGTGCAAAATACCCAGCACTGCCATCTGGAAATCATCGGTTGCCCAACGCGTTGTAATACGAGCATCATCGCGGTTTAAGTCTTGCATAAATGGGTGAATCGTATCATCCAAACGTCCCTTGTTTGGATTGTAGCCCAAACGAACTGCGGCATCCCAAACGTACCCGCGCTGATCAGCAATCGCGACATCACGGTGGAGAAAACTGTCATCCGGTTCAGTTCCTTCCGTTGCCAAACGATTACGCAAAGCCACAACGCCCGCCTTCACTTCATTAAAGACTGCGTCCAACTTTTCAACCGTTAAGCCAGGCTCAAATTGGTTTAACAACACATCATATGGTGTGGCCTCATCCTTGCGCCAGTACGTGATAAACTTGCGCTTCAACGCAATCAATTGTTGGAGGTATGGTGCGTAAATGCTGTAATCATCTTGCTCACGGGCCTCTGACCACGCGTCTTGCGCTGATGAACTCAACTTGTTAAACGAAATGTACTCGTCAGCCGGCACAACCGCATCACGCTCATAATCTTCCTTGAACTTCGCAAACAAAGCTTGTTCATCGTCAGAAAGTTCTGAAGCATGTTCGTCAAAGTAAGCCACCAACGCTTTGGCTTGGTCACCAGTTGAAACACCCAAATACTTTTCCGTTAGATAACTTTGTAGTTCCGCACGGAATTCACCTGAATCCTTGGGCATCCCCGTTAGTTGATCCCAGCTGGCCAAAGCCATTGTTTCTTCCAACAAGGCTTGTTCTTTCAATAGCGCGCGTAAATCCGCACCTGTGTATGAGTCCGTCATCTCATAACCTCCGTTTTCATTCGTGTCTTTATTCTAATCGAATTTTAATACAAAAACAAACCAGAAAAAAACTCACCGACACGAGTCAGTGAGTTCAATCGTTTTTAAAATTTCATGCCGTACTTCTTGTGGCTGTACCAACCGTAACCAATCGTCCAGGCGATACCACCAAAGGCCGCAATCATGTCTGTCTTGTCCAAGAACAAGGTTCCGAAGATGAACAAGAAGAATGCAAGCGTCAATGGACTAGCAATCTTGTAGAATGGCATCTTGAAGCCATCTTCAATGTAGTCTGCACTAGCGCGATACTTGCGGTGGGCCAACATAATCAAGCTGTAGATAACCAACGTAATCGCCGCCGTAGCTGATGCGAAGAAGTTAAAGGCTGATTCAAAGATTGGCAATGCGTTGATGATTGGCGTCAACATAATCAAGATAGCTGAGAACAATACCGCACGTGATGGGATTGCTTTCATTGATAGTACCTTGAAGTATGATTGCCACTTTCCTGTATTTTCCAAAGCCAAAGCGTAAACGTCTCGCCCAGCTGAGTAAATCAACGTATTCAAGGCTGACATCGCAGCTGTCAAAACCACGAAGTTCAACAACGCTGCTGCCCAGTGAATACCAATCAACTTAAAGATAAACACGAATGGGCTTTGGTTTGATGGCAAGTAATGCCAATCATAAATCGACATGATAATTGCCAAGGCACCCACGTAGAAAATTAAGATACGGAATAGCACCGTGTTGATAACCTTTGGCATCACCTCGCGTGGGTTCTTTGTTTCCGCTGACATCAAACCAACGAATTCAATTCCAACGAATGCGAAGAAGACCATCGGGAATGCTTGCATGAAGCTCATCCCCCCGTTTGGGAAGAACTTGAAGTTATGCGTGATATTCCCGAATGATACTGGGCCACCGTGTGCACCTGGTGCATTGAACCCAGTTAGCATCATAATAATTCCCGTTGCGATAATGCCTAGGATGGCAATAATTTTGATTGATGAGAACCAAAACTCTGCTTCACCGAAGAAATTAACTGCAAACAAGTTAACCCCGACCAGCAAGATCATCACGATAATTTCGATTAACCAAGCTGGTACATTTGGTAACCAGTATTGCACGTATAACCCAATGGCCGTCAACTCCGCCATAGCTGGCAAAATCAGTGTAATCCAGTATGACCAACCCACGAAGTGCCCAGCCCCAGGACCTAAGTACTTTGACACAAAGGCCACGAATGAATTGTTGTCCGGATCGGCGTAAAGCAACTCACCAATGGCACGCATCATGATATATAGGAAGATTCCTGTTAGTAAGTAAACAAATAGGATTGATGGTCCTGTCAGACTGATTGAGTCTCCGGCTCCCAAGAACAACCCTGTTCCAATCGTTCCACCAATCGCAATCATCGTCACGTGACGCTTTGATAACCCACGATTTAGTGAATCAGGCGCGGCGTTTTTGTCTGCCATGCGCTGCCCCTCCTCTGAATAAATTTGCTATGATATACAAATTTATTTTCTCTTTTATTCTCTTTTTATTCATCAGCCAAAAGGCAAACCCTTAATAGCAACGAGTAATATCATAGCACACCGGTGTATTTTTTTGCACTCTTTTTTGAATATTCGTGCATGTTTTTGCGGTATATGAATTGTGAGGTGTATATATTCAAAAGAAACATTCAACGCTTGGTTCGTTTTAAACGATAAAAACCATCCAACCGTGAAGTTGGATGGTTTCTTTATTAGTGTTGTGGATTGTAGTTAACGACTGAACCATCTTCATTAATAACTTGACCGTTGTGGTTTTGATCATCAAAGAAGAATGACAAAATCAGTTCAGCAGCATTTTCTGTCGTACGAACGAAGTCACCTTGAATGTGGCCGTTCAAGTCAGTAGAAACAGCACCTGGCATCACGGCAAAAATCTCAACAGGCATCCCTTGTTGCTCGAACTCAAGACCAAAGTCCTTCGTCATCACATTAAGCGGTGCCTTAGCAGCCATGTATCCAAGTGGGTGCCACCACTTACCTGGCTCAATTGGCGTTGAAACGTTAATAATCGTTCCATTGTTCTTTTGTAGTACTGGCAAAAGCCCCTTCGTCAACTCGTATGGTCCGATGAAGTCGACCTTATAGATATCAAGCAACTCTTGTGCTTCAAACTCCCATGCCGTACGTTCCATATCACCTGAAATACCGGCATTGTTAATCAACAAGTCCAACCCGTCGTAGTTCGCGTTAATGTTTGCTACTGCTTCATGGATGCTATCTAAGTTAGCAACATCAACCAACAACAATTCTGCATTACCAAATGCTTGCAAGTCGCTCACAGCAGCTGCACCACGCTCGGCGTCACGTGCGCCGACCAATACGGTGTAGCCCTTTTGTAGCAATTGCGTTGCAATCGCATAACCGATTCCCTTGTTTGCACCAGTAACCAAAGCTGTCTTAGCCATTAATAATTTTCCTTCTTTCTTTAAAGCTCCATTATTATATAGCCACGACTGACAAAAAGTAAGGTCTTGAAATTATTAAAAAACCTGCTCTGACTGGCCTAATTAATCGTCGATTTTCCTCTTATCGACGCCCGATTTGCCCACGCACTAGCGCGTCATCATATGATTTTGCCAAGTTCATTGGAATCGTCATTAGGAACTCAGCCATATCAGATAGATTAACACCCACCATAACAACACGACGTTTGCGGCTTTGCAAACCGTGCTCAACAACCGTGTAAAGCATTTGTTCGTCGTGTGTGCGTGGTGCAAGTTGAATTGCTGACGTGGTTGTAATCGATGCAATCCGTTCTTCCCCGTCATCTAGGTCGTTAAAGTAGCTAGCTGTCTCAGTTAAATCAACCGGCACCTTGAAACGCAATTCCAATTCATCCCCATTGTACGAAACTTGCACCGTGTGCAACTCAAACACCCCAGTGCCGTCTAAATCATCATTTAATTCGTCGACCAGCGGACGAATCTCAGTCATCAATTCACGATTGAAAAACTTCTCTGCGCTTTCAGTCGTCCCTTGTCCACTCATTTGGTAGCCCACATAGGGATCTTCGTGCTCTGTCAAAATGTTATCGACGACGTGATTAATGTCAAACTTCATATTTATTCTCTTTCTTAACTTATAAAGCAACAATGTTTGGTTCAAAGCCCATTTCTTGTACGAATTTCATAACATCGCCAGTTTTGATAAACCATGTTTGTGTATTGTCATTGGGATGAAAAACGAGCGTTTCCGTCGAAACTATCTGTTCATCAAAATAGACACGAACATCATGATCAACATTATTCAGTAACCCAAAGACAGAAACACTCCCCGGCGTTACGCCAAGCTTGATCTTTAATCGTTATGGTGACGCCATGCTAAGACGTGTCGACTGGACTGTTGATTGGAATTTCTTCAAATCTAGTCGCACATTATCGGACATAACGACTAAGTAATACTCGGTCTTATTGCTGTTATTAAGGAGCAGCGTCTTTGTGCGCGTTCCCGCATATCCGGCAATCAATTTATCAGCTTCTTCAGTGGTGAAAACTGGCGG
>OIZF01000130.1_pt1 | contig 51203 bp, 41 predicted proteins | sample 1588471 | NCBI WGS metagenome assembly OIZF01 (sample SAMN03283279) | human gut metagenome | biome: human-associated habitat; material: feces | host: Homo sapiens | place: Peru | collected 2012
TTAAGTCTTATTTGTTACCGCTTACCGCGGCGACTTGTATATAATATCATCAGGTTCACCTATTGTCAACAACTTTTTTCAATTTTTTTTAAAAAAGTTGTAATTTCTTTAAAATCTACTATATATAGGGGTTTTTACCACATTTATATACAAGTTATATCTGCTTTTCTTCTATATTATATTCTCTTGCTTCGCCCGGTTCTATCTTTTTTATTACTTTGCATGGATTGCCAACTGCAATACTGTTGTCTGGTATATCTTTTACAACTACGCTTCCGCCACCTATCACAACATTATTGCCTATTGTTACTCCGGGCATTACTTTTACACCACCGCCTATCCACACATCATTACCTACATTAATAGGATAAGCATATTCCCATCCTTCATTACGGCTTGCTGCGTCAACCGGGTGTCCTGCTGTATAGAAACCACAATCTGGTGCAATGAATACATTATCTCCAAATGTTACTTTAGCACAGTCGAGTATTACAAGATTATGATTAGCATAGAAATTGTCACCAGCTTCTATATTATATCCGTAATCACACCAGAAAGGAGCTGTTATAAAACAGTTACTTCCAACCTTGCCAAATATCTTCTTAATCATAGTAGTCTGTTCTTCAGTCTGTGAAGGTCTTAATGCATTAAAATCATAGCATTGCTCTTTGCATAACATTCTGTCATTAACAAGTTCCTTTACTCCTGACTTGTATAATTGTCCACTAATCATTTTCTGTCTCTCTGTCATATTCCACATTTCCTTTATAACTTTGCAAATATTGTGAATAACTTGTCTTCGCTAACGCTCATTATATCATGAACTTTGTTCATGATTGTCATTCGCCGCTCGGGATAAGTATGCAGGCATGTTCCCCCTCGTTAACGCTCATTATATCATATAAAAGAAAAAAGACAGCCAGAAGATTCTGACTGTCTTTTTCTTTCTGTCAACGGAGCAGGAGGGATTTGAACCCTCGCGCCGGTTGCCCGACCTACACCCTTAGCAGGGGCGCCTCTTCAGCCTCTTGAGTACTACTCCAGATTCCATGAATGCGAGCCCTAAACCATATATGTTTAACTCATTATATGAAATTCTGCGTCAAACGCATTTATTATTCTAACAAAGCCCCCTGATATTGTCAAGGGGCTTTTTATTTAATATTATTATTCTTCTTTTTTCTTCTTGTATACAACTACTATTGTTGTCATGGCTGTACCAACTGATAACATAAGCATTATAAAATACATCATATTGCTTCTGTCTCCTGTTTTTACAGAGGTCTTTGCTATAACCTCCTCTTCATTAGCAGCTACTTCCGGAGTCCTGATGTTTTGAGATGTAATCTCATCATTCTGAGAAACTGCCGGAGTTTCTGTCTGTGTAGGTGTTCCTGACTCACTTGGTATTTCTTTCTCACTCACTGTTTCCGTTGGTGTTGGTGTCTCTTTCTCACTCACTGTTTCCGTTGGTGTTGGTGTCTCCTTCTCACTTGCTGTCTCTGTTGGTGTTGGTGTCTCCTTTTCACTTGCTGTTTCTGTTGGTGTTGGTGTCTCCTTCTCACTTTCTGTTTCTGATGGTGTCTCTGGCTGCTTAGGAATCACATTAATAGTAACTTTTGCTGATTTGATATATTCTTTACCATCTATAACAAGAACTACATTATATTCAAATGTGTCTTTTCCACTAAAGTCCTTGTCTGGAATATACTGAAATGTTCCATCTTCATTAAATTTAATTTTTCCATTATTCACATCTTTTTTTATTTCTGTTTTCAATTGAAGGTTTCTCTTAGGATTATTGACTATCTTATTATTATCATTGACAAGAACTGTACTGGCGTCAAGAACTTCGTTCTGATTAACTGTGTATTCATCATCGACGGCATTAGGCAATATTACTGCTGCCGGAGTCTCTTCAAACTGCTGCGTATAGGTAAGTCCGTCTATTGTTCCATCAAACTGACAGCCATCGTTAGTATATGAATATCCTGTATATCTGTCTTTTGCCTTTATTTTAACTGTAACTGTCTGATCTGTTGCAGAAATTTTTTCAGGGTATTTCACTGTAAATGTTCCATCTTTGTTATCTGTAACATTTTCCTGACCTACAACAAGCTCAAAATGTTTATCCAGTGTGTCTGTTACTGATGATGTTTCAAATGGCAGACTGGTCATTTCTGTCATTATCTGTTTAAATCTGTTGTTTAACTGCTCTGCATTTGCTGCTGTATAGAATTCTTTAGCATATCCTCCATCTGAAAATGTAAAATAAGTTTTTTCCCATGATTTTTCATAGCTTAATGATTTATTTCCTAATGATACTTTTACAAGATCAGTTATATCTGATTCCTTACTCATAAGAACTATCGTGTATATATCAGCACCGGTAGCTTTTAACTCTTCACCGGCTTTTCCTGCATAATACGAACCGTTTACTTCATCCCGTGGTTTATTATATCTATTAGTTTCATTATTATTTTTTATATAATAATATCCACCTATTTCCCAATTATCGTATCTGTTAGCTCCACCATCAGTAAAAAGTATTACTGATGCACCTGTTGTATCACCAGCAATTTCTGATACCTGCTTTAATCCCCGCTGGATATTAGTTGCTGAACCAAGTCCCCTGCCTATTTGAGTAACATTATATCTCTTACTTGAATTTTTATAATCTTCATTATACATATTCCGATTGTATATAGAATTTAGTTTACTCATTATTTTATCTTTACTTGATTCATTAGTTATCTCTGTTCTTGCTGAACCACAATATGAAATAACCGATACTTTATTAGATGTGCCTTCTGGCAGAAATTCATTTAAAAATTTTTCAACTGCATTTATTGTAACACTCCATCTTGTCTTTTCATAAGTCGGTGCCATTGCGTCTGAGTCAACATCTTCGTCAACTGAGCATGCCATACTGAATGATCTGTCTAATACAAGTATCACATTCTGATTCTCACTTTTTATTGATGGAAGATTCTGCGATTTTGCAGAAAACTGAAGTGTATAGTAACCATTTTCGTCTGGTGTTTCACTTTGTATAGATTTTTCAAGAGATAATGTTCCCTGATAAGAATATGATTTGGCATATATTACTGTGTTTTCTGTAATTGCTTCTCCATTTTCAATTCCGCCTGCAATTACACCATAGTCCTTATTGCTGGATTTCAGCTTTACAGTATTGCCATTTTTTATATATACATCTTTGGTATGGTCGCCTATTTTAAATGTGACTTTACTATAACCGTCTTTTGCTGTATCTGATACTTCATTCTCAGTTACAAGTATTATATTATCTGAAAGTACATTTTCTGCGGCGAGCGCTTTATTTGTCATAAACGGTAGTATGCCTGTCACTATCAGGATAATTGTAAGCATTCCTACAATTATCCTGAGTGTCATTTTCTTTTTCATGGCTTTTCCTCCCATTTAATCTTAAGGCCGTAATAACAGCCCTTAATATAAATTAATATTAGGAGTATTTACCATTTATGCCATATTTATACTCTGCAATATTCTTTTATTGCAGTTTCGTACAGGTTGTTTCCTTCACTGTCTATTACAACTACTACAGGAAGGTTTTCCACTTCAAGTTCTCTTATGGCTTCAGTTCCTAAGTCATCATAAGCTATAACTGTGGATTTCTTGATACATTTGCTAAGAATTGCACCTGCACCACCTACTGCAGCAAAATATACTGCACCATTTCTTACTATACCGTCTATTACTGCCTGTGAACGCTTTCCCTTTCCTATCATTCCCTTAAGTCCTAAATCAAGAAGGTCTGGTGCATATTTATCCATACGGCTTGCTGTTGTCGGACCTGCTGAACCTATTGGTCTTCCTTCTCTTGCAGGAGATGGTCCCATGTAATATATTATGTTATTCTTCATGTCTATTGGAAGTGTCTGTCCTGCTGACAGAGCCTTTGCCATTCTCTTATGTGCTGCATCTCTTGCTGTATATATTGTTCCTGTTATGTATACATAATCTCCTGAGTGAAGACTTTTTGCATCTTCATCACTTATTGGTGCATTAATATATTTATCCATGATTAGCCTCCCTGATTATATTACCCTGTGTGAATGTCTGTTTACATGACAGCAAATGTTTACTGCAACCGGAAGTCCTGCAATATGTGTAGGATATGTCTCTATATTGATTGCAAGTGCTGTCTGTGTTCCTCCAAGTCCACCAGGACCTATTCCTAACTTGTTAATTTTTTCAAGCATTTCTTTTTCTAAGTCACGGACATATTCAACTGGGGATTCTTCATTCAAATCTCTTGTTAATGCCTTCTTTGCAAGATAAGCACATTTTTCAAATGTTCCTCCAATTCCTACACCGACTACCATCGGAGGACATGCATTAGGACCTGCATCCTTTACCGCCGTAAGTATTGCTTCCTTGACACCTTCTATTCCATCTGCCGGCTTTAACATGAATACTCTGCTCATGTTCTCGCTTCCGAATCCCTTAGGTGCAACTGTTATGTCGACCTTGTCTCCTGGAACTATGTTAAAATGTATTACCGCCGGAGTATTGTCTTTGGTATTCTCTCTGTAGATAGGATCTTTTACAACTGACTTTCTTAAATATCCCTCAACATATCCTCTTCTTACACCCTCATTAATTGCATCTGTGATATCTCCGCCTGTAAGATGGACATCCTGACCAACATTAATGAATACTACTGCCATTCCTGTATCCTGACATATAGGTATCATATCCTCTCCTGCAATCTTTAAATTTTCTTCAAGCTGTCCAAGAACCTGCTTTCCAAGTGCAGACTCTTCGTTTTTTACTGCATTTTCAAAAACATTCTTCATGTCATCTGTAAGAAAATGATTTGCCTCTATGCACATTTCTTTAATGTTGTCTGTTATTATTGATACATTAACCTCTCTCATTCCGATTCCCTTCTTGTATTTTAATTATTAATTAATCCCGTAAATACTAAAAACCTTTTTAATTCTTCACGCCAGAATTTCCATTCATGTCCGATTTGTTCAATCTCATCGTATACATAATCATATTCAATATGGCTCATAAAATAATCTCTTAATATATGATTCATGTCTATCCACGGATCCAGCTCCCCGCATGCATGGTATATTCTTGGTTTTATGCTCTCCTGCTCTATTAATTTATCAGCCTGATATGTAATTCCATATTCTGTTTTATGCAAATCTCCATCACCATAAAGCTGTATTCTTCTTAGTGACTTCTCACTTCCATCATTAAGAAATTCTGAATCAGCTTTGTCACCTGCTGAAAATGCTCCTACAGTTCCATATTTTTCAGGATATTTGAGAGCTATATGAAGACATCCGTATCCACCATTAGAAAATCCTGATACATAGTTATCCTCTCTTTTGTCAGAAAGACATGGAAACATGTTCATAACTATGTTAAACAGTTCTTTACCAACGTAGGATTCATATTTATCACCGATATTCATATTAACAAAGCAGGAATTCTGTACATTTGGAAGTACTGCCGCAAATCTGCCCTCATCAACATATTCAGCTATTGGTGAATGATACAGCCATACGGTATTATCACCACTGCCTCCATGATATAACCATAATACTGGAAGCTTCTCATCATTTTTTATATGTGATGGAAGAATAACTGTACATTCCATATTACGCTTAAGATATATAGAAAAGTGATTAACATTCATTATTGTTGCCATATATATCCTCCATCCTGTACGACTGGTCTTTTATTATATTAACTGTCTCATATATGCATTTATCCCAGAAAGTAAAATCATGACTGCCAGCAGTTTCATAATAATTCACTTTAAGTCCTGCATCTGATGCATATTTATTCCACTGTCTGCTCATTGTAAGTATCTGATCATATAATCCACATCTTATGTAAAATTCCGGGTAATTTTCCACATTTGTCTTTAAATTATTCTCTTTTAAACAATTCATTATATCAAATCGGTTATCTGATAATTTTTCCCTGTCTCCAAATATCTGATATGTATTTATTCCTTGTGGGTTGTCAAATCTTTTCTCTATATCAAGCAGTCCTGAATATGAGAACACCTTGCCATACACATCAGGTTTAATAAGTGCTGCATGTACAGCTCCATATCCGCCCATTGACATTCCTGCTATGTAACGGTCTTTTCTGTCACATGATAATCCGAACCAGTTGGTACAGGTTTCTATAAGTTCTTCTGTTAAAAATGTAAAATATTTTCTTCCATGAACATTATCTAAATAACATTTGTTATCACCTGAAATCATTATGACTGCTATATCTGTATTATCTACATAATCTGCCACTCTGGATTTTGTAATCCATGTAGTGTAATCTCCTCCCATTCCATGAAGAAGATATAATGTCTTATAATTTCCTCTTCCCTGAGGAATAATTGCATTAATCATAACGGGCATACCAAGTGTTTTTGATTCATAATTAATATTAATTAAAGCCATATTATCTCCTGCTAAAAAGGAAACCGTCACATATATAAATGTGGCAGTTTCCTTAAGATTAATCTTCAGATTCTACTGTTTTATCTGTGTCTTCTTCAAAGCCTTCTGCATCCTTACCATCTTCATCAGCAGGCTGCTTCCTTACTTTGGCAATTGTTGCTACTTTAATTCCTTCATCAAGGTTAATAAGTTTAACACCTGATGTTATTCTTCCAAGATTAGATATATCTGAACACTGAAGTCTGATTATGATTCCTTCTGTTGTAATAAGCATTACTTCTCTTGAATCATCTACAGCCTTAGCTCCTACGACATTACCTGTCTTTTCTGTTATCTTGTAACATTTGACACCTTTACCACCACGATGCTGAACTGTATATTCGTCAATGTCTGTTCTCTTACCCATACCATTCTCAGATACTATAAGCATAGTATCTCCCTGGGTACTTACCTGAACACCAACTACTTCATCCTCATCCATAAGACTCATACCTATAACACCCATTGCTGAACGTCCCGTAGGTCTTACATCTGTTTCCTTAAATCTTATACACTGTCCAAGCATTGTTACCATAAGAATCTCTGCCTGGTCATCTGTAAGTTTAACTTCTATAAGTTCATCATCTTCTCTTAAGTTAATTGCCTGGATTCCTGTCTTTCTTATATTGGCAAATTCTTTAACAGGTGTCTTTTTAACGATACCCTTTTTAGTTGCCATAAACAGGTAATCTGTATCCTGCAGTGTATCAATCTTAACAGGAACTACTGCTGTGATTGTCTCACCCGGTGCTAACTGTAAAAGATTAATTATTGCAGTTCCTCTTGAAGTTCTTGATGCTTCAGGAATTTCATAAGCCTTTAACTTATAAGCTCGTCCTGTGTTAGTAAAGAATGTAAGTACATGATGTGATGTTGTCATGAATAAATCCTTGATGTAATCATCATCTATTGTCTGCATTCCCTTTATTCCCTTACCGCCACGGTGCTGGCTCTTGAAGTTATCAGGTGTCATTCTCTTTACATAACCTAAGTTAGTTCTTGCAATAACACATGGTTCATCTGGAATAAGGTCTTCCATTGAGATATCATATTCATCATATCCGATAGAAGTTCTTCTGTCATCACCATATTTGTCTGCTATCTCTGAAATCTCAGTCTTGATAACACCAAGAAGTAACTTCTTGTCTGCAAGGATTGCCTTGTATTCTTTAATCTTCTCATGAAGTTCCTTTAATTCAGCTTCCAGCTTGCTTCTTTCCAAACCTGTCAAAGCTCTAAGACGCATATCTACGATAGCCTGAGCCTGTGCTTCTGAAAGTGCGAATTCTGCCATTAAGCTTTCCTTGGCAATCTGCACATTTGCAGAACCTCTGATTATTGAGATAACTCTGTCGATATTATCTAATGCAATCATTAAGCCCTCTAAAATGTGGGCTCTTTCTTCTGCCTTATTAAGATCAAACTTTGTTCTTCTTGTAACGACTTCTTCCTGATGAAGAAGGTAATACTTTAACATGTCATACAGGTTAAGCACCTTTGGCTGGTTATCTACTAATGCAAGCATGATTACACCAAATGTATCCTGTAACTGTGTGTGTTTGTATAACTGGTTAAGTATTATGTTAGGATTGACATCTCTTCTTAACTCAATGGCAATTCTCATACCTTCTCTGTCAGATTCATCTCTTAAATCAGTGATTCCATCAATCTTCTTATCTCTTACAAGTTCTGCTATCTTTTCGATAAGCTTTGCTTTATTAACCATGTAAGGAAGTTCTGTAACTATAATTCTGTTCTTGCCATTATTCATTGGCTCAATATTAGTTACAGCTCTTACCTTTATCTTGGCTCTTCCTGTACGGTAAGCCTCTTCAATTCCCAACTTGCCGATAATTGTTCCACCTGTAGGGAAATCAGGACCTTTAACTATATCAAGGATTTCCTCAATTGTTGTGTCTCTGTCTTCTTCCACCTTATTGTCAATCATCTTTACAACAGCACCTATAACTTCTCTTAAGTTATGAGGTGGAATATTAGTAGCCATACCTACGGCAATACCTGATGTACCATTACATAACAGGTTAGGATATCTTGATGGAAGTACTGTAGGTTCTTTTTCTGTTTCATCAAAATTAGGTATGAAATCTACAGTATCTTTGTTAAGATCTCTTGTCATCTCCATAGATATCTTGCTGAGTCTCGCCTCTGTATATCGCATGGCTGCGGCTCCATCACCATCGACTGAGCCAAAGTTACCATGTCCGTCAACAAGTGGATATCTTGTATTGAAATCCTGAGCCAGCTTTACTAATGCCTCATAAATTGATGAATCACCATGTGGGTGATATTTACCCATTGTATCACCAACGATACGGGCACATTTTCTATGTGGCTTATCAGGACCGTTGTTAAGTTCTATCATTGAATATAGAATTCTTCTCTGTACCGGCTTAAGACCATCTCTTACATCCGGAAGTGCTCTGGAAGCGATAACACTCATGGCATAATCTATATAATAGTTTTCCATGGTTTTCTGCATATCGACTTCTTGAACTTTATCAAAGATATGTTCGTCCATTATTATAATTCCTTTCCGTGAAGTTATTAATTAACGCAATGTGTAAATCTGGAATACGCCATGCGTAAATCCTAATCACGCGCATTCGTAAAATCTGACGATTTTACGAATGGTGCTAATCGCACCATACAAGACAACATCACAATATTATTTAGCGTGCAAGCACGCACATAATATTCCGATATTGTCTTATGCGCTGCTTGTTAGATATCCAAATTCTTTACAAACTTAGCATTTGCTTCTATGAAATCTCTTCTTGGCTCTACCTTATCACCCATAAGTGTTGAGAATGTTACATCAAGTTCTGAATCATCATCTTCATTCATGTTAACTCTTAATAATACTCTCTTGTGTGGGTCCATTGTTGTTTCCCATAACTGCTCTGCGTCCATCTCACCAAGTCCCTTATAACGCTGGACTTTGTTGTTCTGGTCTCTTCCAATCTCAGTCATGATTGCATTAAGCTCATCATCATTATAGGCATACCAGACTTTTTTATTCTTCTCAACCTTATAAAGTGGTGGCTGTGCAAGATATACATGGCCTTCTCTTATCAGATCAGGCATGAATCTATACAGGAATGTAAGAAGGAGTGTTGCAATATGCGCACCATCTACATCGGCATCTGTCATAATAATAATCTTGTGATAACGAAGCTTGCTTATATCAAAATCTTCATGAATACCTGTACCAAATGCAGTAATCATCGCTTTAATCTCTGCATTGCCAAGTATTCTGTCAAGTCTTGCCTTCTCAACGTTAAGAATCTTACCACGAAGTGGAAGGATAGCCTGTGTTGCACGGCTTCTTGCAGTTTTTGCTGAACCGCCGGCTGAATCTCCCTCAACGATATATATTTCGCAGTTCTTAGGGTCTTTATCTGAACAGTCTGCTAACTTACCTGGAAGTGAAGTACTTTCAAGTGCTGTCTTTCTTCTTGTTAAATCTCTTGCCTTTCTTGCAGCTTCCCTTGCACGCTGTGCAAGTAAAGACTTCTCACAGATAGACTTTGCTACTGCCGGATTCTGCTCAAGGAAGTAAGTAAGCTGCTCACTTACAATGCTGTCAACTGCTCCTCTTGCAACAGTATTACCAAGCTTCTGCTTAGTCTGTCCTTCAAACTGAGGGTCTTCAATCTTAACAGAAACAATAGCTGTAAGACCTTCTCTTATATCATCACCAGAAAGTCCCTGTTCACTGTCTTTAAGAATCTTATTCTTTCTTGCATAATCATTGAAAGTCTTAGTTAAAGAATTTCTGAAACCTGTAAGATGTGTACCACCTTCAGGAGTCTTGATATTATTAACAAATGAGTCAACAACCTCATTGTATCCGTCATTGTGCTGGAATGCTACTTCAACCTGAACGTTGTCCTTCACACCCTCACAGTAAATAATCTGACTGTATAAAGGCTCTTTACTCTTATTGAGGTACTGGACAAATTCCTTGATACCACCTTCATAATGGAATACCTTTTCCTGCTCAAGCCCCTCTCTTAAGTCTGTAAGAGTAATCTTGATTCCCTTAGTAAGAAATGCCATTTCTCTTAATCTATGCATAAGAATATCGAATTCAAATACAGTTGTTTCCTGAAAAATCTCTGAATCAGGAAGAAAAGTAACCTGAGTTCCTGTATCCTCAATATCGCAGTCACCTACAATCTTAAGGTCGTAACATATTTTTCCTCTTTCATATCTCTGCTGATAAATGTGTCCGTTTCTCTTTACCTGAACTTCAAGCCATTCAGACAAAGCATTAACTACAGATGCACCAACACCATGAAGTCCTCCTGACACCTTATATCCTCCACCGCCGAATTTACCTCCGGCATGAAGAACGGTATATACAACTTCAATGGCAGGTCTTCCTGTCTTATGATTAATATCAACAGGTACACCTCTACCATTATCAATTACAGTGATAGAGTTATCTTTATTAATCATAACCTCAATATGTGTACAAAAACCTGCTAAAGCTTCGTCAATTGCATTATCAACTATCTCATACACAAGATGATGAAGTCCTCTTCCTGATGTACTTCCAATATACATACCAGGTCTTTTTCTTACAGCTTCAAGACCTTCGAGTACCTGAATCTGGTCTCCACCATAATTCTTCTCTGCATTCTGATCTGCCACTTTAATTCCTCCTTGTTTTACAAAGCAAAATGTAATTAATTCTCATTAACTACATGACCATCTGTTACTTTAAATATTTTGTTGATATTCATTCTGTTATTAATAAATTCTTCAAGTCCGGTGCATGTAACAATCGTTTGTATATCTCCAATGCTGTTTATCAGAAAATTCTGTCTGTTACTGTCTAACTCAGATAAAACATCATCAAGAAGAAGTACCGGAGTATCTTTAATTACAAGTTTCACAAGTTCAATCTCAGATAATTTAAGTGAAAGTGCAGCTGTTCTTTGTTGTCCCTGTGAACCATATTTTCTCACATCATTGTCATTGATTAAAAATATAAGATCATCCTTGTGAGGACCTTTGCTTGTAGCCTTGTATTTAATATCCTTCTGTCTTGAAGACTTGACTTCTTCTTCAAAATCATTCACATCAACATCAGGAACATAAGAAACTTTAATATTCTCAATTCCTCCTGTAAGTCTTGAATGAATACCACTGATTATTGTATTAATCTTTTCTATGAAACTTTCCCTGCCTTTAATAATAAGACTTCCATACTTAACAAGCTGCATATCCCATATATCCAGAGTCTGCATAAGCTGTTCTGATGGTGCAAATGCTATGTCTTTTAAAAGCTTATTTCTCTGATTAAGTACTTTGTTGTAATTAACAAGGTTGCTTAAATATATCTTATCAAGCTGGCTCAGTTCCATATCCATAAATCTTCTTCTCTCAGAAGGCCCGTCTTTAATAATATTAAGATCCTCCGGTGAGAAAAAAACTATATTAATAATTCCAAAAAGTTCAACAGCTTTTTTTATTGGAATACCATTGACTGCTATACCTTTGGTTTTATTTTTTTTAAGGTGCATATCTATGCGGTATTTCATATCATGCTTTAAAACATTCAGCTTAATATGAGATTCATCTTCCCCGAACCTGACTATTTCCCTGTCTTTGCTGCCACGATGTGACTTGGAAGTTGAACACATATATATTGATTCTAATATGTTAGTCTTTCCCTGAGCATTGTCGCCATATATTATGTTTACATGCTCATTGAACTTCATATCCAGAAATTCATAATTTCTGTAATCCTTTAACTCAACAGATTCGACTATCACATTAACACCTATTTTTTAATAAGAATACTGGATCCGTTGTATTCTACAACCTCTCCGCCAAAAAGCTTTTTTCCACGCTGTGTTTCAACAACGCCATTAACTTTAACTTCACCATCCTGAATAACAATTTTGGCTTCAACACCAGATTCTACTAATCCGGCAGCTTTGATTGCCTGTCCAAGTTTGATGAACTCATCTCTTAAAACTATTTCTTCCATAACTTTCCTTTCTCTTGTTAAGCTGTGAAGTTAACAGGAAGTATAAGATAAATATAATTTTCTTCCTTATCTCTGATAAAGCAAGGTGATTTATGATTAACTAAATATATAGTCACATTTTCATCATCGATAACTCTTAATGCATCCATAAGGAACTTAGGATTGAAACCAATCATAATATCCTTACCCTCTTTATCAATATCAATATCTTCGTTTAGAGCACCAACTGCAGAATTAACATTTACCTGTAATAAACCATTCTGGATATTAATAATAATTGGCTTCTTATCTCCTTCTCTTATAAGAAGATTAGCTCTGTCGATAGAATCAAGGAATTCTTTTTTATTAATAGATATTTTAGTTTCATAATCATTAGAAAGCATCTGGTTGATCTTGAAATAATCACCTTCAATAAGTCTTGAAACAACATGTGTCTGGTCAAATTCAAATAATACGTGATTGTTAGTAAAGTAAATATTAACAAGACTTTCTGCATCAGCATTAAGAATCTTGCTTATCTCCTGAAGAGTCTTTCCTGGAATTACAACTCTTACATCATCAGCTCTTCCCTCAAGCTTAATGTTACGGATAGCAATTCTGTGTCCGTCAAGACCTACAACTTTAAGATTACCTTCACTTATTTCAAAAAGTTCACCTGTCATCATTTTATTATTATCATTAATGGCAATAGAGAATATTGTCTGATTGATTACTTCTCTTAACTGGAACTGTGAAAGTGTAATCATTTTGTCTTTTATAATAGCTGGAAGATAAGAGAAATCTTCTCCTGATTTTCCGGCTATATTGAATTTGCTCTTTTCACATGTAATAAGAGCATTATTATTAGAGTCTGTAGATAAAGTAATATCATTGTCAGGAAGCTTTCTTACAATTTCAGAGAAAAGCTTTGCATCAATGGCAACTTTACCCTTTTCTATAATTTCACCTTCTACTATAGTTTCGATTCCAAGTTCCATATCATTTCCTGTGAACTTGATTTCGTTAGTAGTAGCATCGATGAGGATGCATTCGAGAATATTCATTGTTGTACGTGTAGGTACAGCTTTCATTACAATACCTACAGCTTTGTTTAAGTTGGATTTAGTAAAAACTAATTTCATGTTGATAACTTCCTTTCGAAAAAAATGTAGTGGTGTGAGTCATATATAAATATATAATTTCAGTCGCCGTAGTCTTAGGCACTGTTAAAATGTTAAAAACGCTGTAAAGCCACAAAAATACTGTTATGAGGCTTTGTATAACTTTGTTGGAAATGACATTTAAACCTGTTAAAACACTGTGAAAAAATCCAGTGGATGATAAAAAGAAAAAATGGTAAAAAAAGTTATACAATTAATTCAACATTTAAATAACATGAAATTCACAGATTATCCAAAGACGATTGTGGATAACTTTTAAGAAGGATTAAGCTTCTTTATTAATATATCAACAACATTCTTTGTAGACTCATTGGTTACAGTCTCTTTGGCAATCTTGTCCGCACCATATATTACAGTAGTATGATCCCTGTTTCCCATAGCTTTTCCGATAGCCTCAAGAGGAGTCTGCGTCATCTGTCTGCACAGATACATGGCAATCTGCCTTGGAAATGCTATATCTGCACTTCTTCTGTGAGATATGATGTCTTCAGGCTTGATGTGGAAATGTTCAGCTACAACTTCAATAATAAGTTCAGGTGTTATCTCCTTTTTAGAATATGGAGATATAAGATCCTTAAGTGTATTCTCCGCAAATTCAGCAGTCAGAGGAGTATGTGAAAGTTTGGAATAAGCCGAAAGCTTAGTAAGCGCCCCCTCAAGTTCCCTGATACTTGAAGTAATATTAGTTGCAACATAGTCCTTAACTTCATAAGGAAAATCAATGCCTAATGCCTCTGACTTCTTATTAATAATAGCCATCTTAGTTTCATATGTAGGTATCTGTATATCAACAGGAAGACCACTTTCAAATCTTGTACGGAGTCTGTCCGGTAAAGTTTCCATTTCTTTAGGAGGTCTGTCGGATGATATAACAATCTGCTTTCCTACAAGATAAAGATCATTAAATGTGTTGAAGAACTCTTCCTGTGTAGAAAGTTTACCTATGATGAATTGAATATCATCAATAAGAAGAACATCAATATTACGGTATTTGTTTCTGAATTCAGTATTCTTGTTAGTCTTAACCGATTCAATAAGCTCATTGGTAAATGTTTCTGATGTAACATATAAAACCTTCTTGGAAGGATCGCTTGTTATTATGAAATGAGCGATAGCCTGCATAAGATGGGTCTTTCCAAGTCCGGCACCCCCATATATAAAAAGAGGATTATATATAGGACCAGGTGTTTCTGCTACAGCCAGACATGCAGCGTAAGCCATGTTATTATTAGTACCAACGACAAATGTATCAAAAGTATAATTAGGATTAAGATTCTGAGTTGCTACATTATTATTAGTAGAAACTGATGAAATCTTTTTCTTAAGGTCTTCTTCCTTCTTTTCTTCTACTGAAATAAGGCGTACAGAATATTCCTTGTTCATAACCTCACATATTGAGATTTCAATGAACTTAAGGTACTTCTTTTCAATATAAACAGTACCCATTTCTCCCTCAGATGAAATAAGAGTAATTACATTACCTTCAAGAGAATAAATCTTAAGGGGTTTAATCCAGGTTTTAAAGGAAATATCCTGAATATCATATTCTTTTTTAAAAGTCTGGAGGATATAATCCCATTTTTCTATTAAAATATCTAATTCTTCCATTAAATCTATGCCTTTCTGGCTTGTTATTTGCGTTTCTGTTCATTTAAAAACATTCCCTTATATAATATATCATTTATAAATTTTTTTCAATAAAATGGGCAAATTTACAACGGTGGATAATTTTCTGGAAAAAAATTCTGATATATCTTATGTGGAAAACATTACTAACTCGAAAAATGTCGAAAATAGGGAATCTTTTTCAAATTATGTAAATATAATAACATTTTTTTACACAGTTATCCACAAGTTATTAACAAAATGTGGATAACATTAATGTATACTGAGTGATTTTTGATGAAAATGTCCTGAATATGCATATTTAAAGCTTGTTAATAACCTGTGGAAAGCATTTTGTATATAAACAGTATATATAAAAATAAATGCAGTAAATATCAAGTTTTTCTTGACTTTATATTATTTACACAATATAATCAGTTCTGTGTTTTGAAATTTTTTATATGAAAATATTCTTACCATAATAAACTATAATGGTAATGAAGGAGGTGCATAGACTATGAAGATGACATTTCAGCCAAAGAACAGACAGAGATCTAAGGTTCACGGATTCAGATCAAGAATGAGTACTGCAGGTGGAAGAAAAGTTTTAGCAGCAAGAAGAGCTAAGGGTAGAAAGAAACTTTCAGCTTAATTAATATTTTTCTTGATTTTGTTGGCAGATGGGAGTTTCTCATCTGCTTTTTTCAGATTATAATAATATTTTTTAGTAACATTTTAATTAATGAGAATGGTGAATGATATGAAATATAAGGATTTTCAAACATTAGGAAGTAATCAGGAATTTAAAAAGGTGTACAATAATAAGAAGTCTTTTGCTAACAAGAATCTTATTATGTATATTTCTGAGAATGGAACGGATACTAAACGATTAGGTGTATCTGTGAGTAAGAAAGTCGGGAATAGTATTGTCCGACACAGACTGGCAAGACTGATACGAGAGGCATTCCGCCTTAGTACAGACTGTATACCCGATGGATATGATTATGTTGTCGTAGCCAGAGCCAGTTTGAAAGATAAGGGTTTTTTTGAAACTAAGGAATCAATGATTCATTTATTGAAACTTCATAGGCTTTATAAGCAGGATTAAACAGGCGGTTAATATGAAGGATATAAAAGTTAAGCTGAAAAATGCGGGTAAGTTCATAGTTCTTAATATGATAAGATTATACCAGCTCGCAATATCTCCTTATAAGGGTGGTAAATACTGCAGCTTTATTCCAACATGTTCGCAGTATGCAATTGAAGCAATTGAAATGTATGGAGTTTTATTAGGTGGGTGGTTGGCACTTAAAAGAATATTAAGGTGCAATCCATTTAATAAGAACGCTTATGGCTTTGATCCTGTGCCGGTAGGCAGATATGGGAAAAGAAAAAAGCAATAAACAACTGAATATATGGATAGTGCTATATTATGCGGAGGTGACAATTTGAGTATTATTAAGCCAATTGCACAGTTACTCGGTTACATTTTAGACATCCTTTTCAAGGGTCTTAATGCAATGGGAATTGGTAATATTGCAATAGCAATCATTATTTTTACTCTGCTTGTTAAAATGTTAATGCTTCCATTACAGATTAAGCAGCAGAAAATGACTAAGTTACAGTCAGTTATGAACCCGGAAATAAAGGCTATTCAGGAGAAGTATAAGGGAAAGAACAGTGATACTGTTGCTATGCAGAAGATGCAGGCAGAAACTAAGGCTGTTTATGAAAAATATGGTGTTTCACAGTGGGGAAGCTGTGTACAGCTTCTTATCCAGATGCCTATTCTTTTTGCTCTTTACAGAGTATTCCAGCAGATACCACTTTATATTTCACAGATTAAGGTACTTTTCCTTAATATACTTGGACTTAATGGTACTGATGGTATTTCATCTGTATCAGGATATGCTGATACTCTTAATGAGATATATGGAAAGACTGTTGACTGGAGCAATACAAGCACAGCTGTAACAACACTTAATTCATTTACTGCAGATCAGTGGACTAAGTTAAAGGAAGCATTTCCAGCTTTTTCTGATATGATTACACAGAATCTTGATAAGATTAACCATATGAACACTTTCTTAGGTGTTAATATGTCTCAGAATCCAGGTTTTGGTCTTCATATAGCTATATTAATTCCAATTCTTGCAGGTGTTACACAGTTTATATCTGTTAAGGTTTCACAGGCTGGCATGTCTCAGCCTGACAGTGATAATCCAGCAGCTGCATCAATGAAGATGATGACTTATTTCATGCCGCTTATGTCAGCATTTCTTGCAATAAGTCTTCCTTCAGGTCTTGGTGTTTACTGGATTGCAACTGCTGTTATACAGACAATCCAGACTATCTTTATTAACAGATATTATGATAAGATTGGAACAGATAAGATTGTAGAAAAGAATGTAGAAAAGCGTAATAAGAAGAGAGCCAAGAAGGGACTTCCAGCAGAAACTATTGTTAAGGGAGCTTCTGTGAGTACCAAGAATGTAAATAATAATAAGAATTCTGCTAATTCTGAAAGAGCTAAGAAGCTTCAGGAGAAAAAGGAAGCTAATGATAAGAAAATTCAGGAATTAAGGGAAGTTGCAGCAGCAAATGGTAAGGCAGTTAAACCGGGAAGTCTTGCTGATAAGGTTGGTATGGTATCAAGATACAATGAGGTCAACGATAAAAGAAAATAGAGAGGGTTAAGTAATGGAATATATTGAAGTTACAGGAAAATCTGTTGAAGAAGCTATAACTAATGCCTGCACAAAGCTTGGTATTCCAAGTGATAAGCTTGATTATGAAGTTATAGAAAAAGGAAATTCAGGATTTTTAGGAATATTTAATTCTAAGCCTGCTAAGATTAAGGCAAGAGAAAAACAGGAAGAGCCAGAGGTTAAGGCTGTTGAAGCTCCTAAGAAGCCAGAAGTACCAGTTAATACTGAAAAGAAGCCTGAGAAGAAGGCTGATGATTTCAAGAAGGAAGAGCCTAAGAAGGAATTCAAGTCTGAAACTAAGAAAGAGTTCAAAAAAGAATTTAAGCCAGCATATAACCATAATACAGAATCTGTTAAGGAAGCACCTAAGGCTGAAGCACAGCCACAGCCAAAGGCAGAACCATTTACAGCAGAACAGAAGGAAGATATTAAGAAGGATATAAAGGCATTTCTTGACAGCATGTTTGGTGCTATGAGCATGGAAGTTAATGCTGATATTACATTTGACGATGAAGAAAACAGCGTTAATGTAGATCTTTTTGGAGATAACATGGGCGTTCTTATCGGTAAGAGAGGACAGACACTTGATTCTATCCAGTATCTTACAAGTCTTGTAATTAACAAGAACAGTGAGAAGTATGTAAGAGTTAAATTAGATACAGAGAACTACAGAAAGAGAAGAAAAGAAACTCTTGAGTCTCTTGCTAAGAATATTGCATACAAGGTTAAGAGAAGCAGAAGACCGGTTTCACTTGAGCCTATGAACCCATATGAAAGAAGAATTATCCACTCAGCACTTCAGTCAGACAGATTCGTATCTACAAGAAGTGAGGGTGAAGAACCTTTCAGACATGTTGTTGTTTATCTTGAAAGAGAAAATAATAACAGATATAACAGATAATTAGATATATGATTTTATGAAATGCTGTGGTATTATTATCACAGCATTTTTTATATGGAGGATGGAAATGGAGGACACAATAGCAGCTATATCTACCAGTACAATGTCAAGCGGTGGAATAAGTATTGTGAGAATAAGCGGTCCTGATGCAATCGGCATTGGTGATAAAGTATTCAGATCAAAAAAGAATATTAGGCTTGCAGATGTACAGAGTCATACAGTACATTTTGGAAATATATGTGATAACGGTAATGAAATTGACGAAGCACTTGTAATTGTCATGAAAGCTCCTAACACATACACAAGAGAGAATATTGTTGAGATTGACTGTCACGGTGGTATTCTTGTAACAAAGAAGGTGTTAGAGGCAGTACTTAACGCAGGTGCAAGGCTTGCAGAGCCTGGTGAATTTACAAAGAGGGCATTTCTTAATGGAAGAATTGATTTATCTCAGGCAGAGGCTGTTATTGATATCATTAATGCAAAGAATGACTATGCTTTGAAATCATCTGTGAATCAGTTAGATGGTAAATTATCTGAGAAGATTAAGAATATAAGAGAAATAATACTTAATAACGTTGCATTTATAGAAGCTGCACTTGATGATCCGGAACATTTTGATATAGATGCTAATGTAAATAACCTTAAAAATGATGTGGAAAACTGTCTTAATAATGTGGATAACTTGTTAAAAACATGCGACAATGGCAGAATTATGCATGATGGCGTGCGTACCGTCATTTTGGGGAAAACTAATGCAGGAAAGTCAAGCCTGCTTAATGTACTTGCTAGAGAAGAGAGAGCAATTGTTACTGATATAGAGGGAACTACGAGAGATACTCTTGAGGAAATGATTAATCTGTCGGGAATAACTCTTAATCTTATTGATACTGCAGGAATCAGAAAAACTGATGATGTTGTTGAAAGCATTGGTGTTAATAAGGCTAAGAAGCTTGCAGAGGTTGCTGATCTTGTAATATATGTGGTTGATTCTTCAAGGGCACTTGATGATAATGACTACGAGATTATGGAACTTATCAAGGATAAGAAGGTTCTTGTAATACTTAATAAAGCTGATCTTGCACAGGTTACTACAGCAGCTGATATTAAGAAAATCATCAACTGTGAGACAGTTACTATATCTGCAAAGCAGGAGACAGGAATTGAAGAGCTTGAGGAAACTGTTAAGAATATGTTTTTTAATGGTGAAGTTAAGTTTAATGAAGATGTGTATATTACAAGTACAAGACACAAAGAACTTTTAAAGAAAGCAGATGAAAGCTTAAAACTTGTACTTGATGGAATTGATAACATGGTAAGTGAAGATTTCCTTACTATTGATTTAATGGCTGCATATGAGAATCTTGGACTTATAATAGGAGAAGAGATTGAAGATGACCTTGCCAACAGAATTTTCTCAAAGTTCTGTATGGGTAAGTAATGCAGGTTGATAAGGAGAAGTAATATGCCTAATATTAGAGAAGAATATGATGTTGTAGTAGTAGGTGCCGGTCATGCAGGCTGTGAGGCTGCCCTTGCTGCTGCAAGAATGGGACTTGAAACAATTATATTTACAGTAAGCGTTGAAAGTATTGCAATGATGCCTTGTAATCCTAATATAGGAGGAAGCTCTAAAGGACATCTTGTAAGGGAAATAGATGCCCTCGGTGGCGAGATGGGCAAGAATATTGATGCTACATTTATACAATCAAAGATGTTAAATGCATCAAAAGGCCCTGCGGTTCATTCACTCCGCGCACAGGCTGACAAGTCTGATTACAGCAGAAGAATGAGAAATGTGCTTGAGAATACAGAACATTTGTATATAAGACAGGCAGAAGTATCAGAGATTATCGTTAATGACGGTAAGATTGGCGGTGTAAAGACTGTTTCTGGTGCAGAATATATAGCAAAGGCGGTTGTTTTATGTACAGGTGTATATCTTAAGGCAAGATGTATATACGGCGATGTAAGCTATTATACAGGTCCTAACGGATTGCAGGCTGCCAACCATCTTACACAGTCACTTATCGATAACGGAATTGAGGTAAGAAGATTCAAGACAGGTACTCCTGCGAGAGTTGATAAGAGGTCTGTAGATTTCTCTAAGATGACAGAGCAGTTCGGCGATAAGAGAGTTGTGCCATTTTCATTTGAAACAGACCCTGAGAGTATTCAGAAGGAACAGGTAAGCTGCTGGCTCACATACACTAATGAAGAGACACACAAGATTATTATGGATAATCTTGACCGTTCACCTCTTTATTCAGGTGATATTCACGGAACAGGCCCAAGATACTGCCCATCGATTGAGGATAAGGTTGTAAGATTTGCAGACAAAGACAGACATCAGGTATTCATTGAGCCGGAGGGCTTATACACTAATGAAATGTATCTTGGCGGAATGAGCAGTTCAATGCCTGAAGATGTACAGTATGCAATGTACCGCACAGTTCCGGGACTTGAGAATGTCAGAATCGTAAGAAATGCTTACGCTATTGAGTATGACTGTATTAACGCCGTCCAGTTAAAGTCATCTCTTGAATTCAAGAAGATTGAAGGTTTATTTGCAGGAGGACAGTTTAACGGAAGCTCAGGATATGAGGAAGCCGCTGCACAGGGAATTATTGCCGGTATCAATGCAGCACTTTTTGTTAAGAAGGAAGAACCACTTATACTTGACCGTTCAGAAAGTTATATAGGTGTTCTTATAGACGACCTTGTAACTAAGGAAACAGCAGAACCTTACAGAATGATGACAAGCCGTGCAGAGTACAGACTTATATTAAGACAGGATAATGCAGATATAAGACTTACTAAATACGGTTACAGAGTCGGACTTATAAGTGAGGAAAGAATGAATCGTCTTACACGCAAGATTCAGCTTATAGATGAAGAGATAGAGCGTGTTAAGTCAGTTAATATAGGAACTGGAAGTGAAGTACAGAAGGTACTTACAGATAACGGAAGTACTGAGCTTACAACAGGAGCTACACTCGCTGAGCTTATCAAGAGACCTGAGCTTTCATATGATGTTCTTGCTCCAATTGACAAGCACAGACCAGAACTTCCTTGGGATGTATGCGAACAGGTTAATATTAATCTGAAATATGAAGGATATATAGACAGACAGTTAAGACAGGTTGAACATTTTAAAAAGCTTGAAAATAAGCTTATACCAGACAACCTTGATTACTTCGGAATAAGCGGATTAAGAAAAGAAGCAATGCAGAAGCTTGATAAATTCAGACCTCGTTCAATAGGACAGGCTTCAAGAATATCAGGTGTTTCGCCTGCTGATATATCAGTGCTTCTTGTTTATCTTGAATCTCTTAGAAGAAAGCATTAATAAAAAAATCATTGATAAAAAGCATTAATAAGGAGAAATGTATGATAAATGAAACATTTAAGAACAATCTGGATTCTATAGGTGTTGAGCTTACAGACAGACAGTTTGAGCAGTTTGACATGTATTATAACCTGCTTGTTGAATGGAACAGATTTATGAACCTTACTGGAATTACAGATTATGATGAAGTTCTTTTAAAGCATTATGTTGACAGTCTTGTGTTAGATATTGAAAAAATCGGACATGGAAAGAATGAGATTTCTCTTATTGATGTTGGAACAGGTGCAGGTTTTCCGGGACTTCCATTAAAAATTGCACACCCGCAGCTTAATGTTGTTCTGCTTGATTCTCTTAATAAAAGAGTGAAGTTTCTTAATCAGGTAATAGATGATCTTGGACTTACAGAAATAGAAGCCATTCATTCAAGAGCAGAGGACGGCGGAAGAAATAAAGGTTTAAGAGAACATTTTGATGTGAGTGTTTCACGAGCTGTTGCTAATCTGGCAACTCTTGTGGAATATAACCTTCCATTCGTTAAGGTTGGTGGATATTTCGTGGCATATAAGTCAGGAGATATTGATGAAGAATTGGTAAATGCCAAGAAAGCAGTCAGTGTTCTTGGAGGAACAATAGAAGAAGTGAAGAAATTCAAGCTTCCAGGCACAGATATTGACCGTTCTTTAGTATATATCAAGAAGGTTAAGCCGACATCTGGAAAGTTCCCAAGAAAGGCAGGGCTTCCTTCAAAAGAGCCAATCGCTTAATTAGTGTGTTTTACACATTACAGGATAAATAAAACCCATATTATTCACATTATATGATTAATAATTCATCATATTGTGGATAATATGGGTTTGTTTTTTATAAGCTGTTGATTAAAAAAATTATTGAAAATGTCCGATTAATTGAGGAATATCTCAGCCTGTCTTACGAACTCAGAAGGCTGTTCAACCTGTGGAAGCTTCTTGGCATCCTGAATCATAACATTTTCGATTGCAGGATTGATGTGGATATATTCATCAATAACATCATTATTATTGTGCATTCCGTTAATCATGTATATACAGTTATCAAGCTCAGAAAGTGCTTTTGAGATAGTAACAGTAGTAAAGTTACATTCTGTGCTGATAAACAGATACTTAGCTGCTGCTTCACCAAGATGTGCATTCTCATGGCATGCGTTGATATAATCAGCAGGAACTTTTCCATCCTTGAAGTTTCTTGAAAGAAGTTTCCTAAGAGATGGTCTGTTAAACAGAATGTTATATACAGTAGTTCCAATAACAGGCACATTTAAAATGTGTCTTCTTATTCCACTTAAGTTGTCAGGTCCTTTTAGAGCATCTTCAACTGATAAAGGAGAAACAAGAATAATCTTATTAAACAGTGCATGATTATTAAATGCAGCCATTATTACAATTGGTGTTGAACCTGCTGTAGCGACAACATCAGTCTTGGAACGGATAACATTGAGTACGAAATCATTGATAAGCTGTGTATACATAAATGTTGTATAAGTAAGATTAGGTTTATCAGAATGTCCACAGCCCAATAAATCAATGGCGTAAACCTTGTGATTCTTAGCAAAACTGTTAATAGTCTGTTCCCATTCGTAGCTTGAACTGTAAGAATTAAGATCGTGTATAAGTAAAAGTGGAGATCCTGAGCCGGCAGTTACATATGCAATATTGCCGAACTTCCACTGATAATTGCTTCTTATTCTTTTACCGGTATAATTATTAGCGGTAGATGATTTAAATATTATACTGTTAATCAGATGTGTTGTAGTAACAACAGCAGCTCCCATACCTACTGCCAGTCCTATTTTCTGCCATTTATTCATAGTATTCCTCCGTTTCCTTATTGAAAGAATTTCGTATACTTTATAGATATAATAATTATATGTCATTATTTAATATGTGGCAATGCTATTTTTCAAAGTTAATACTAGTACTTTTTGGGGGATTTTTACTATTTATTCTTATTAATAGTAAAAAAGTACTTTATTTCTCGAAAATAATAGAGTATTATTTTAAGTAATAGTTTTTAAAATGTCGAGATATGGATATATTAATTTTTATGTATTTATAATTTAAAATATATAATATTAATATATAATAATTTATGGGGTAAAAATGTCTGATTCATGTAGAAAATATGTAGAAAATGAATTGAATTTATTAAAAGACAGGTTGGAAAATATTAATAATGAAATTCATTCATCTAATATTGAACTAAAAACAATAGATAAGAATATAAAGAAATTAAATAAAGAAAAAGATTGGACAGAAGATATATTTCATTCAGTTACTTCTTCTACTGATACTTCTGTAGTTGCAATAGAAGCTCTGAAAAATAATAAATCTGAGACATTGCAGAAAATAACAGATTTATCTGAAGAAAAACAAAATGTGGCTGAGAAAATTGAGACACTTAATAAAGTATTAGAAGAAGATATGTCATCAGAAAATGTTTCACGTGAAACACTGATAGATAGTCAGAATAATTCTGTTAAGTTAATTGACTTTATTGAAATGGATCGCCAAAGAATTTCAAGAGATATTCATGATGGTGTTGTACAGAATTTAACGGCATTAATACATAAGCAGGAATTTATATATCAGATAGCTGATAAAGATATTAACAGAGGTAAATTAGAAATTAATAATTCTATAACTCTGATAAAAGATTCAATAGATGAATTAAGAAATATTATATATCAGCTTCGCCCTATGAGTGTAGATGATTTAGGCTTTAAAAATGCAATAACATATATGTTAGATAAATTTGACAGGGAAAGTGATAAAGTAATATATGATTATTCTATCAATTGTAATGATGATGAGATAATTGATTCTACTATTACAATTTCAATACTTAGAATTATTAATGAGTTGAACAGCAATGCAATTAAGTATTCAGAATGCACTAATATATCTGTTAACATTGAATTAGATAAAGAAAATAAGTATATAGTAGTTGATTTTAAAGACAATGGATGTGGATTTGATTTTGAAAATACTATATATGACAGAGAAAAACATACTGGATTTGGAATGGAAATGTTAAAAGAAAGAGTTTCACTGCTTAATGGAACTATAAATTATTCTAATGAAAATGGTTCAAAATTTGTAATCAGAATTCCAGTATGGTAAGGAGGATTTTATAATGGCGGTTAATGTTTTACTAGCTGATGATCATAAAATGGTTAGAGAAGGATTAAAACAATTATTAGAGATTGATTCAGAAATAAAGGTTGTAGGTGAGGCAGGAGATGGTTATGAATGTCTTAATGTAACTAATAAGACAAAACCAAATGTTGTTTTACTTGATTTAAACATGCCTAATCTTGATGGACTTCAGGTTCTGAGTATAATGAAACAACAAAAGATGTTATGCAAAGTTATTGTATTGACAATACATAATGAAATAGAATATTTAATAAAGGCACTTGATATTGGATGTGACGGATATGTATTAAAGGATTCTAATTTTGAAACATTAAAGAAAGCAATATTTGCTGTATATTCTGGAGAAACATATATTGAACCAAGTCTTATGCCACTTCTTAATGCAAGCCTTGCGGAAAGAGATGTATTAAAAGAAAAGGTATCTGATTTAACAAGAAGAGAATTAGAAGTATTAAAAATGATTGCATCTGGTGCATTCAATAAGGAAATAGCTTCAACACTTAATATAAGTGAGAGAACAGTTAAAAATCATGTTTCAAATATATTTAAAAAAATTGGTGTTTCGGATAGAACACAGGCAGCGGTTTTTGCAATTAAAAATGATATTATAAGCATAAAATAATTTGATTTTTAAGAGGATATAGATATATAGTCTATACTCTCTTATTTTTATTAATTTTAAAATTGTATAAGCAAAATGTTTCACATGAAACATTAAAAAATAACAAATTATATAACACAACTCAACAATGTGTGTTATAATAAAAAACAGTGAATAAATAACACTAATGTTTAATATAAAATAATATAATATATGTTTCACGTGAAACATATATTATATGGAAGAAGAGGGTAATGTGGGAAGAATAATAGCAATTGCAAATCAGAAAGGTGGAGTTGGTAAGACTACAACAGCAATAAACCTTTCTGCATGTCTGGCTGAAGCTGGACAAAAAGTTCTTGTTATAGATATAGATCCACAGGGAAATACAACTAGTGGATTTGGGTTATCTAAAACAGATATTGAAAAAACAGTATATGAAGTTATATTGAGAGAATGTAATATTAAAGAAGCAATAGTAGAAGATGCTGTTGAAAATCTCGATATTCTACCATCTAATGTTAATCTTGCAGGTGCGGAGATTGATTTAATTGATGTGGAAAATCGTGAATATACTTTAAAAGAAAGTATATCAGAAATAAGAGACAGATACGATTATATAATACTTGACTGTCCACCGTCACTCAGTATGCTTACTGTTAATGCAATGACAGCAGCGGATACTGTTCTTGTACCAATCCAGTGTGAATATTATGCACTGGAAGGATTAACTCAGCTTATACATACAATAAATCTTGTTAAAAGGAAACTTAATCCGGAACTGGAACTTGAGGGTGTTGTATTTACAATGTATGATTCAAGAACTAATTTGTCATTACAGGTTGTGGAAAATGTAAAAGATAATCTTAAACAGAATATTTATAAAACAATCATACCAAGAAATATCAGGTTAGCTGAAGCACCTAGTCATGGTTTACCAATCAATCTATATGATTCTAAATCAACAGGAGCAGAAAGCTATAGATTATTAGCCGAAGAAGTTATGGAAAGAGAAGATTAATAATAATGGAGGATAATATGCCAACAGTAAAGAAAACAAGTAAAACAACTAAATCAAGAGGTTTAGGTAAAGGAATAGCTTCTTTAATACCAGAAGATGATAATAATGATGAGAAGGTAGTAGTTAAAGAGGTTGTAAAGGAGGTCGTTAAGGAAGTTCCTGTTCCAGCAGAAACTAAACTTAAGATTTCACAGATTGAACCTAATAAGAATCAGCCTAGAAAAGCATTTGACGAAGATGCACTTATTGAGTTATCAGAGTCAATAAAGCAGTATGGTGTATTACAGCCACTTCTTGTTCAGAAGATGGATAAGAATTACCAGATTATAGCTGGTGAAAGACGATTCAGGGCAGCAAGACTTGCAGGAGTTAAAGAAGTTCCCGTAATAATTAAAGATTATTCATCACAGGAAGTTATGGAGATAGCTCTTATTGAGAATATCCAGAGAGAGGATCTTAATCCAATTGAAGAAGCACTGGCTTACCATCAGCTTATCAAAGACTACAGATTAAAGCAGGATGAAGTTGCAGAAAAGGTAGCCAAGTCAAGAACTGCAATTACCAATTCATTAAGATTATTAAAGCTTGATGAAAGAGTTCAGGAAATGGTTATCGAAGGTAAGTTAAGCAGTGGTCATGCCAGAGCAATTATAAGTATTGAAGATAAAGAAAAACAGTACATGGTTGCACAGAAAATATTTGATGAAAAGCTCAATGTCCGTGATGTTGAAAAACTTGTTAAGAATATTGATAAGTTAGATAAACCTGCGGAAAAGAGTAAGCCGGAAAATGATTTTGTTTACAGAGATTTTGAAGAAAAGTTAAAGAAAATTATGGGTACTCAGGTTGTTATTAAAAATAAGAATAACAACAAAGGTAAAATAGAAATCCAGTATTATTCACAGGCAGAGCTTGAAAGAATATATGATATGTTAAAGAAAATAAATGAGTAATTAAAAATATAATATTTTATATAACTAATTTAATAAAGTTTATTGAATTCATAAAATACAGAAAGGAAAAAATATGTTAGATGTATTTGGTTTGTTTAAAGTGGATACACTGTATGTAGTTATAGGTCTGCTTGTAATTACAATTGCAGCTATAGTACTTGCTATTGTTGCAATATGCAAGTCGGCATCCATGATGAAAAAGTATAAGATGATGATGGAAGGTTCTGACGGAAAGAACATGGAAAAGATGGTAAGAAAGTACACTGATGACATCATCAATCTTCAGAAGACAAGTGAAGATAACACAGAGGCTATTAAGGATATATATGAAAAGATGCAGCTTACATTCCAGAAGGTTGGTGTGAATAAGTATGACGCATTCCATGAAATGGGTGGAAAGTTAAGCTTTGCATTATGTATGCTTGATAAGAAGGATAATGGTTATGTTGTAAATGTAATGCACAGCAATGATGGATGTTTTGCATATATTAAGGAAATTGTTAATGGAAAGTCTTACATTGAACTTGGCAAGGAAGAAGAAAAGGCAGTTAATCAGGCTTTAGCAGGTCGTATGGGAGACGAAGAATTAAGCAAAGAAGTTAATGATTTAGTACAGAAAGACAAAATGTAATTGAAAATATACTGAAAAAGGTGCATAATAGCATTTGGTAAATTTGATAAAATAGTGTCAATTATAGGACACGGAAATGAGGAGTAATGTTAGATTTAAAATTTGTCAGAGAAAACCCGGATATTGTTAAACAGAATATTAAGAATAAATTTCAGGACAGAAAGCTTCCACTTGTAGATGAAGTTATCGAGCTTGATGCAAAGGCTCGTGCAACACAGACAGAAGCTGATGAGTTAAGAGCCAACAGAAACAAGCTATCTAAGCAGATTGGTGCTCTTATGGCACAGGGTAAGAAGGAAGAGGCTGAGGCGGTTAAGGCACAGGTAAGTGCAGATGCAGCAAAGCTTGCTGAATTAGAGGCTGCTGAGAAGGAACTTAATGAAAAGGTTACTAAGATTATGATGACTATTCCTAATATCATTGATTCTAGTGTACCAATCGGTAAGGATGACAGTGAGAATGTTGAAATCGAGAAGTTTGGTGAGCCTGTAGTTCCTGATTTTGAAGTTCCATACCATACAGATATTATGGAAAGATTCAACGGAATTGATATGGATGCAGCTGGTAAGGTTGCTGGTAACGGTTTCTATTATCTTATGGGTGATATTGCAAGACTTCATTCAGCAATTATCTCATATGCAAGAGATTTCATGATTGACAGAGGATTCACATATTGTATTCCTCCTTATATGATAAGAAGTAATGTAGTTACTGGTGTTATGAGCTTCGATGAAATGGATGCCATGATGTATAAGATAGAAGGTGAAGATCTTTACCTTATCGGAACAAGTGAACATTCAATGATTGGTAAGTTTATTGACACAATTACACCAGAGGAAGAGCTTCCTAAGACACTTACAAGCTATTCTCCATGTTTCAGAAAAGAGAAGGGTGCTCATGGTATCGAGGAAAGAGGTGTATATAGAATCCACCAGTTCGAGAAACAGGAAATGATTGTTGTCTGCAAGCCAGAAGATAGCAAGATGTGGTTTGATAAATTATGGCAGAATACAGTAGATTTCTTCAGAACAATGGATATTCCGGTAAGAACACTTGAGTGCTGTTCAGGAGATTTAGCTGATCTTAAGGTTAAATCAATCGATGTTGAAGCATGGTCACCAAGACAGAAGAAGTACTTCGAGGTTGGTTCATGCTCTAATTTAGGAGATGCTCAGGCTAGAAGACTTAAGATAAGAGTTCAGGGTAAGGACAAGAACAAGTACTTTGCACATACTCTTAACAACACATGTGTTGCACCTCCAAGAATGCTTATCGCATTCCTTGAGAACAACCTTCAGGCAGATGGCAGAGTTCTTATTCCAGAAGCACTCCGTATGTACATGGGTGGCAAGACAGAATTAGTACCAGTTAAATAATAGGATTATTAACTAATACGCATACTATATAGATATTATTAAAAATGTGGATAAAACATATCAGATGAATATGTTTTATCCACATTTATTTTATATTATCCACAAAATTTGTGGATAAGTGTGTTAAAACTGTGGGGAATTCACGGAAATACTGTTAAATACCAGCATTTTTCTGTGGAAAACCTTGTTTTTATTGGATTGAGGAAAAATATTACTGGAAATCTACGACATTTATCCACTGCTCAAGAAGTTCTTTTTCCTCTTCTTTATTCTTGGTAAGTCTTGCTGCTGCAACTAATGGAAGCCATTCATTAACATATGAACGCTTTGTGTTAGTCAGTTCACAGAAAGTATTTATGTATTTTTCAGGAATATCACTCTTATCACCAAACTGTAATTTAAGAAGTAAAAATGTATTCGCAATATCGGCAGATGCATTACCCTGTGTTGCATGTACCCAGTCAACTGCTGTAATTTCTTCAATATTACCCTTGGCATCTGCAGATACAATAATATTGTCAGGACAATAGTCTCCGTGACAAAGCTTAGTATGATTCTTCATGGAATTAAGTCTTGTAAGAAGTTCATACTTAACACTGTTATCAAGTTCTTCAATTGAGTTAATCTGGCGGTTCATTTTATCCTTTAATACCAGAAGAAGTGGGTTAGACTTCTTCTGGAAAGATATCTGGTATTCAACCATTTTCTTAATGTAATCATCAGCTTTGTCAGGGTGTTTTTCAATTAACTGTGTAAGAGTAGGACCTTCAACATACTCACTTGTGATAGACCATTTACCGTCAGTAACAGCAACCTCTAAGAGCTTTGGAATATTAACACCTGCATCCTCTACTCTTGCAGTATTAAGAGCTTCATATAATACATCTGACTTGTTGTAGTTTTTATCAAAGACTTTAATTGCCTTGTTGTTCTCTACATATACTGATTTTAACTTAGATTTTGCTAAATATTTTTTCATATGACATGTCTTCCTTTCTTAAAATAATAATGATGATTATTTACCATAGTAAGCCTTTAAGTACATGGCTTTCATTTCACTCATAAGAGGATATCTTGGGTTAGCACCAGTACACTGGTCATCAAATGCGGCTTCTGTCATCTCATCAAGAGTTGCAAGGAAGTCTTCCTCTTTAACACCATAATCTGCAATAGTTTTCTTAATTCCTACCTTTGCCTTTAATTCTTCAATAGCCTTGATGAGGTTTTCAAATTTCTCATCATCATCTTTACCCTGAATTCCAAGGAAGTCAGCACATTCTACATAACGTGCTTTGCAATGTGGATACTGATACTGTGAGAATGTTCCCATCTTTGTTGGAACCTCTGCAGCATTGAATCTCATTACATCAGTGATAAGAAGGGCGTTAGCAATTCCGTGTGGAAGGTGGTGATATGCACCAAGCTTATGTGCAAGTGAGTGGCATACTCCAAGGAAAGCATTAGCAAAAGCCATACCAGCCATAGTAGAAGCTGTTGCCATCTTTTCTCTTGCAACTGCATCATGTGCACCTAATTCATAAGCTGCTGGAAGATATTCAAATATATTCTTCATAGCCTGTAATGCAAGACCATCTGTATATTCTGTTGCCATAATGGAAGCGTATGCTTCAAGTGCATGTGTAAGTGCATCAATACCAGAAGCTGCTGTAAGTCCCTTAGGCTGATCCATATGCATATCAGCATCGATAATAGCCATCTTAGGAAGTAATTCGTAGTCAGCAAGTGGATATTTCTGACCAGTTGTTTCATCAGTAATAACTGCAAAAGGAGTTACCTCTGAACCTGTTCCAGAAGATGTTGAGATAGCGACAAAGTAAGCTTTCTCGCCCATCTTAGGGAATGTGTATATTCTCTTTCTGATATCCATGAAACGCATAGCCATATCAAGGAAGTCTGCCTCAGGATGTTCATACATAACCCACATAATCTTGGCAGCATCCATTGCAGAACCACCACCGATTGCAATGATTACATCAGGTTCGAAAAGTCTCATGGCTGCGGTGCCTTCTTTAGCGCATGCAAGTGTTGGATCTGGTGCTACATTATAGAAAGTAGTATGCATGATTCCTAAAGAATCTAACTTATCTGTGACACATTTGGTATAACCATTCTTATAAAGGAACTGGTCAGTAACGATAAATGCTTTCTTCTTACCCATTACAGTTCCAAGTTCATCAAGGGCAACAGGTAAGCAGCCCTTCTTAAAGTAAACCTTCTCAGGTGCTCTAAACCAAAGCATATTCTCTCTCCTCTCAGCGACAGTCTTTACATTAAGCAGATGTTTTACTCCAACATTCTCAGATACTGAGTTGCCGCCCCATGAGCCGCATCCAAGTGTAAGAGAAGGAGCCATCTTAAAGTTGTAAAGGTCACCTATACCACCGTGAGATGAAGGTGTATTGATAAGGCAGCGGCATGTCTTCATTCTCTCAGAGAATTCAGCAATTTTGTCTGCCTGTGTTTCTACATTAATATAAAGAGAAGATGTATGACCGAATCCGCCATCAGCAATAAGGTGTTCAGCTTTTGAAAGAGCATCTTCAAAATCCTCTGCCTTGTACATTGCAAGAACAGGTGATAACTTTTCATGTGCAAATTCTTCTGAAAGGTCTACAGATGTTACCTCACCGATAAGAATCTTAGTTTCTTCAGGAACAGTAACACCTGCTAAAGCAGCGATAGTGTGGGCCTTCTGACCAACAATCTTCGCATTAAGGGCACCATTGATAATAATGGTCTTTCTTACCTTTTCTGTCTCGCTCTTATTAAGGAAGTAGCAGCCTCTGTATGCAAATTCTTCTTTAACAGCCTTGTAAACCTTCTTGTCAACAATTACAGACTGTTCAGAAGCACATATCATACCATTGTCAAATGTCTTAGAATGAATAATTGAGTTAACAGCAAGTATTACATCTGCTGATTCATCAATGATAGCAGGAGTATTACCGGCACCTACACCAAGTGCAGGCTTTCCAGAAGAGTAAGCAGCCTTAACCATTCCAGGTCCTCCGGTAGCCAGGATAATGTCTGCTTCCTTCATAAGTGTATCTGTAAGCTCAAGTGAAGGAACATCTATCCAGCCAATGATTCCCACTGGGGCACCTGCTGCAACAGCAGCTTCAAGAACAACCTTAGCCGCTGCAATTGTTGATTTCTTAGCTCGTGGATGTGGGCTTATGATAATACCATTTCTAGTCTTAAGTGAAATAAGAGTTTTGAAAATAGCTGTTGAAGTTGGATTAGTTGTAGGGATTACGGCTGCAACAACGCCAATAGGCTCAGCAACTTTTTTAATTCCATATGCCTTATCCTCTTCAATAACACCACATGTCTTAGTATCTCTGTAAGCATTATAAATGTATTCTGAAGCATAATGATTCTTGATAACCTTATCTTCTACAATTCCCATACCAGTTTCTTCAACTGCAAGCTTGGCAAGAGGAATTCTTGCTTTATTGGCAGCAAGTGCAGCAGCAGTAAATATCTTATCTACCTGCTCCTGTGTATAGGTTGCAAAGATACGCTGTGCCTCACGTACACCTGCAAGTCTTTCTTCAAGAGCTTCGACTGTGTCAACAATTGGGTAATTCTCAGTTAAATTCTTTGACATAACATTTCCTCCATAAATTGATTCGTGTAATATTGATTGATAATAATTTAACAATGTCAATATAACACTAATATAATTATAAGTCAATATTCATTGTAATATTAATTAAAATATGATATCTTTTACCTATAGTAACAGGGGTTGAATAATGTTTTATTAAGAATGGAGCGCATTATGAAACAGGTAAGTGTTGATAATCTTAGAGAAAACGATATATTAGCCCTTCCTATATTATCGCAGGCGGATGCGGTACTTATTCATGCTGATGTTCCTATGACAACAGAGCTTATAAGCAGAATCAGGAATCTTGGAACAAGAACTGTATATATAAAGGATGACAAAGAAGGCATTTTATCAGATAGTACATCAGATAATGAGGAAGAGGAATATCCATACAAGGTAGAAGAAACTGCAAAGAATTCAAGGCAGGTAGTTAAGAAAATATTAGAAAAACACATTTATAAACATAATGAGGAACTCAAGGTTATTGTTGAGGAAGCACAGAGAATTTTAGACTCAGTGCTTGCTGAGCCGGAGGTAGTCAATAATATAACAGAAATCAGGAATGTAAGTACTGATATGTACACTCATTGTATAAATGTGTGTGCATTATCTACTATTATGGCGTTAAGGCTTAAAATGAGTGACAAGCAGGTTCACAATGTATCAATGGGCGCAATACTTCATGATATCGGGTTAAGATATATTAATGTTCCATATGTTAATATTAATGAAGATAAAATGACACCGAAGGATGTTGTAGAATATAAGAAACATACAATATTTGGCTACAGCTCATTACAGGATGAAGCATGGCTTCCAGATGTGGCTAAGGAAATAGTACTTTTCCATCATGAAAGAATAGATGGTTCTGGATATCCATTCCAGCATAAGGGGGAAAGACTTAAGCCCGAAGTAAAGCTTGTTTCCATATGTGATGATTTCGACAGCATGATAAGTGGTATCGGAAGTGAAAGAATGAAGATTTATGAAGCAATTGAGTACATAAAGGTTCATGCGGGAATTAAGTATGATTCTACAATCGCAGCGAAGTTTCTGGATTCTGTGGCAGCATATCCTGTTGGATGTACTGTTTATACAAGTGATGGCGGTAAAGGTATTGTTATCAGGCAGAATAAGGAAGCTGCTGACAGACCGGTTATAAGAATGACTCAGCATGCTGATGGAACACCTTATACAGAGAATGTAGAGTATAATTTATTAAAGAAACTTACTATGTTTATAGTTGATACAGAATAGGGTATCGGAGCAATATATGAATTTATATATAAGAGCACTTGGATTTGATAATATGACGTCCGGGGCTGAAGAAAAATTTATTAAAACAGGAATTAAGGAAAGCATAAAAGAAGGATTTGTGATACGCCACGAGAAATTAGATCGTGGCGTTATTATCTTACGTCTCAGTAATTCAACAGGTTTATATGTGTATGGAAGATATGAAAAGAATACTTTCAAATACGAATATTATTTTCCATTTGTTGTGGGAAAGAATTTAAGCGACAATGAGGAGATGACGATTGAAAGACATCTTGATAAGGAGTCATATGCGGTAATATGTGATGAATTAAAGACAGGAGTTACGCTTATATTCTATCTTCAGAATGTTATGGATTATCTTGAGTATCTATATAGTGGAAAAGATTTTAAGATACCTGATTTTGATCCTGATATTAAGAATGATATAACAAAGGTTCCGATTAAGAACAAAAAGGTTGCACTTACAGGGCTTTCTCTTGGTGGAATTATTATGCTTCCAGTGAGAAAAGAAAGAAATTCTAAGAAAAGCAGACAGGATGAAATTGCAAGAAAGAATCTTATTCAGGCTGCTAAAAATGGTGATGAGGATGCAATAGAGAGTCTTACTATTGAAGATATTGATACATATAATGAACTTTCCAACCGTGTCATGAAGGAGGATATATTTACTATAGTAGACTCTACATTTATGCCATGCGGTGTGGAATGCGACCAGTATTCTGTAATCGGAGAGATTCTTGAACTGCGTGAAGAAGAAAATATATATACTGGCGAGAAGATATGTATTATGGTTCTTGAATGTAACAGCCTTATTATAACTACAGCAGTTAATAAGGAACATCTGCTTGGAGAACCAGCCGTAGGCCGCAGATTCAAAGGACAGATATGGCTTCAGGGAAATGTAAGATTTACTGACTGATATTGTTGTTAAATATTTGCATTCATATTAAATTGTATTTAATATAGAAATTTACATAATTTTACAAATGTGGTATTATAATACAAGGCATATAAGAAATCGGAAATGTCAATTAAATATTATTAATTATCAACGAGGAGGGGAAGCTATGAAGTTTTTCAGAAAATTAGGCTTTCAGCTTGTTTTATTTTTCATTGTTGCCATTACAATTCCTATTGTAATGCTTATGGTAAGTTCAATTACAACAACTTCGTCTTCAATGGAAAGTAACATGAAGGTAACAAGTGAGCAGACTTTGAATGAAGCACAGAAACAGTTTACTACATATCTTAAGACTCTGTCGCAGCCGGTAGATCTGCTTACAAGAAAGAATGAGGTAAAGCATCTTGAGGATCAGGGAACATTAGATGATAATGTTAAGGCAGTAAGAGATTCTCTTATTGCATCAGTAAAGGTTACTAATGGTGCAGAAAGAGCTTTCTTTGCTACTAATACTAAGCTTGAGATTACAGGTTGGGGAGAATATAACCCGGAGACCGGCAAGACACTTAGTAAGGGTGGTCTTGAGAACGGTGTAGACAGAACTAAAGAAGTATGGTACACAGATTGTAAAGGTCTTAAGGCAAGAAACAGCATTTATGCTTATTTTTCAAAGCCATATTACAGCAAGGATTTTGATAAGACAATAATTACTGTTTCACAGGAGATTAAGCATTCAGACGGAACTAACTATGGTACCGTTGGTATGCATATTGATTTTTCTGAGATTACAGATTTTGTACAGGGTATCGGACTTCTTAATACAGGATTTGTTGTCCTTGCAGATGAAGATGGTAATATACTTGTTAATAATAATAATAACAAGTATGTAACAGATTCAGTATCAGGATTGAATTGCTGGAGTACAGTTAAAGGTCTTACAGAGGATGATTATGATAAAGCATTTTCATTTGATGAAAACATTAATGGTGAAAAGGTACATGTAGTAGCATCTAAGGATGCTGTTACAGGATGGACACTTGTTGGTTTTATCAGTTCTAAAGAAACATCTGCTACAACTAATAAGATGATTAGCAATACTGTTATATTCAGTATTATCGCATTTGTTATTGGAATTGGTATTGCACTTGCAGTTACAGCTTCTATGACTAAGGAAATTAAGAAGGTTTCTGGACATATGAAGGATGTTGCAAGCGGTGATTTAACTGACAGAATTGATGTTAAGAAGAAGAATGAATTCGGTGACCTTGAGAACAACTTTAACAACATGGTTGAAAATATGGCTGTTCTTATCAAGGGTGTTGAGGAGAAGAGTGGAGTTATTGTTCAGGCTTCTGCTAAGATTGCCGGAGTATCTAAGTCTACTACAGAGACTGTAGGTCAGGTTTCAGAGGCTATCCAGAGTGTTGCAGTTGGTGCATCAGGTCAGGCTGACAGTACACAGACAGCAACTACTGAGGTTGAGAATCTTGCTGACAGATTAAAGGAAACCAAGGCATATGTAACTGATATCAGTGATATGTCTGTTGAGACACAGAAATTAAGTAATAAGGGTCTTGCAATTGTTGATGATCTTATCACTAAGGGACAGCGTTCAATTGATAATTCTAAGATTTCTAAGGATGTTGTAACTGAGATGGTAAGCAGCATTGAGAAGATTAATTTCATATCAGATGCAATTACAGAAATTACAGAGCAGACTAACCTGTTATCACTTAATGCTTCTATCGAGGCAGCAAGAGCCGGAGAGAGCGGTAAGGGATTCGCAGTAGTTGCTGATGAAATCAGAAAGCTTGCTGAACAGTCACAGCAGTCAACTGATGAGATTAAGCAGATTGTTAATGAGATTACTATTAAGTCACAGCAGGTTGAGCAGACAATGGACGAGTCAGTTGGTATTATAGAGGAGCAGAATGTATCTATTAAGGATGCTAAGGAACTGTTTAATACAATTTCTGATTCAGTTAACGGACTTAAGGAAGGTCTTGATAATATTACACAGCTCAATGAAGCTATGGATACTAACAGAAATAATGTTGTAAGCAAGATGGAAGATGTTGCAGCAGTAGCAACTGAGACCGCAGCAGCCTCTGAAGAGGTTACAGCATCAGCCGTTGATGTTGAGCAGACAATGCACGACCTTAACGAATTTACAGTTGAACTTGATAATATTGCAGAGGCTCTTAAAGAGGCTATTGATAAGTTCAAGTTACAATAATTAAAACAATCCAATAAATGTGTTTATGGAAGCTGCTACTCTGGCAATTGTAATCGCCGGGTGGCAGCTTCTTTTTAATCTTATGGTATCATTGACCTTGCTGATGTTTTGTGATAAAATTTCTCTTGGTGTTTAGCCAAGTTGTTCTCATAGTTAAGTGGATATAACGGGGACCTCCTAAGTCTCAATCCCCAGTTCGACTCTGGGTGGGAACATTTATATTAAGAATTGATGGCAGTGGCGATGGGAATCGTTGCTGCTTTTTTTATGAAGAATTTCATTCAACTTGCAGTTGAATCTTAAATTTTCAACTCCACAATGCGGTTATTGTTGCTCGTATACAGGTATAGTATACTGAAAAAGTAGAAAGTTACAGAGAGGGGATAATAGAATGTTGGATAAAAAAGGAGTCGGAAAACGTATCGCTTATTATAGAAAAGAGCATGGAATGACGCAAAAAGACCTTGCAGCACTACTGAATATTTCCTATCAGGCGGTCTCCAAGTGGGAAGCAGGAGTCAGTCTGCCTACGGTAGAGATGTTGTATGATATTGCAAAAATATTGAATATGACAGTGGATGGATTGTTGAATGAGGAAGCATGGGAGAAACGTCAGATCACCTATATGGATACAGGACTGGATACCAGAAAACTGTATGAATTAAAAGATGATGTGCAGAAACTTGTTTCAGACGACGACAGAATTGTGTCTGCCCGGTATGCGGATGCCTGCCTGTTTCAAATGGACACTTCACAGATGAAAGATCCGGTATATTCCTGCATTACCTGTATTCCGGGTTCTAAGGAAAAAATGGCAAAAGAATACCATTATAACAGAGAAATTTGTGCGGATGTTGCGGCAAATGCAATCAATTTTACATTACAGCATGGTATCAGACCCAGTGTATTAAAAGCATTCGTTTTATGTGGCAACTATGATTACCAGCAGTTATATATGATGGCACAGAATTTTCAGAAGGTCTGTAAACAGAATGATATGCTTTTTGCAGGAATGGAAATCGGTGCACAGCCCGTTAATTTTTCTAGTCAGGAATACAATATAAACGCAACTGTAGTTGGAGTACAGGACAGAGATAAATTGCTGAATTATGAGAAAATAAAGGAAGGAGATGCTCTGATTGGCATGCGGACGCAGGGAATCGATGGGACGCATTATCCTATTATCAAAGTAATGCTGGACAGGCGGCCGGATCTGTTGCATGCCAGAATAGATGAAGAACATTTTCTGTTGGAAGAAATGATGAAAGCCAATGTGGCCTATACAAAGGAGATTATATCATTACGGGAATGCGGATATCTGCATGGAGCATTTCGTGTACATAACAGTTTGTTTCGGAATAAAGTATGGAGAGAACTGCCGGATGGTCTGTATGCATATGTAGATATGACGAGAATTCCTATTTTGCCGCTATTTCGATTCCTTTACGAACAGGATATGATTGGTGCAGATGTATTTCCACACCGTTTTCATATGGGAATCGGTATGGTGGTAGCCGTACCGGCAGACAAATGCCGGGAAGCGATGCAGGTGATCGGACAATATACAGAATGTTGGAATATTGGAGAAATCAGGGCAGATAAAGAACACAAAGAAGAAAAAATAAGGACGACAGGAAAACTGCAATGGTAACAAAGAAAAAGAAGTTATTTTATGACATCGGAATACGATATGTATGGATTCTCTGCATCTATGTTGTTATGTCTATTTCCCTGAATGAGATCGTTGTTCGGGGAAATGATTATATTGCACAGGTGACTGACAGTATGCTGACGGGAAAGCCGGTAGTTCTGCAAAATATTTTAATACAGATGTCAGGGATGATCATAGTCGGCACGGTTGCAGCGTACTTTGCAGATCTTAGCCGAAAGTATTATAGTTCTCTGGTACAACGAGAGGTGCGGGGACGATTAGCGGAGCACCTGCTGCATCTGCCATATTCATATTTTGATGAAAAAGGTTCCGGCAGTATTCTGACACGATTTTCTTCAGATATAGGAGAAGCAGGAAATTTTTTCTCAGACATTCTTCCCGATTTACTGGTAGATATTGTGACAGTGGGGACAATAACTGCTTATTTTATACAGATGGACGTAAGGCTGATCGTGATATTATTTGCAAGCTATCCGGTGATGCTGCTGGTGGCAGACAGATTATCCAAAAAACTGGCAGCGATTCTGCGGAAGTTCCGGACCACAATGGATGACAGAACCCAGATAGCTTATGATGCTATTCAGGGAATCACCATTGGAAAAAGTTATAATCTGTACCATGCGATGTGCACACGCATTAATTCGGCGATAGATAAAATAGCAGATCACGGTTGCAAAAGTACAAGAATCAGTTCCATGGGTTGGTTGTTAAAGGGAGTGATTACTACGATTCCGGTAGTGGTCTGTTATTTTTTTGCCCTTTTTGAGGTAATTTCGAATCGTATCAGTGTGGGAGAACTGTTGGCTTTCACGATTTTATTGAGCAGGGTAAATAGACCGTTGGGAAATGTAATGTTTTGCATGAATGATATTCGTGCCTCCAAGGTTGCCATGGACAGACTGGAGATTCTATATCAGGCGGAAATGGAGGAAGAATATTTAAAAGGAAAATGCAAGGGAGATGAAATAAAGCTGCCGGATGCAGAGTGTAAGGATGCAATCGTATGGAAAAACGTACATTTTTCTTATTCCGCTGACAGAGAAGTACTGAAGGGAATTTCCTTTCAGATAAAAAAAGGACAAATGGTGGCTTTTGCAGGTGGTTCAGGAGAAGGAAAAAGTACCATTGCCAGGTTACTGTATGGTCTGTATCGCAAAGAAAGCGGTTCCTATCAGCTTTTTGGAAAAGACGTGGAGCAATGGTCGCTGCGGGAATGGAGAGACTGCTTTTCCGTGGTATCCCAGAATGTGTTTCTTTTACCGCAGAGTGTTGCAGAGAATGTGGTGTGCGGAAAGGAAGGAGCTGCGAGAGAAGAAATTGAGGAAGCCTGCAGAGCAGCGGATATTCATGATTTTATTATGAGTCTTCCGCAGGGATATGATACGCAGGTAGGGGAACGGGGAGTGAAATTGTCTGGAGGGCAGAGACAACGGATCTCCATAGCCAGAGCATTTCTGAAAAATGCACCGATTCTCCTGCTGGATGAACCTACTTCGGCGATAGACACAGAGACAGAAGCGGAAATTCAAAAGGCTATAACAAGAGTTGCAAGGGATAAAACTGTGATCGTCATAGCACATCGGTTATCTACGATTCAAAAGGCAGATTATATCTATGTGGTAAGAAACGGTACTATTGCGGAATCGGTGACACACAGGGAACTTTTGAAGCAGAACGGAATTTATGGCGGACTCTATGGGAAGGAAGTGGGTGAAGATGAATGAAGGATAAAGAGAAAAAACATTTATTACGTTGGTTTCTGGGACTAATGGAGGACAGACTTCCCGTTTATTTGTTTTGCATTTTCATATCATCCGTAGGAACCGCATTTTCCAAAATTGTCAATGCCTGGATCGTGGAAAGTGTTGTTTCTGCAGCACAAAACAGAAATCCAGACGGCTTACTATTCAGAATTTTAATACAATTTCTGGCATTTGTGTCCGGCTGGTGCTTATGGAGAATGGGCATTATGCATTACAACATAGAAGGAAGAATGGCCACGGCAAAATTGGAGAAGACAGTGTTTGCAAAGGCAATGCGTTTACCGTATTCCTATTATGAGGAACACCACAGCGGCGATTTTATTTCAAAATTAATCTATGATACAGAACGTGCCAGTGATATTTATTCTTCCCGTCTGCGCAGACTGTTGGCGGCGATAATCGGAGCCGTAGTCTATTTACTTCCTATGATGTATTACAGTTCACAGTTGACACTGTGTCTGCTACTGATAAGTGCAGGAACTTTTTTAGTAAATCATTATTTTGCACATCCTATGAAACAGGCCGGAAAAGAACTGGCACAGAATAATGGGGGCATGATGGAAGCAATGACAAATATTCTGTCGGGGATAGAACTGGTAAAGACTTATCCGATCGGTGAGAAATTGGTGCAAGCTTTTGGAAAGGAAAATCAGCAATATTTTTCGACACAGAAGAAAGTGAATCGAATCAGTGCGGCATTATCCGGTTTAAATAATTTATTTGATCTGCTGGGAACACTGGCATTTCTGGGATTGGGAGTCTGGTTCGTGTCCCAAAACAGAATTACACTGGGAATGTTATCTGCTATTTATACGTTATATGGTCCGTTCCATTATGCATTTATGGATATAGAAAGATATTTCCCGGAACTGATAAACTGTTTGGCAAATGTAGAGAATCTGTACGATTTTCTGCAACTGGAAGAGGAACCAGGTCATTATGTAACGCAAAGCGATTATGAGGAAGTGGCTTCGGAGAGTATAGTGAAAGTGAATCATGTTTCCTTTGGTTATGCGGAAGGGCAAAAAGTACTTTCTGATTTTCATATGCAGGTGGACAGAGGACAGTGTGTGGCAATCGTAGGAGAATCCGGAAGCGGTAAAAGCACTTTGGCAAAATTGCTATTGGGATTTTATCCGTTGCAAAAGGGAACAATAAGCATTTGTGGAAAGAATGGAAGGAATAGTACAATAGAGGAAATGCGTGATCTGATCGCTTATGTTCCGCAGGAGCCGTATTTATATGAAGTCAGTATTGCAGAAAATATCGCATATGGAAAAGGGGAAAAGCTGCAGGAGGTCACCGGAGAAGATATTGTGAATGCTGCAAAGATTGCCAACGCACATGATTTCATCATGCGTCTGCCGAAAGGCTATGACACCATTCCCGGAGAGCGGGGAAACACCTTGTCCGGCGGCGAACGACAGCGGATCGCCATTGCCAGAGCAGTTCTGAAAAATGCCCCGGTCCTCTTATTGGACGAGGCAACTTCGGCACTGGACAATGAATCAGAGAGACTGGTCAACAAAGCAATAAATAGAATAAGCAGGAATCATACCACGATTATAATTGCCCATCGGCCATCTACGATTGCAATGGCAGATAAAGTGGTAAAACTATAAATATTGTTTTCAGTAGGAAATCAAAGGAGAAAATACAATAAAAAAATTATTGTTGATTACAGGAGATATTGCAACGGGAAAATCTACTTTTGCTAACATTCTTTCACAAAGATATCATATGAATATGTTTTTTAAGGATTCCATTAAAGAAGTTTTGGGAGATACCATAGGTTTTTCAAACAGAGAGGAAAATAAAAGGCTGTCATCTGTTTCCATGGAATTAATGTTTTTTATATTTTCTGAATTTGCATCACTGGAAAAAGACTTAATTTTAGAATCAAATTTTCATAAATCAGAATTGGAAAGATTACATAAAATAGTGGGAGATAATGGTTATGATGTGCTTACAATTGCTCTTTTTGGAGATGTGGAAGTGCTGCATGAGAGATATTTGAATAGAATGACAAATGAAAACAGGCATCCGGTTCATTTGAGTACAACGATAGATAAATTCGAAGATTTTAAAAAGTGTTCTGAGTATATGAGAAGAATAGAAATACCCAGAGAAGTGATGCGGATAAATGCGACGGATTTCTGCTATCAAAACAATGAAGAGATATTAGCTAAGATTGATGCATTTATGACAATATAAAAATGAAATTATAATAAATCAATTTTGTGACACCAGTGGTGACACAAATATGCAGCTATTTGTTAATGCAACTTGCACAAATTATGGTTATATAGTATATTATGTTTATGAATTGCGGTGGACGTCTTCGGACAACACCTAGAAAGAGCTTGATGCGTCGGGTTCTTTTTTCAATGGCAATGCATATAATAAAGTAAAGAATACCTTTATATAGAGAAGAAAAAATTCTTTGACTATTTGAGGGATGGGATGTATAATTAAAGTACAAAAAGAGATACTTATAAGGTCGGAACAGAGACCTTAAACCTGTTCCAGTGGTCGGGATGGAGACCGAAAACCCATTCCCATTGCAGAATAAACTGTGAAAAATTAGTAGAAGGATGACTGCGAGGTCATCCTTCTATTTTACTATATGGAGGTTTAATGGAAGAACAAAAGAGTTTTTCGCAACGCGTAAAAGAAACAGTTATTCAATGTGCAGATTTATATAAGAAATATTATGTTGAATATGAATATTTACTATGTTCTAAAGCGTTTGAAAAAAATGAATATTATATAGTAAGTGCACATGAGGACAATTATCTGCATCTTACAGGACTACATACAAATTTGGATGCAGCTTCATTTTTTGAGAAGTGTTATAAGGGCTTATTGGAAGAAGGTGATTTTGATTTTTGTAAAAGGGGGCAGAATGAAAAAGAAGTAAAAGGTTCTGTTAGGAGAAAAATCAACTCGTTACCATCTATTATGAATATATTTTCTACGGGAACATCGGTTGAAGAAGATTTTGAAAAAAATAGAATACGATGCTCATTAGCTGCTGGTAATGTTAGTGCTACTTTAGGATTTTTTGTTGCGGGTAACGCAAAGCCAATGACATTGTTAAAAGGAAATGAGTTGAATTTATCGAAAGCAAAGAATTTGGACTTGGTATTAAGAAGAAGGGCTGGAGAAACAAAATTTTCTGAGATAATTGTTGGATCATGTGAACAATTATTGGAACACAAGTCAGCGTTGAATACATTGTTATCAGACGAGCTATGTATGCTGATATCAGAAGATAAAACTGAGTAACAATATTTTAATAATGGTCAAAACCAATCGGCATCTGACCTCACAAACATTATAATATAGGTAATCTAATAAGAAAATAGTGTTATCATTACAGCATATTGAGAGAGAAAGGTAGTCATAAATATGAATTCGCAGGAATGGAATTGTTGGACCCTCATGGTGACAGTGTCACTCATTTGTCAGCGAGAGATGTTTAACTTGTATGATTTTCAGTTTTCTTATTTTGACATGGACTTACAGGAAAGTCAGTAAAATCAAGTTGTTGCTTGACTTATGTTGACCAAGAAAAACATATATTTTCTGTAGGGACTTGACCTCCTAAGTCTCAATCCCCAGTTCGACTCTGGGTGGGAACATTTATATTAAGAAGTGATAGGCAGTGGCGATGGGAATCGTTGCTGCTTGTTTTTATATCAGAACAACATGTTACCTATAGATAGTCGTATATTTGACAACCTTATAGGTCGAATATGCATATGACTATTATGATAGTGCAAAAATAAACCTATAAGAAATTGTTAATTAACACTGTTATAGGAAAATTTGCTTAGAAATAGAAATTTATATAGGAAAATCCAAGAAATCTACCTATAAGAGCGGCGGAATTTGTTAATATATAGGAAGTCGACATGTAAAGTGAGGGGAAAATATGCAGGGAAAAGAAAGAACGTTCACACCAGAGGTCGAAAAAGTCTGGAATAAGGATTACCAGTGTGAGTATTACAGAGGGGTTATAATAGATGGAGAGGACAATATAGTTGAGCGTTGCACAAGAACCCATGCAAGCTATGATGCTGCATTAGACGAGGCGAAGAAGAAAATGGCTTACAGCCCATTATATTATCGTCAGGCAGGCGCAGATATAAAGGAAAAGCTGGAAGAGTATAAAAAGAAAAAGGCTATTGAAGAAAAGAAAAATGCCGTGGTTATTTTTGATACTAAGGAATTTAGTGAATGGCAGTATATGTATGAACCGAAAGATGGCGGAATACTGTACCGGTTCAGATATAAAAATCAGATGAGTGAAGCATCTGCATTTTTATCAGCTAAAAGTGGCTCATCAACTGTTGTTCCGCTTTTAGCAAACGAAGCATACAGGAAAGGTGAATCTGATAAAATATTTTATGAGAGCAGGATCAGAAGTGAGTACGATATAGAAAAGCTGCCGGGGCATAAAGACATATGGAAAATAACCTCTATTGTAAATGTTACACAGAATAAAAATCAGGACAGTAAGGTTACTGTCAGGTATCTTAAGTTTGGCAATCTTACCAAAGAATTTAAAAAGCGGGAGAAGAAGAAAACAATAGTTATTAAAAGAAAATGGGCATTTTACAACGACCTTATGGAATATATATACAATTATGCCGATATCAGATAATAAGAAGCATTTGTAAAAATGTGATTTCAGGGGGCAGGCATGAATATATCAAATATAATGAGAAGCGCAGATACCAGTATTGTTGCAGCTTCTAAAAAGAATAAATGGAAACTGACAGACTCTTTAAAAGATAAAATTGCTGAAATGGCGAAAAAAGATGCACAGAATAATGAATATATGGGAAATAAATTTAAGAGTTTAAGAAAGTCAGAAATAAGCAAGGTTGCGCCAGACAGGGCTGCTTTGATTGGAAAATTCAGCTATCTGACAGATTCTGGTAATGCGTCTGTCATGAAGGAAGTGCAGGAAGCGGATAAAAGATGGCTGTGCATGTTATTTGGAGAGCCATATGAGGCAGAGTGTCAGGGAAAAGGCTTTGGTTCAGCAGTTCATGTATATAATGAAGACGGAGAAGAAATACTTACATATACAGGCGGTGTTGGCTGGCAGGCAAAAGAAACAAAGGCAGAGACTAAAGTCAATTCTGCTTTAAAAACAACATATTATGAAGCTTATTCGGCAGAAAGAAAGGCATTAAAGAGTAAAGAAAGTGATAATATAGCAGCAGGAGCAGATAATACATTTGATGCAAGAGCGTAGCTTATTGCAATATCTTTATAAAATATTATCGACATACGCCCGTATACACGATATAATGAGCGTTAGCGAGGGGGAACATGCTTGCATGCTCATCACGAGCGGCGAATGACGATCATGAACGGAGTTCATGATATAATATGTTTGTTTTAATATGTAGATATCACGAGATTATAATAAGTAACAGAGGAAAATGTTTATGAATTATATTGTTATGGATCTTGAGTGGAATCAGAGTGCCAAGGGAAAACAATTTTCTGAGGAACATTTTCCTTTTGAGATTATACAGATAGGCGCGGCGAAGGTTAGCGAACAGTTTGATATTGTAGATGAGTGGCAGTGTATTATTAAGCCACAGGTGTATAAGAAGCTTCAGAACACAGTTAAGAAGATTCTTGGAATTACTGAAGCAGACCTTGCTAATGGAACTGATTTCGTATCGGGTGTGACCGAATTTCTTGAGTGGTGCGGTGACGATTATACATTTGTTACATGGGGAAGCATGGACATTACCGAACTAAGAAGGAATATGAAGTATTATAATGTGCCGGAGAATTTTCCGAAGCCGCTTCTGTATCTTGACCTTCAGAAGCTTTACAGCATTAATTTTTCAGATGGCAAGACACGCATGAATCTTAAGTCCGCTATTGATGAGCAGGGCATCAAAGGTGACGAACATTATCATTCAGCGATGAGTGACGCAAGATACACAGCCAAGATAATGAAGAAGCTGGATTTTGACAGGGTAAAGAAGTTTTGCAGCATAGATACATTTACAATTCCGGAAGCAAGAAAAGATGAGGTATATCTTAACTTCGGGACATATGAGAAGTATATTTCGAAGGGATTTGCAACAAGAGACAAGGCTGCGGGCGACAGAACTGTCCGTTCCTGCAAATGCTTCTTATGTGGCAGGACGATGGAAAGAACTGTTAAATGGTTTGCCACTAACTCAAAGTGCTATTATGGCTTGTTTACATGTGATGAACACGGACTTATAAAGGGAAGGTTCAGAGTTAAGCAGACTGAGGATGGCAAATATTATGCAGTCAGAATAATGAAGAGCACTGATGAGAAGGGTGCGCTTAAGATATATGAAAAACAGATAAAAGAGAGAGAACACAGACGCAGAAAGCGTCAGGCAGAAAAATTCTCAGAGCAGTAATAAAGGCATGTCAGAAATTCAACTGACATGCCTTTTATAGAATTCTTATATTACATTATGTTCCAGAAACATTTAGAACATAAGGCCATATATCACAGCCAGACCAAGTATTATCTGGACGATTGTGAATCTGAATACAACCTGTGTATCTGACCAGTCTTTATTCTTTCTCATATGGTCGTGGATTGGTGTACGAAGGTTCTTCATTAGGTTAATGTGAAGAAATCTCATGAATGAAACCTTAATAAGACCAAGTCCGCCATCGAGAATAATTACAAGCGCCATTGGAATATAAAGCAGCGGGGCATGGAGCTTGAGGAATGTAAATGCTATAAATATTCCTATTGCTCTCGAACCGGCGTCGCCCATAAGCAGCTTGCTTGGTGATGCGTTGAACCACAGGTAGCCGAGGATACACACAATCATAATAAGAACGGTGTGTCTGTAAGCTGATTCAATATTAAATGACTTAAAAAGTACATACACTGAGGCAAGTGTTACAACAGAGAGTGTACCGCATAAGCCGTCAACACCATCTGAACAGTTAGTAACATTGATACTTACCCATATAAGTATAATAATAAGTATTGCATATATGATTGGATTAAGAGTTACTGTCTTTCCAAAGAATGCAAGGTCAAATGTGTTAGGGTTGTAATGCAGATAAGTAACTGCTGCCATGACTGATATGGCAAGGTCGATAAGACCTTTCTTTAAATTTCCCCATGGTGATGAAGCGCTGTCATCAAGGTATCCGCTGAGCATTGCGGCAAGCACAAGTATAAGATAAATGATAAGCTCGGCACTTAAGTTTACGAATAATGCACATGTGACTGTGAATGTAAGAATGAAAATCATGCCGGCGCCTCTTGGTTTTCCAACTGATTTACTTCCGTTGATGGCATAAGCTCTTCCGGCATCTCTTGGAAGAAGATTCTTGCCAAGAGCAATTGCAGCTATTGTAAATGCGAAGGCAAATAAAATGCTCACAAATGCTATGATGTTGGTGAAACTTTCGTTGACAATATAGTATATCATAAGAATTTAATACTCCTTTTCATCTTTCTAACTCATATAAAGCATTTATTACAATGCGATTTACAGTATAACATAATATATGTGAAATGAACATTTTTTTTGCAAATGAAATGTAGTAATTAATTTGCTAATGTGGTAATATACTATTAATTAGTGGGATAATCTGAGGGGACCCATGAGTGTCGTGTAGGATAATAATAATATGATGGAGGATTTTATGAAGAATATGCAAAAATACGAGCAGCTGGCAATAACAGAACTGGATGCATATCTTTTTGGACAGGGAACTCATTATGAGATATATAACAAAATGGGTGCGCATGTTGCAGTAAAGGACGGAAAAGAAGGTGTGTATTTTGCTGTGTGGGCGCCTGCGGCAAGAGAAGTCTATGTTATAGGTGAGTTTAATAACTGGAATGCATATGGCTATGATATGAAGAAGATTTCTGATGGTGGAATATATGAATTGTTCATACCGGGAGCCAAGGCTGGGGATATGTATAAGTATCTTATTATTTCACAGAGCGGAGAGGCGCTTTACAAGGCAGATCCATATGCTAATCAGGCACAGTTAAGACCAGAGACAGCTTCAATAGTTGCTGATCTTTCAGGATATGAATGGAAGGATTCTGAATGGGTTGAGAAGAAGAAGACAGAGGATCATCTTAAGGCACCTCTTTCTATATATGAATGTCATCTTGGATCATGGAAGAAGAAAGATGATGGAACAGAGGACGGATTCTATACATATAAAGAATTAGCACCTGAGCTTGCAAAATATGTAACAGATATGGGATATACACATATTGAACTTATGGGAATTGCAGAGTATCCATATGATGGTTCATGGGGATATCAGGTAACTGGTTATTATGCGCCTACAGCAAGATACGGAACACCTAAGGATTTTATGTATTTTGTTGATTATATGCATGAAAAAAATTGTACGGCTGTACCAATTGTTGATAATGAAAAACATATAACAGGTTTAATAACTTTAAAAGAGATTGCTAATATTTTTGTTGAAAATTCAAAAGATCATTTATATACGAGTTATCAACACATTGTCGATGCTTTAAAAGGTAAAGAAATCTTACATTTTCATGATGAATTTAATGGTAAGTTATATGCCGGAAGTTATCAAAGTCAAACTTTTATTGAAAAAGTAGAGTTTACTCCAAGTGATATTTTAATTGTTGGTGACCGTTATAAAGTTGTTGAACATGCGATTAAAAGTGGCATTAGTTTAATTGTTCTAACAGGTAATTTAGAACTTGATGAAACTTTATTAAATGAAGCTCGTGAAAAAAGAGTAAGTATTATTTCTAGTTCTTATGATACTTATAATACATGTAATAAAATTGCTTTAAGTAATTATGTAAAATCACTTGATTTAAATAAAACCCCAGCAGTTGTTTATGACCAAGATTATCTTACTGATTTTACAGCTATGGCTCAAAAACTTGGGCATACAAATTATCCTATTTTAAATAAAAAAGAAGAAGTTTTAGGCTTGATTAGAGTTACTGATACTGGTAAGTATGACAAGAAAAATGTTATTTTAGTAGACCATAACAGTTTAGAACAAAGTGTTTCTGGTATTGATGAAGCAAGTATTATTGAAATTATTGACCATCATAACTTAGGAGCAATTGGTACATCTATTCCTATTAATGTTCGTTGTATGCCTGTTGGTTGTACTTGTACGATTCTTTATCAATTATATCAAGAATATAATGTTAACATTCCAAAAGAAATGGCTGGTTTAATGTTATCGGCTATTTTATCAGACACTTTAATTTTAAAGAGTCCAACAACTACAGATATGGACCGTAAAGCTGTTTTAGAACTTTCTAAAATATGTGATGAAAACTATGAAGAATACGGTTATCAAATGTTAAAAGCCGGTAGTAGTATCGCGGGTATGAGTGTTGAAGATGTTATTTATCAAGATTTTAAATCATATAAAATTGGTAATGATACTTTAGGCATCAGTCAAATTATTACTATGGATTTTGATAATATCAAAGAGAACATGAGTGATTATGTTAATAAATTAGATGAACTTTCTAAAAATGACTATGCTGCGGTTACTGTTTTCATTACAGATATTGTTAAAAATGGCTCTTATGTTTTATATAACACGAATGCCAAACATATTGTTGAAGACAGTTTTGACTTAGAAGATGTTGAAGAAGGAACATTTATTAAAGATTTAGTTTC
>OIZF01000132.1_pt1 | contig 50936 bp, 51 predicted proteins | sample 1588471 | NCBI WGS metagenome assembly OIZF01 (sample SAMN03283279) | human gut metagenome | biome: human-associated habitat; material: feces | host: Homo sapiens | place: Peru | collected 2012
GTACTCTCACTTAAGCTTGTGCTTGTTGATGCACTCTGTGATTCTTCTATGCTTGCACTTGTGCTTTCACTCTGGCTTACGCTTAATGATGTGCTCTGTGATTCTTCTACGCTTGCGCTTGTACTCTCACTTAAGCTTGTGCTTGTTGATGCACTCTGTGATTCTTCTATGCTTGTGCTTTCACTCTGGCTTACACTTAATGATGTACTCTGTGACTCACTTAAGCTTACACTTGCTGATGTGCTCTGTGACTCCTCCACGCTTGCGCTTGTACTTTCACTTAAGCTTATGCTTGTTGATACGCTCTGTGATTCTTCTACGCTTGTGCTTGTACTCTCACTTATGCTTGTTGATGCACTCTGTGACTCCTCTACACTTGTGCTTGTGCTTTCACTTAAGCTTACACTTGCTGATACGCTTTGTGATTCTTCTACGCTTGTGCTCTCGCTCTGGCTTACGCTTGTTGATGCACTCTGTGACTCTTCTACGCTTGCACTTGTACTTTCACTTAAGCTTGTTGATACGCTCTGTGATTCCTCTACACTTGTGCTTGTACTTTCACTTAAGCTTACGCTTATTGATATACTCTGTGATTTCTCTACGCTTGTGCTTGTACTCTCACTTAAGCTTACACTTGCTGATGTGCTCTGTGACTCACTTACACTTGTGCTTGTGCTCTCACTTACACTTACGCTTGCTGATACGCTCTGTGATTCTCTCACACTTGCGCTTGTGCTTTCACTTAAGCTTACGCTTGTTGATGTGCTCTGTGATTCTCTCACACTTGTACTTGTACTTTCACTTAAGCTTATGCTTGCTGATACGCTCTGTGATTCTCTCACACTTGTACTTATACTCTCACTTAAGCTTGTGCTTGTTGATGTACTCTGACTTAAGCTTGTACTTACACTCTGTGATGCTTCTACGCTTGCGCTTGTACTTGCTATCTGTGATGCTTCTACGCTTACACTTGTACTTTCACTCTGTATCAAGCTTGTTGATGCACTCTGTGACTCACTTATGCTTGTCGATACGCTCTGACTATTGTATTCATCAGATAAATTTTTATTTACTTCTGTAGCGCTGACTTCTTCATATTTAATTTCACTATATATATATTGAAATCCTTTATCCTCGGTTTTTTCTCCCTTATCATTCATTCGGCTGGCAAATGAAACAAATTGCTCTCCCTTCTTGTTTTCATAGAATTTCATTCCATCCAGGAAAAATTGCTCAGCTGAAGTTTGGTTATAACGCTTATCACCTGATGTACCAATACCATTTGTAGCTCCATTAATTTTTACTAATACATATGAATTTAGATATCTATCACTAATTCGTATTTTTCCTTCATACTCTACAGCTGTCCACTTATCACCTACTTTAACCTGTATCTGATACCAACTGCCATCTTTATATCTTACAAGTTTATTATCTATAAATAATGTTGTTCCAGAATTTTCATTAACATCCTTCACTATAAGATCCTGACTTTGTCTGTTTCCATCCTGATCAACATAATAGCTGTACTTAACCTGTTTTAAAGATCCATCCGCATTAGTTACAACAATCGATTTATCTAATTGATTGCTATTAACAGTATTATTACCCATGTAATATGATGTATATGTATCAGCAGCTTTGTCGTATACAACAACATCGCCATTATTCATTTCATATACAACATAATTAGAGTTACTAACATATGCAACTCTTACTTCTTCCATTGAATTATATGATTTAGTAGTTGCATTTCCACTAAAAGCTACAGCGTCATTATTATATAATGATGCTGTCATCACTGAAAATCCTGTTGCTTCACTATGATTCACACTCGGTGAAAAGCTCTCACTAGTCTGTTCAGTTGTACTTTCACTAGGTGTATCACTTATACTGTCTGACATAGAAGCTATATCATTCTCATTTGTCTGGCTTTCGACTGCATTTTTAATTTCATCAGCCATTACCATGTCTGCGCCCTGAATGCTGCTTACTCCGCCAAATGCCATTCCTGCTGCTGTAACGCCTTTTAAAATGCTATTAACCTTCTTTTTGTTCATGTTATTTCTCCTTAATCAACTACTCTCTGGATATATCAGTCTGATTTTATATAAAGTCTCAGATTTCCCAGATTCAACTATAATAATCCAGTTTCACGCTAATACTATACATCCCAAAGTGTATCTAAATATGTATTATAAAAGAAAAATTTGTTTTAAATAATGAATATTTTACTGTTGCCCTGCTATCAGCTTCAGCCATTTACTTTCCACAATACTTTCTTCGTACTCTTTTGCTATTTCAAAAGATGCTTCATGGAATTTTTCCAATCGTTCCTGATCTTCAAATATTTTTATGATAGCTTCTGCAATCCGGTCTGTAAGTTTCTCTTTATTATCCATATCTTTATTTAAATCAAAATCCACGATATATCCATTTTCATTTTGATGTATGAATAACCTGTTTCCATATCTTACATCCAACCCCAGCATCGCCAGACCATCTCCCACCGCTTCCATTAATGATAATCCAAATGTTTCCCACAACGAAAATGATGCGAAAGCCTCATAATTCCTGTATACTCCTTCCATATTACAATGCCCTTTAAAATGGATATAGCTTTCTGCCTCTGCTTCTGTGACTATATTATTCAGATACGACACATATCTGTCACTGCCACTTCCGTATATATCTAAATATATATATGGATTTATCTTATGTGCTTTTATCATTCCTTTTATAAGAATATCCACACCTTTACGGGAATTCAGTCTTGATGCAGATATTATACTCCATTTGTTTCTGTTATAATTCTGCATCTGTCTTGTTTCTTTTAATGCTCCCGGAGGTATAACAGCTATTTGCGGTACATAACATCCATATTCTGTTAATTTTTCTTTTAATTTCTGCTTATGTTCTTTAGTTCCAACCACCATACAATCTATCTTATGAGAATATTTAAACCAATAGTAATACTCATAATTCATATACAAAGAACCTTCATCCTCATGCATTTCAAAATAATGGTCAGAATGAAGCACTCCAATCAGCTTTGCTCCATTTTTATATCTAAATAATGACCTCTGAAAATTAAAATAACCTGCCCTGTCCATTATGCAGATATCTTCTTCACCTAACTTCAGTGATTTCACGAAATAATCAGCAAATTCGTCCGTGTCCATCGTCTTTCCATTATTAAGTACATATTTTATTTTATCGCCGATAAACATTTGTTCAAAAACATTTCTACCCTTACCATCCCAGAAAATGCGTCTTTCAATATTGCTGGCAATCCCGTTATCATTCCTGCTCCATGCATATAATTCCGTATATGCCAGACTGTCTGTGTAATAGTTTATCAGATAAATATTATCATTCTTATAATATTTTTCACATATAACATTCCCTTCACCATCACACTGTATCTCAATAACTTTTTTCTGTGCTTTGTGAATCTCTATAACATTATTACTTTCATTCATTGTGTCATAATCACACTGTGTTTTTATATGTTCTAACAGATTCTCTTTTCTGACAGAATTTTTCATATCACCATGTCCCGTTAAAAACAAATGTGCTGACATCATATAGCTCCGTTTTATCTTCTTTCCTTCATACAGTCTGATGTCTCTCAATGTTGGAACATCTGTGAAAATAAATCTGGCATCAATATTATTCTTTTCAAACAATTCGGCTCGAAACCCCTGTGCAACATCTACACCGGATAATTCATATCCGCTTAATAATACAAAATCAAAAACCCTCATTAACTGCCTCATCACCAATCATATTTTTAACCAAATTCTGCAACTTCAGTCTTTGTTTTTCCAATATATCATCATAAATATTTTCGTCTGATACCACTTTTTCTATTAAATCATGCATACGCATATAATCGGTATTATCAACAATACTCTCCTCAATACATATATCTCTTCTATGTACCGTATTATCAAATGATAATATTATCAGGTCATTAATACACGCCCGATTTACTGCATCATGTATTTCCCTGAAAAAATTAATATCAAGATATATGCTGCATGTATCAAATAATTTCTTTATATTTTGAACAGATATACATGGATATAGAGAAACATTCTCATACTTATCCAGCCCGTTTAACTTGTCTGACATAATTGTACTGGCAGCAATGTTATATTTTATCTGAGGAAAATCCTGTATCAGATTTTCAATATATTCTATCTGATCTGTTTCTGTCAGAATAAATGCTTCTTTATTATTAAATTTTGATTTTTTCCTGTTTTCAAATCTGTAAAATCTGCCACAGCTACACTCTGTATTATCAGTTATCCACTGAATCCAGCTTTCATTATTACATAATACTCTGATGTCCTTTTTTATGAATGACTCCTTAAATTTTATAAAATCACTTTCCTCATTTAGTATATATGTAATATGAAATTTCCCATAATCATTATCAAATTTCCTAAGTATATCAATGTTTGTAATCCATATATTTATGTCATTTATTCCACGCGAAACTAATTCACTTCTTAATAATTCTGTAAATATGTAATAACAGCTTTTTATTCTGCCATCTTCAAATAATGTATATGTTCCAGTTGTTACCTGTTCTATCAGTCTGATATTATTATCAGAATCTAAATATTCCCGGCTGATTACATTTCCATCGCATATATTTTCAACGCATGATTTATGCCCATACTTATTATAGTAATCAATTCTATACACTTTCTCTTCATCATCATGCCACTCTACCCTGCTGACATTTCTTCTTTCAACCGGATCATTGAAAAATATATCTGCCTTCTTATTACTTCCATCATAAACAGCCCCATTAATTCCATTTGCATGAATGCTCCAATATTCAGGAGTCTCCAGAAATGCATAATACAGACTTTTCTTATTCTTATTACAGTAATCGTCTAATCGTTCGCATAATAAATCTTCTGTCATAACATACATTTCACTTTTGCTATCCATAAGCTTCAACATTTCTATTAAATTCTGCTCATGTTTTGTGACTCTTTCTGTAATTAATATCATACCTCTGTCTCTCCCAGCCTCCCCATTCTCACAACTCAAATATTACACTATTCACATGATACTTAATACCTGCTCTAGGCTGCTTTTTCCTGAACTTATAATTAATTCTGTTCTGTACCAGTTCACAGTTTTCACGCGTTATTCCTGAAAGCAGGATAAGAAACTGGATTTTTCCATATTTAACATAAACATCGCTGCGGCGGATTGTTTCACCAATACATTCTTTTAACTGTCTTGAATACCTGTTAATCTCTGTTTCACTTTGTATCTGTTTTCCGTCTTTATCTACAAGTGTACACAGCATCAGATATACAGGAACACCGGTACGCTCCATCAACCGTATAGATATCTGATATATGCCACGAAATACCGGATAGCTGCAGAAATATCCACCCATATTCTTTGATTCATCATCTTCATTCATTTCTGTCTGGATATTTTCAAGAATCTCATAGCTGTGATTAAGCTGGTCGCTATATTTTTCAAATATTTCCATAAGGTGGACAGATGGATATATACCGCATTCTTTAAGATAATAATCTTCTACTTTTGAGTAAAAATCCGCTGCTTCATCATTCCGTCCTGTCTCCACTAATGATTCCATTGTAAAAACTTCCCAGTTGTTAAGAGGTTCTACACGCGAAGCAAACCTTCCAAGCTCCTCTAATAATTTCCAGTCTTTATTTTCTTTTATGATAACCGCGGCATTATTTACGCATTTTCCGAATATCTCACGGTAATGCCTTGCTTCCTGTGCCACCCATGTTTCTCCCGAATAATTATGTAGAAAATCCCCTTTATACAGATAACATGCTTCCAGATATAATTGGAGTTTCTGTTGCTTATCATCATCCTGTAACTGTTCCGCCTGATTGTATTTTTCTTCAAAAATTCTTGTATCCTCAACAACTTCTATATCTTCCGTCCAGTAATACATGCCATTTTTCAGATAAATCCAGTTCTGTCCGGCAAGCCCAAGTTCTTTAAGTTTCTTTTTAGTCTTATAAACAATCACACGAAGAGCCGTATGCGGTGCATCTATATCACGTTCCCCTACCACATATTCCTCCAGTCTGTTCTTTGCTATTCCGCTTTCTGAATAATGTAAGATTACCTGCATCGTTCTTGTGAACTGTCCATCCTTATGCATCCTGTCAGTATTCAAAGGCATCCCGTCATATTCCATTGTAAAATTCCCAAACATCTGCACGCTGATTGTATGTTTCATAAATTTTTCTCCTTATGAAATGGAATTTACTAGTTTTTATAATATTGTAACATTTTTAACATTAAAAATGCAATATCAGATAGTGAGTTCTAACTATATTCAAAATGTTGCATTATAAGGTACTTTGATATTATAATAATATCATTACATGATTAAGGAGATTCATATGTTTAAATCCCATTTTAGGGCATTTATCATATTGCTTTTGATTAACATTTCCGCAATTATACTAAGTTCGTGCAGCACTAGCCAGAGGGATAATATCCAGAACGATACTTCATCAGGAAAGGTTACCGGCTCTCGCGACAATACTGCAGTTGTACTTACCGGAGTGGCTGATGGTTTAATAACCTACGGCAATGATTCAGTTATAATAGATGCATCACATACATCAGATGGTTATGTCTGTGTGAATTACACAGGAAGTAACTCCAAGGTAAAGCTTCAGATTACAGGCAGTAATTCGACTACTTACACTTATAATCTTCATGGTGGATATGAAATATTCCCTTTAACATCTGGTGATGGCACATATACTGTAAGTATCTTTGAAAATATCGAAGGCACCAGTTATTCCACGCTGTTTACGCAAAAGCTGGAGGTCACTCTTACTGACCAGTTTGCTCCATATCTGCATGCCAGCCAGTATGTTAATTTTTCAGCAGATTCTGCTGTTGTTGCAAAAGGTGCAGAGCTTGCAAAAAGTGCGGATAACGACCTTGAAGTGATTGAGAATGTCTATAACTACATAATAACTAATTTTAAATATGACTATAACAAGGCTAAGAATGTGTCAAGCGGCTATCTTCCGGTAGTTGATGATACACTTTCCTCGCAGACAGGAATATGCTTTGATTACGCTGCTGTTATGGCTTCAATGCTACGGACACAGCGCATTCCGACAAGACTCGAAGTCGGATATGCAGGCGAAATATATCATGCATGGATCAGCACATATGTTGAAGGACATGGATGGATTAACGGAATTATAGAATTTAACGGAGATACCTGGAAGCTTATGGATCCAACATCTGCCTCAACAAGCTCCAGTCCTAAAGATTTTCTATCTGACAAATACGAATATCTCACTAAATATATTTATTAAATGTACAAGATTAACAGGAGGTAGATTCTCTAATGAAAAAGAAAAAACATTTTCTAAGTAATCAGGAAATAGCTGCATTTTGTGACCAGCTTTTTATGGTTATGTCTGCAGGCATTCCTATATATGAAGGTGTATCCATTCTTCTTGATGACGCTTCTGATGAAGAAACAAAACTTGTGTTATCGTCAATCAATGTTCCTCTCGAAAATGGAAGTTCATTTCATGAAGCACTGGTACAGTCTGGATATTTTCCTAAATATGTACTGGATATGGTTCAAATCGGCGAACTTTCAGGTCGGCTTGACGAAGTTCTTTCTTCTCTCTCACGCTATTATGAAAGAGAAGAAAGTATACGAAATGGAATTAAACACGCTGTAACTTATCCATTACTTATGATTGCAATGATGTTTGCAGTTTTAATAGTTCTTATAGTCAAGGTTTTACCTGTGTTTAACCAGATATATATTGAGCTTGGAAGTGAAATGACCGGCTTTGCTGCAGTAATGATGAAAATATCTATACTTATAAACAGATACATATTATATGTACTTATATTTGTTGCAGTTATTATCGTTGGATTCATTATTTTTTCAAAAACTAATGCAGGCAGAAAAATGCTTAAAAAGGGTTCTCTTTCAAAGCTTACCGCTGCCGGAAGATTTGCAAACTGTATGTATATGGCATTGGGCAGCGGGCTTGATACCGACCAGGGGCTTGCACTTACCGAACAGCTTGCAGACAATCCATACATGGAAGCCAAAATCCAGCACTGTCGAGAGCTGACTGCTTCAGGAATGTCTTTTTCGGAAGCCATTCTTTCGGCAGAAATATTTGAAAAAATATATTCTTCCATGATAACCATAGGCTTTAAAACCGGTTCACTTGACAAGGTTATGCAGAAAATATCTAAAGAATATGAGAATATTATTGATTATCGTATATCAAGATTTATTTCTCTTCTTGAGCCAGTCATTGTAATTATTTTATCTGTTTTTATAGGTCTGATTCTTATTTCATTCCTTATGCCTCTGATTGGCATTATGTCCGGCATTGGTTAGAAAGGAGCTTATAATGGCAGTTTTTTATATTAAAAAAAAGCATACTATGCATACTGTGATTATATCCATTGCAGTCTCTGCTGCACTCATAATACTGCTTACTGTTATGTCCGGGCGAATCCTGTCATCCAATGAATCGGAACAACAGATTATTCTTGAAAACGCTGTGTCGAGAAGCATAACTGAATGCTATGCTCTTGATGGTGCATACCCGCCTGACATTAATTATCTTGTTGAACATTATGGTCTTACATATGATAATTCAAGGTATTTTATAGACTATCAATACATCGGCGCCAATATACCGCCTGATGTCACTATAATCAGAAGGAAGTAAATGCATGATTGAATTTAGAAAAAACCACAGGCATACTATAGATAATGTATTCGTACTTATTCTGTTGACACTGTTTTCGGCTATCGCATTTCTGGTTGTTTTCATCGGAGCAAAAGAATATCATTCTATTGCCAACTCAATGTCCGATAATTACAAAACGCGTACTGTAGCATCTTATCTTCAGGAAAAGCTTAATCAGAATGATGCCGGTAAATGTATTTCAGTTACTTCTGTCGGTGACTGTAATGCAATTTTAATCCGCAGGAATATTAACGATTCAGATTACTACACCTGCATTTATTGTTATGACGGATATATGTGGGAAATAACCACTCAGTCTTCATCAGCAGTAAATCCCGGTGATGGTCAGAAAATTATTGAAGCATGCGGATTTAGTGCAGGATATATAACAGATAATCTTATCAAGCTCACTGTTACTGATGCATTGGGCAGTATGAGAGATATGTATGTTTCACTTAATTCAACACAATAGTTTGATATTTATTGAGGTAATCACATGAATAGATACCGTCACTCCAAATCAGGACTTTTCCTGATGGAAATGCTTATAAATATTTTATTTTTTTCAATATTGATTACATTCTGCCTGCAGATTTTTGCTAAAGCACACAGATTATCAAATGATACGCAAAAACTTCATCAGGCAGTAACCATATGCAGCTCAATAGCACAGATATGCCAGAGTACTGACAGCAGTACCGCTGAAGAACTTCTCCTTTCACAGTACCCTGATGCAGCTAAAGGTCATAACTGTACTATAATATTTTTTGACAACAATTTTATACCATGCAGCCGTGATAATTCTTTGTATACAGCATCTGTTTCACTAAATGACAAAATATCGGAGCAGTCACAGGTAATATTTACTGAAAGCAATTCTGCAGACAGCATTTATACTTTATCATTCTGTACATATATTCCAGCTTCCGCGAATGGAGGTGCTTTGAATGAATAAGAAAAATAATGTATTTTCACATTTTGGTTTTTCTACCATACTGGTGATATTTATTATGCTGTGCATGGCAACATTTGCCACACTTTCTCTGCTTTCGGCTAATTCAGATTACAAATTAAGTAAAAAAGCAGCTGATAAAACCACCGGTTACTACAAAGCAGATACAATAGCACGAAACTATCTCTACAACGCTGATATGTATCTGGCACAGACTGATACCAAAGCTTATAGCGAAAATGAATACTTTCAGCAAATGTCCGTGCTTATTGACAATATTGAAATTCCGGATGGCATGAATAAGAATGATATTACTTATGATGAACACAATGGCGTCCTGTCATTCAGTGTATTCATTTCAGATAACCAGAGCCTTTATGTATCTGTACAACTGCTCTATTCTACTGACATTAATAGCAGCTTCTATAAAGTAACCTGTTGGCAGACTAAAGCTTCACTTGCACCGGAAGATAACGAAAACGGCATGCATCTGCTAGGCGATTAAGATTAATTATGAAAGGATTAAATATATGAATGTACAAGAAATTTTAGAGAATATTACAAAAGAAAAGGCTTCTGATATTTTCATCGTAGCCGGCCGTCCACTTACATTCAAAACAAACGGTAAAATCCACACCTATAATAATGAGCGCATGACCCCTGATATGTGTCATGATTTTGTGACTAATATATACAAGCTTGCCGACAATCGTGACATTTCACATTTCGAAGCAACCGGCGATGATGATTTTTCTTTTGCCATCGTTGGAGTATCGCGTTTTCGTGTAAGTACATATAAACAGCGTGGTTCATACTCCGCTGTTATTCGTATTATTACTTTCACTCTTCCAAGGCCTGATGAACTTTTCATACCAGAAAATGTTATGAATCTTGCTAATACTAACAACGGCATGGTACTTATAACAGGTCCCGCAGGTGGCGGTAAATCCACTACTCTTGCCTGCCTTATAGATAAAATTAATTCTGAGCAGGAAAAACATATCATTACTCTTGAGGACCCGCTTGAATTTCTTCACTCCCACAAGAAGAGTATTGTAAGCCAGAGAGAAGTATGTACCGATACAGAAAATTATCTTACTGCCCTTCGTGCATCACTCAGACAGAGTCCTGATGTTATTCTTCTTGGTGAAATGCGTGACTACGATACAATCAATACTGCCATGACAGCTGCTGAGACTGGACATTTAATCTTCTCAACACTTCATACAATAGGTGCTGCCAATACAATCGACCGTATAATTGATGCATTTCCTGCATCACAGCAGGCTCAGATTTGTATCCAGCTCTCAATGGTATTACAGGCAGTTGTTTCCCAGCGTCTGCTTCCAACAGTAGATGGCCGCATGGTTCCTGCATTTGAAATCATGATTATGACACCTGCCATCCGTAATATCATCAGAGAAAGAAAAATTCATCAGATTGATGGCATGATATACTCATCAGTCCATGAAAACATGATTGCCATGGATACAAGCATTCTCCGTCTTTACAAGCAGGGAATTATTGATAAAAATACTGCTTTATCAAATGCCTCTAATCCGGAAATGCTTGCAAAAAGAATCAATATATAAAATAATAATCTGCAGAGCTGGTTCACGAAGATACATTTGCATTAAGAATCCTGTCAAACTTAACTATAAATACAATAGTCGTAACGGCAGCCGCAATAATATCACTTACCGGCTCTGCAAGAAATACCGCAAATACTTTATCTTGAAAAATCAATGGTAATATGAATATAAGCGGTATCAACAATATAAGTTTCCTTAAACATGCCAGTATAAGACTGACTTTTGCCTGTCCCAACGCCATAAAACTCTGCTGGCAGCTTACCTGAAATCCCATTGCAAATATTCCTGCCATATATATTCTCAATGCCCATGCTGTATAATTCGCAAGTACTTTATCACTTGTAAATATGCCGGCAAACAGCTGTGGTGTAAGCATCATAATTGCCCAGCTTATACATGTGAATATTACACATGCTTTAAACTGCGTAAAAAATGCTTTCTTAACCCTGTCATTATTCTTTGCTCCATAGTTGTAACTGATAACCGGCTGTCCACCCTGACATATTCCCTGTAACGGCATAACAATAAGCTGATTAGTGCTTGTTATAATTGTCATTGCTCCTACCGCAAGGTCTCCGCCGTATCTGGAAAGACTTGATGTAAAGCTGATTGACAAAATACTCTCTGTAGATAACATTACAAATGTTGATATTCCGAGTGCAAGACACGGTCCGATTATCTTCGCATCAAGTCTTAGGTTAGCTTTCTTAAGACGCAGGATTGTCTTGTTACCAGTCAGGAAACGCAGAATCCACACAGCTCCGACAGCCTGACTAAGCACTGTTGCCAGTGCTGCTCCTCTTACTCCCATATTAAATACAAATATAAATATAGGATCCAGAACAATATTAATCACTGCACCAATTACTGTAGTCAGCATGCTGATCTTAGCAAACCCCTGTGTTGTGATAAACATGTTCATTGCCATAACAATCAGGACAAATACGCTTCCGAGAATATATATTCTTGCATATGACAGAGCATATGGAAGCGTTGCATCACTTGCGCCAAACCATCTTAAAAGCTGTGGTGCTGATACATAAAACACCGCCGTCAATACAACCGCACATATCATTATAAATGTAAAACAATTTCCTATAATTCTCTCAGCCGTATCATTGTCCTTCTTTCCCATAAATATTGCTGCCCTTGGTGCTCCACCTGAACCGGCAAGCATTGCAAATGCATTAATAAGCATAAGTATGGGAGTAAAAAGTCCGACTCCTGTAAGAGCATTAGCCCCAATACCCGGAATATGTCCTATATATACACGGTCAACTATGTTATACAACAGATTAACAACCTGTGCTACAACTGCGGGAATTGCAAGTGAAGCAAGAAGCCTTGTTATATTTCCCTCTCCCAGATTTCTTGTCATATTATTATTCTTCATACTAAACCTCTTAGTTCTGTTTAATTGCCAGATGTTTTTCCCACATATACTGACCATTAATTTATTTAACCATAATATCATTAATCATTTACATAGTATATAGATTTTTATCTGTTTACGAAATTTTCATAAATATCCACATTATAAAAGCTGCCACTCATTTACTATAAAGTGGCAGCTTTTGTATGACATTTTTATTGTAATAATTTATTTTGTCTTATAACCAAATTCAGGAATTGCACTCCATCTGTTACGGAAGTAATGAGCAACCATCTTTGGTTTTCTGTCTCTTGTGAACAGTCCCTTCTTATTACCTTGTACTCTTAACAAGCTCTGGCTTGTTGCAAAGTCTGCGAAGTTCCATGCCTGTTCACCTACAACAAAGTCGAATTCATCAAATACTTTATTATTCATCTCATAATATTCTACCTGATATTCTTCTGTATACATAACAGATGTTGTATCATGGAGTCCGCTCACTGTATCAGCTCCATATTCTGTGAACATAACAGGCTTTCCAAGTTTGCCCCAGTCTGAGAGTTCTTTACGAAGTCCGGTCTCTGACACCTCAAGATCAGGGCCACCAAAATACCATCCATAATATCTGTTAAGGCAGATTACATCACTTAATTTAGATGAGCAGTCTGTATCAGCAGTTGTTCCCTGAACACTTACTAATGTACATGGTCGTTTCTGAGGATCTAATTCTCTTGCAAGATCATATAAAGGCTTAAAGTAGTCATATGCACCTTCTGCTGCTGAATCAGGTTCGTTAGCTATGCTCCACATAACAACACATGCATGATTCTTATCTCTTGATATCAAATCACGGATAACATCCTTATGATGTTCCTGTGTCTGCACTCCATGCTCCTTATCAAATGTTCCTATTCTCTCTCCACCAAAATTAGCTCCTCCGCCGAACTGAAGATTGACTCCTACTGCTGTTGTTTCATCGATAACAACAATACCTTCTTCATCACAAAGTCTCATCATCTCCTCGCTATAAGGATAATGGCTTGTTCTGAAGCTGTTAGCATGCTGCCACTTCATAATTGATATATCCTTTGTATTCATAGGAAGATTTATTCCACGTCCATTAGGAAATGTATCTTCATGCTTTCCGTAACCTTTAAAGTAAAATGGCTTTTCATTAATTAAAAACTTTGTGCCATCTACTCTTACACTTCTTACACCATATGGAAGTGTATACACATCCTGTCCTGCTGTAACCTTTATCTTATAAAGATAAGCACTTAATGGCTGCCATAATCTTACATTACTTATCTCAAATGTGCCTTCTGACCCTTCTGTTTCTGAAAGCTTTGTGCCTTCTTCATCAAATAATTCAACTTTACATGTTATGTTGTTGTAATCTTTTCCTTTAATTTCAACATTATAATTAAGTACTGCCGATGGTTCTTCTTTTGTGAAATCAATATCAGCTGTAACTGTAATATCATTGATATATGTCTCAGGTGTTGTGTAGATTTTTACAGGTCTTGTAATTCCACAATAATTAAAGAAGTCAAAGTTAGGATTGTTCTGTGGTTTGTCAGATGCACCTGCACCCATGCCCCCCATCATTCCACTCATCATGTTAGCCTTACCACCAACTGGCAGAGTTGTGTAATCAATAACATTATTAACCGCAATGGTAAGGAGATTATCTCCATCCTGTAAATGATCATTTAATTCTACTTCAAATGGAAGAAATCCTCCTTTATGCTCACATATCAGTTTGCCATTGAGATAGATCATGGCATAATGTGTAACTGCTGCACAACGCAGTACAATTCTCTGGCTCTTTACATATTCTGGAACTGATATATTTCTCTGATAAAATACCCATCCATAATGATCTCTGAAATCTGTCCCCTCCTTGAGATCATTATAAGAAGCTGGCACAGGCATTGTATCTGCATCTTTCAAAGGTTTCTCATACCATTTTTCTTCAAAACCTTTTCCGTTATCTAACTTAAAATTCCAAACCCCGCTTAAATCGCTTAATAATCTTGACTGTGTTAAAACTGGATATAACATAATTAATTCCTCCTGATTTATATTTATAATATTTTTACTGCTGTTCCTTAGCTGCTCTAATTTCTTTTAACTTAGCTGCATTTGCTTCTACTCTCTTTTTATTCAAAGGATATAAGAATATTAATGCAAGCAATAATAATGTCATTCCGGCTGCCGGCATAAGACATGTCACATTGTAGATTCCGTCAATAACCTTAGGATCAAATGCTGTAGCTGTTGTATAACCAACAATCGAAAGAAGTACGCCCGCTAAACCTGATGAACATGCCTGTCCTAACTTTCTTGCAAATGAATATACTGAGTAAATTGTACCATCCTGACGTACACCATTCTGAACTTCTGATTCATCGATAACATCCGTAATCATAGCCCATATAACCATGTTAAACATTGAAGTACCGATTGTTGCTATAATTATTAAAGCTATCCAGATCCATACATTATGAGTGTGAATTATAAATAATGTTATAAATGAAGCTGCACTGATAATACATCCTATAACTGACAATTCTTTCTTTCCAATTTTTGATGCAAGCTTTGTAATAAATGTTGAAAGTAAAAGTATTACTATTGTTCCTGAAAGACTTGCAATCGACATTGCTTTTATATTGCCAAAATAATTTGGATAAATATATGCGTTCATGTTACTTAATGATAACTGTGCAAGTAAAAATACCAATGCACATACTATAATGCCTATTAAAGATCTGTTATGGGCAAGTTCCTTTATAAGCTCTCCAAACGAGAATTTCTGTGTGTTCTGTCCAACCTTAACTCTTTCCGTTGTCATTTTGTAGCAAAGCATATAGCAGATTACGGCTCCTATTGAACATACCAAAGCACCAAGCATCATTTTCTGACCGGATAATACTGAATTTCCTGCTTCGTCTGTATAATATACTACAAGTGGTAATACAACACCTATCGCTGTCTGAGCAAGTGTAGCTCCTATTGTTCTCCAGTTAGAAAGAGAAGTTCTGTCTGTCGGATTGTCTGAAATCGCTGATGCCATTGAACCATAAGGAATATTAATTCCTGTGTAGCATATACTTCCCCAAAGAAGGTAAGTGAAAAACATCCAGAAAATCTTAAATCCCATCGGCATATCTTTAAACCATGTCGCATACATCAGAAATGATGCTAATGCAACAGGACCGCACATTCGTCTGAGCCATGGTGCAAATTTGCCTTTCTTTCCCGGCCTGCTCCTGTCAACTATCTGTCCCATTGTTACATCAGTTATAGCATCAACAAATCTTGCCGCCATCATCATAAGACCGACCAGTGCTGCTGAAACCCCCATAACATCAGTATAAAACTTCAACAAAAACATAGCTGATAACAAAAAAGTAAAATCGTTACCGAAATCACCAAACATATAACCAAGCTTGTCTTTTATACCAAATGGCCTCACCTTTCCATTGTTATCTGTCATAATAAAACCTCCATCACTTTATTAAATATTATAGATATTTTTTCTTTAAAGACTGTCCTTAAATATTATGTGCACTATTATGTGCTCTCTTTTCTATGTCTTTATATTAACCTATAAATAACATACCCGTTATTACAGATTTTAGTATATCTAGTATTATTTTTACCCATACATTTTTTATAGCAAAAATTGTACTATAAAAAATCAAATTAATACTAACATGTCAGTATCAGTTTATTAACATGTTAGCGTCAGCCAGTGTGACATGTCAGTTTGTTTTATGCTTTGAATTATTTGTTTTCTTCTGTTATTATAATATAGTAATAAGAATTGATAGAGATTGGAGGTTTATATGGAATATAAAGTATATCTGGATTACACCATGGAACTATTATCTAAGATAAAAATCCCATCTTATATAATTGATACACCATTTCTCTGGAATGACAGATATGATGGCGAATTAAGAAAAACCATTCTCAGTAATACATTTTTAATCAATCATAAAGAAGCATTTCAGAACTTTATTAACTGTTCTGGCAAAAATAATACAATTCTTCTGATTCATGACAGTTTCGCCTGTGATTATATATATATTAAATTGCCCGACTCAAAAAAAGCTTTCTTTGCCGGACCTTTTTCATTTGAAAAGTTTACCAATCAAAGAATTAATGATTTATGTTCATACAATTCAATACCATCAAGGTTTATTGATTTCATGCAGCTTTATTATGCCGCACTCCCTGTATTTGCAGATGAACGATGTATAGAAGCAATAATAAACTGTTTATGTAGTAAATTATGGAGCAGTTACACACTTGAGAAAAAACATTTTCTTAATAAAAATACTTCTGAATACATGTACAATGATTATTCTCCCGAGCCAACAAAGCAATCCATTGAGGTTCTTGAACAACGCTATAATGATGAATCTCTTCTGATGGAATATGTTGCTCATGGTGATTTTGCATCAATTGACAAGCTTGCTCATCTTAATTCATCTGGAATTAAGCCGCGCCTTTCGGATTCAATACGCGATAGAAAGAATTTCATGATAATTCTTAATACCCTTTGCAGGAAAGCTGCCCAATCAGCATATGTTCATCCTATTCATCTTGATGAAATATCACGCAAATTTGCTATCCGTATAGAATCCTGTACCACAATTGCCCAGCTTGAAACCCTGGAAAATGAAATCACGCGTAAATACTGTCTGCTTGTTCAATCTTATTCTTTAAGAAAATATAGCAAACCTGTTCAAAATATTATTAATTATATCTCATTTAACCTTACTGACGATCTCAGCCTTAATGCAATTTCTGCTGAGTTTGCTTTAAACAGCAGTTATGTATCTTCTCTATTTAAACGTGAAACCGGCTCAACGCTCACTAATTTTGTTAATAATAAACGTATTGAACACGCTATCTATCTGCTCAATACAACCAAGCTTCCTATACAGGACATTGCTGTACAATGTGGAATTACAGATGTTAATTATTTCACCAAGCTTTTCAAAAAAATCAAAAACATGACTCCTTCTCAATATAGAGAAATGATTCAATAAATAAAAACAACCATCTGGATACCTGTTGATTTCCGGTATCCAGATGGTTGTTTTTAATTGTTTTCAAAATAATCAGGATAAATTATTCTTAACTTATCAATCTCATTAAAAATTCTGTTAATATGTCCTTTAATAACACGAAGATACATTCTTTTATCTTTTTTCCTTATTGCATCTATAAGCATCTCATGTTCCTCATTAGTTTTAACACTAATAGAACTATTAAGTTCTGCTAAGAAACGTATTCTGTTATAATGACTCATCTGCATTTTAATTATATTAGCAGCGAGCTGTTCTCCAGAGCTTTCATATATAAGTTCATGAAAAGCATTATCGATTTCAATCCTTGGAACTTTTTCATTAGATTTATCATAATTAATGAGACGGCTGTTTAATTCTTCCATCTTATCAAGCATCTCATTGCTGACATGCTCAAAAACCGGATCGACCATCCCCACTTCAAGACTTTTTCTGACAAACCATTCCTGTTCAAAACGTCTGCAATTAATACTTGCAACGTATGTGCCTGACTGAGGTATTATTTTGAGAAGCCCCTCCTTTTCAAGATTAACAATTGCCTCTCTTGCCGGTGTTCTCGAAACATTATACCTTACAGCTATCTTCTGTGCACTTATTGAATCTCCCGGTACAAGCTTGAAATTCATGATATCATATTTTAATTTTTCGTATGTGTCTTCGTTTAATGATTTTTCCATAACCCTGCGGCCTTTCTTATACTATGAGCCTGCTTGTTATATATATTAAAGGTATTTTTTAAGTGTATTTCTTACAGCACCCTTTCCTGCTATCTCTTCAACAAACATCTCTTCTATTTTATCGCCAATTCCTGCTTCATATAAATTTATACCAAATATATTAGCATTTGACAATAAATTCTTAAGCTGTCCTGTATAAGACGATATGTCGCCTATTTTTATACCTGATAAATGCTTCTTTAATTCATCTGCCATCGGATCTGGAGACAATTCGAAGCTTTCGCCATTATCATCAATTCCAAGAAGATATCTGCACCATCCTGCAATTGCCAATGGAATCGCTATTAATTCTTTGGCACTTCCGTCCTTTGCTACATATGACTTAATTGTTTCTCCATATCGTATTCCTACCTTCTGTGAAGTATCTGTCGCTATTCTTTGCGGTGTATCAGGCATAAAAGGATTAGGTATTCTTACATTAAGAACTTCATCCACAAACTTCTGTGGTGAAATAATCTCTGGATTAATTACCACAGGCATTCCCTCAGATAACCCAATTCGTCTAACAAGCTCTGAAAGTTCCTTGTCTTTCATTTCATCAGCAATCAGATTAAATCCTAATAAGCAGCCGTATACTGCTAAAGCTGTGTGTAATGGATTAAGACAGGTTGTTACTTTCATACGCTCAACCTTATTAACTGTCTGTCTGTCAGTCATATACACACCTGCTTTTTCAAGCTGAGGTCTGCCATTAGGGAACCTGTCTTCTATTACAAGATACTGTGGTCCTTCAGCATTTACAAATGGAGCAATATATGTCTTCTTAGATGTTATCACCGGACTCATATCCTCAACACCCGCTTCCTCTAATGCTTTAGCAACACTATCTGCTGGTCTTGGTGTAATTTTATCAATCATAGACCATGGAAATGATACAAACTCTTCATTATTCACATAATCAACAAAATCATTACCAACAAATCCTTTTTTATTCCACTCAGTTACCATCTCAGTTATCGAATTTCTAAGTTTTTCTCCGTTATGTGAGCAGTTATCCATTGATACAACTGCAATCGGTGCCTTACAGGCTTTAAAACGTTCATACAAAAGTGCTGCTGTTACTGCCATTGCTGATGTTGCTTTTTCTGGTCCATTATCAATGTCTTCCCTGATAAAAGAGAAAAACTCTCCTTTAGAATCCTTCAACGCATAACCTTTTTCTGTAATGGTAAATGACACCATCTGAAGTCCCGGGTCAGCAAATATCTCCTTTAATCTTGCCCATTCCTTCTGCGAATATGATTGTGCCTTAATAGCTTCTGTAAGTGAACCAAGCACCTTTTTTTCTGTATTCCCATCTTCCTTCAATGTAACAGCCATAACAAGATTATCAAATGGCTTATATATTTTATCTACTACATCAAAGTCAAATGTTTCAACACATGTAATGCCTTTATCTAAAACTCCCTGTTCCAATAATGAATCTGCAATTCCACCAATGAATATCCTGAAAATATTACCAATACCAAAATGTACCCATACAGGTGACTTTTTTGTATCCTCTGCAACCTTTTCAACATCATATGAAGGCAGCTTTATGCCAGCCTTTTCCCAATCTGTCGTATTCTTAATACCATTTATTGAAAGTTTCATAATATCCTCCATTATGCCATAAAAACCCAATGTTAATAATTACTTTGATGATTTATCAATAGCTTCCCATAAGCCATTAAGGTATGTTGCGCCTAAGGCCCTGTCATATAAACCATAACCTGGCATAGCTACCTCATCCCATATCATTCTTCCATGGTCAGGTCTTATAATGCCGTCAAAACCTGTATCATATAATGTTTTCATAATCTTATACATATCCATAGAACCATCAGATGATAAATGTGCTGCTTCTTCAAAATCCCTAGGTGAATTATATTTAAGGTTTCTCACATGTGCAAATGGTATTCTTCCTCTGCATGCCTTAATAATCTCACAAATATCATTATTCTGGTTAGAGCCAAATGAACCCGTACAAAGTGTTATTCCGTTATATGGTTTATCTACAGCATCAAGAAGTCTTGTAACAGAATCCTTACCTGTCATAATTCTTGGAAGCCCAAATATAGGCCACGCAGGATCATCCGGATGAATACCCATCTTTATATCATACTTCTCACATACCGGACCAATTGCTTCCAGAAAATATACCAGATTATTAAACAGCTTCTCTGCGTCAACATCTTTATACATTTCAAAAAGTTCTTTTAATCTGTCAAGACGCTCTGGTTCCCATCCTGGCATTACGAATCCATTAGACATCTTTGCAACTGATTCTTTCATATGCTCCGGATCAATCATATCAACTGTATCCTGATTATATGCAAGCACCGTTGAACCATCAGCTCTTTCTCTTGCAAGTTCTGATCGTGTCCAGTCAAATACAGGCATAAAATTGTAACATACCACATGAATATCCGCTTCTCCAAGAGCCTGCAGAGTCTTTATATAATTGTCAATGTGCTCATCTGCCTTAGCTGTGCCAATCTTAATATCATCTGACACATTAACAGATTCAATACCAGCGATTCCCAACCCGGCATCTTCAACAATCCTTTTAAGCTCCGCTATTTCCTCTGGAAGCCACCGCTCCCCAGCCTGCTTACCAAAAAGCGTTGTAATAACATTCTTTACGCCTGGAATCTGTCTGATCTGCTTAAGTGTTACGCTGTCGTATCCTGGTCCATACCATCTCAATGTCATATCCATAACAAAAATCCTCCTTTTACATAACAACATTATTATTCTGTACCATATTTGCATAATTATTTGCTATGTGTATACTAACATGTCAGTTCTAACATGTCAATGTATTTTTTAAGTTTATTTTGTTATGTTTTTCAATTTATTTTGATATCTTTTCCTTCTGCTTCACCATATTGACATGAGTAATTCCCATCACCCTGTCATAGAACATCTGCCGTGTACTGCTGAAAAGACATAATATGAAATCTATCGCAAAATATGCCGTAACCATAAGGCACAATACACATACTGCTATACTGACAGAGAATCTCCACCCATCAGCCATAAGTGCTGCATGATAAAGATTATATGCATATACAGGAGATGGCAGGCTTAAAACATACAGAATAAAATATCTTCCCATAAGCCTGAAAACATTCACTCTCCTGTGAGTATCAGCCTCAATATTCTCAGCTTCGTAATCGGCAGCCTTATTATCTCTTTTCTTGCTCTCTGCTCTCACTAGTCTTATATTGACAAGTGCCTTGCCTATAGTTCTTCCCTTAATTACTGCTGTAACTATTGTAAATGCAATAACTATATATACAGCTATGACAACCAGATATCTTACATCGTACACCGCTGTCATGAACTTTTCTTTATCTATTGCAAAAAATACAGCAACAGGAACAATTATCACAAGCATATCAAGCGCCCATGCTATTATTCTTCTGAATTCCGACACAATCTGTCCTCTGTTGTAAGCAACCTCATCCATTCTGTCACGCTTTGGAAGCATGAAAACAACCGCAGGCGCAACCCAGAAGCCCACCATTCCTCCAAGTGTGTTACATATCAGGTCGTCCACTTCAAAGAATCTGTATGGATAAGGATATATTCCATACAAGCCTGATAACTGCGTAAGCTCAAAAAAGAGGCTGTAGCAGAATGACATTATAAGCACCTGCCACCATTTTCTCTTAAAATAGTATCTCAGATACACACCAAATGGCACTAACAGCAGAATATTGAAAGCAATCTGCCAGAAGTCACCACATTTGAACAGATTAATATATGTTGCCGGATTCGATAAAGTAATATTCACAGTAGCAACAACTCTTCTTACTGCGTCAAATGGCACTAACAACATACATGCCGAATCCGGCGTCACTGAATCAATCGGAGGCAGCGGAAGCACTGTCATAAAATATGAGGTAAGCATGTAGAATATAAATGTGTATACTACACCTGTTCTTATTACAAGTATTGAGCCATATTTATGATATTCGTATATTATGTACGGCAGTGTGAAAAGCACGGCAAGAACCGGGAACACATAGCATGCCGAAATTATCGGTTTTAAGTATATTTCCATTAATTATCTCCAGTTCACATTCTTGGCATTCATCGCTTTTTCTTTAAGTGTTGCCAGTCTCTTTATTGCTTCATTAAGTGTATCGTCCTGCTTTGCGAAATGGAATCTCACAAGATTATGCACATCTTCCCTGAAAAAGCTTGAACCCGGTACTGCTGCCACGCCAACATACTGTGCCATCCATTCACAGAACTTCACATCATCTTTAACTCCGAATTCACTCACATCAACAAGCACATAATATGCCCCCTGTGGGTCTGTGTATTTTAATCCCAGCCTCTTAAGACCGCCTACAAATACCTCTTTCATATGTGCATAATGTGCGGCAAGTTCATCATAATAGCCATCACCAAACTCTAATCCCACAACTGCTGCCTCCATCAATGGTGCGGCTGCACCAACTGTAAGGAAATCATGTACCTTTTTAACTCTGTCGATTATCTGTGGGTTAGCAATAACATAACCTAATCTCCAGCCTGTTATTGAGTATGTCTTAGACAGCGAATTGCACACAATCGTTCTTTCTCTCATGCCCTCAAGCGACTGCATATAAACGTGCTTATTAGGTGCATACACAATATGCTCATACACTTCATCTGTAACAACATATGCGTCATATTTCTTTGCAAGTTCAGCAATTGTCTGCATTTCCTCCATTGTAAACACCTTACCGCATGGGTTGGAAGGATTACACAGAATTAATGCCTTAGCGCCCTGTCTGAATGCATCTTCTAACTTTTCCTTATCAAAATGAAATTCTGGTGGAACTAATGGAACATATATCGGCTCTGCGCCTGAAAGAATTGTATCTGCGCCGTAATTCTCATAAAAAGGCGAGAATATTACAACCTTGTCGCCCGGATTAGTAATACTAAGCATTGTAGCCATCATTGCCTCTGTACTTCCGCATGTGACAACAATCTCTGTCTCAGGGTCAATCTTAACACCAGAAAAATGTTCATATTTCTTAGCAACTGCATCTCTGAAATTCTTAGCTCCCCATGTAAGAGCATACTGGTGAGGTCCTTCACCTGCCACTCTTGCAAGTCTGTCTGTTATAGCCTTTGGTGGCTCAAAATCAGGAAATCCCTGCGATAAATTAACTGCACCATATTTATTAGCAACTCTTGTCATTCTTCTGATGACAGAGTCTGTAAAATTTGCTGATCTGTTACTTAACTCTTTCATGTAAATGTGTCCTCCGTATTCTATACGATATTTTAATTGTAGTTGATACTACATTGTTATTAATTTTTTTAATTCATCTGAAAAGAACTCTTTCTCTGTTTGAAACAAGTCTTTCTTTATTTCATAAAATAATTTATTATATGTACTCTCTCCCTCATATTTCTGCAGAATAAACATTATTTTCTGTGGTCTTGTACAATAAGCTGTAATAGGATTATTCAATAATGTAGTTGGAATCGGTGCTTTGGTATTGTCCACAATCTGCGTTCCTTTTTTCCTTATTCTTGAATCATACCCGATTACTCCACATTCATTACCTGTAGCCATTTCAAAATCATTATCCCGCGTCACCAAATCTTTTGCGCCTATCTTATAACACTTGCTGTTTCGCAAATTCAACATCTGTTCCATAACAGCTGCTTTTGCATACATAGTATTTGAATCTCTTCTTGGTTTACAATCTTCTCTTTTTATTATTTGCTTTTCACAAGCCTCATAAAATGCTGTCGCACTCAATGTTTCGCTTTTAATTCCTGCCAGATGCATAAAATTATTTTTTCCATATCTTACTTCATAATAATCATATACATCTGACTTTTTTTCTCTAAATATAAATAATAAAGTAGTATCTGCATACTCTGAATACAATTTTGCACTTTTACACAATATCGTTAATAATTCTGTTGGACTCAGCATTCTTGTATTCTGTATTTTATACTTCATAATTCTCCTTAATGTAAAAGAGGAACCTTCCCATCGAAGGTTCCTCAATAACTCAAATCTTTAAAAACTGGTTTCATTATGGTGCTTTGCCACCAAAATCACAGGCTTCTCACCCGTCTGGCTTGATTATCCTCTATGCTTAAGAGTAAATGCAAAGTTTTTACGTTGCCAGTGCAACGGAAGCAAACACCTTATGCTTCATGTCCTGTCATCAGGAAGAGATTTCTCTCTTGGTACTATTATTATACTCAGAGTCTGGAAAATTATCAACTTGTTTTTTACAATTTTTATTATTTTTATCAAATAATAGCACTGTTCACAAAATTCTCACAAACTTTCCAACTCATTTTCACATTTCCCATTTAATATAAACAATGTCGAAAGACAACAGACAAACTTTTTCATAAAAAAGATGGCTGAATAATCTCCCAATACAGCAGCCATCGGATGTTTGAAAAACATTTTTCCCCCTCATAAAGAGAGCCGGGATATACGAACTTCAACCCCATTGTCAGTCCGTATATCCTGGATCTCTTCATATTATTCAGCTATGTATTCCCTGACTTTCTTCTCACTATCGAGTCTGCACGCAACAATCGTCGACATAATCATGTAACGCACAACACCCTTAGCGATTTCTTCCTCATAACGGCACTTCATATCGATGGGATATCCCGATACAAGAAAATGTATCTGGTATTTGTCAGCATGTCTTGATATAAATGCACTTACATACAATCCATTAAGAACCGCAGTGACAATCTCATCATCCGTCACAGCTATGTTGACCTTATATCCCGGTGATGAAAATGAAACGACACCGTCTCTGTTATGAAATCTTCCATCTGCAATCTCCGCAATGGAATAATCTTTCGCATGATTCATCATTGCTCCAAGCACTGGCATTTCAAGGTCATTCTCAATTATATAATTGTAACAATCTGTTGGAGTATTAAACATTTTCCTTCTCCATCTCTTCATTAATAGTGTCTTCTGAGGCTGCCATTGCTGCAAGAGTCTTCGTCAGAAGTTCATCAAGTCCCCAGCCAAGCTGCTCTGCTCCACGCTCAATTACTTCTCTTGAACAGCCTGCTGCAAAGCCCTTGCTCTTATATTTCTTCTTTAATGACTTAAGCTCCATGTCCTTAGTACTCTTTGATGGACGCATAAGCGCTGCTGCCCATATAAGTCCTGTAAGCTCGTCCGCTGCAAAAAGCACTTTCTCCATCTCATGCTCAGGTGCAACATCAACTGTAATTCCATAGCCATGAGAAACTACTCCATGAATTATATCCTCTGATATGCCGCCCTCTCTTAAAAGTTCTGGTGCTTTGATACAATGCTGTTCAGGATAAAGCTCGAAATCAATATCATGAAGAAGCCCTACAATTCCCCAATACTCCGCATCATTGCCATATCCTAATTCGTTGGCATACCACTTCATAACAGCTTCAACTGTTAATGCATGCTGGATGTGAAATGGGTCTTTATTGTACTTCTTAAGTAATTCAAATGCGTCATTTCTTGAAATATGTTCCATTGTTAGTTCCTCCAATATTGCTGTTAGTTAATTACTATATTTCGTAATCCATGCATGACCTTACTGCTGTGTAAGGTCTTACCTTGCTGTCCGCTACTGTCACATGCTTAGGATGTACTGCATATCCCTTTAAACTTTCAACGCTGTCAAATGTTGTGTCTAACATTACATCTGCTGTAGAACTTGGAAGACACTCTGTTCTTACCTTTACCTCTATAAGCCCTGGAATCTGTCCTGCCAGTCCTTCAAGTCCTTCTTTGATTCCTGCCTTAACCTGCTCCTTTTCTTCACCTGCAAGTTCGTCCTTTAATTTCCATAAAATAATGTGCTTTACCATATTGTACACTCCTTATCTGAATAAATATTGATACTTGTTCATCTGATTGTATATGATTAATTCCACTCTTTGTCTTACTTCCTGTGGATATATATCTGCACTATTAACTATATCGCTTACATTCTTTTTAGTAAATAAAAAATGCATTTCCTGTCCATATAGATTTTCAGCCATATCCAATTGTTCATCGAAATCCTGACTTATACTTTTACTCTTTACCTCTGGTATCATCTGATAAATATCCTGTCCCATAGGATAATCCATTGTTGTATCTGACAAAAGACCTGCCCCATTGTCAAACACAGGGCAATAATTGTATTCACCTTTCCCATTCATCAGAACCGCAATATTATGCATATGCCTATCCTCATTTAAGAAAAATGCATCTATAGTAAATAATCTGCATATATACTCACCAAAATTATTAAGCCCTGTTATATTCTTTACAGTGTTTACAAGAAATTCAAGTCTTTCCTTCACATCACTCATATTCCACAAAACACCTGTAAGGCTCTCATTATATACATTTTTAAAAAGTCTCTCCAATGTAATTATCTGCCAGTCATCATCTATAAATGTTCTACTCCTGACTCCATTATATATCTGTCTTTTATATTTAATCTGTTCTGGTTCATATAATACATACTCGTCTTCATTAAGATTAGTATACTTTAATAAATGTGATATGACATCTTCTGCAAACCCTTCGTATCCCGTATAGTCAGCTTTATACCATATATCATCATTTTCCCATTTCAACTGATTTCCCTTAGATGACTGGCGCGAACTGGTTCTTATATTCTGTTCAAAAAGTTCGACCATGCTATTACCTCTTTCACTTCTCAATCTTTAACCAGAAATCATCCTCTGCCATACGCCCCTGCGTCTTTTCTATTATCATAAATGTGTCATAAAACGGAAGTCCGATATCTTCCAGCACAAGCTTCATCTTATCTCTTGTTCTTGGAAAACATCTTGACTCAAGGAATTCCTTATAGTCATTGTAATCAGGATTTTCATTAACGCCAAATGCCCGAAACATAAGCTTATCTGTATAATTCTTTATCCTTACAAGCTGTCTGGCATCATCAACATCTATAAGAGTACATATATCATCCTTATACATATAAAACATCCTTAAAGGCAACTCTTTCTCTGGTATTATTAACTCGCTCACATAATCCTCCTCTCCAAGAACATTCATGGTCAAAGTGTAGCACATTTATATTTTACCGTAAACTGAAAGCAACTAAAAACCTATTAAATATGCTTAAAACTAAACTTTAGTACTCTTTCTTTTATTTTGATATAAGAAAAAGCACTTAAGATATGATATCCTAAATGCTTGAATTATCTTCTATATTTAGTTTATACTCTATAGATTACATTTTAATCGAATAGAATGTTTATATTCTATCATATAAGCTATCTATTTCTGCAATCTCTTTCATGAGTTTATTTGAAATTTCATTCTCAATAAATTCCTCTTTTATTTTTGTAATAAAGCGGAAATCAGAAAACAAATGACATATAGTATTTAATAAACTACCAACATCCAGATTTTTAGGATTATCTGTTATGACTGAATTTATAATTGTACTTGTAGATGCAATGGAATTTGAAATCAATAATATTTTTCTAGTTCTGACATCATATAGATTCTTATCATCTTCTTTATTTTTAAACAATCCATGTGCTAATGTTATTATTAAATCAAATATTTTTGAAACTACAAACGATACTCCTACTATTTTTATATCCCTTGCAAAGCATAAAGCATCATAGTTCTCTCTATACAATTTACTAGCAAATTCTTCATTGAAACTTGATAGTAATGGCACTGGCAAACCTAATTTTGTATATGCATCAGATTTCAAATGCTGAGCTTGTGCAAATAAAGCTGCTGGAAGATTTAAATAATCTGCTCTTATATCTTCATAACATTCCTTAAACATTTGTCCCATAAATACAACTTGTGGAGTAATAACCATTTTCTTTGCACCAGTTATTGAATCAATTCTAGATATTCTGTTTGTATGAAAATCATTAAATGTAATACAATCCGTTAAAATATTTGCCGTTCCAAATAGCCATCCCAATATAGGGTCATGTCCCAAGGTATACATGCGATGATATTTCCCACCCATATTTATTCCTAAATTGTTAGAGCCCTTCGTTATGTCATATGGTACTGTCTGATACAAAATGTTAATCCAATGACCTGTACCATGTTTTTCTATATTTTTATCTTTAAACTCATCATTAGCATTTCTATGTGCCTTTTCAATTGATTTATCATTATGATTCAGTCTTTCAGATTGATCAAAGCTCTTTCCATATTCAAATTTATCTGCAATATAAGGGAACAAAAGAGTTTTAGTTGCTTGAATAGCTGTTGCAACTGCAAGAAACGATAAATCTATTTTATTTACTATACATGTCTTTTTTGAAAACTGTTCATTTATCTCATCACGTTCATCAAAAGTACACTGTATTTCACTCTCTGTCATAATATCTTCCAAAAAAACAGGATTAGGTTCGTAAGCGTTAGCTTGAGCCACTATATCTTCCCATGTTTCAGTCTTAGGATGATGTACTAAATGTCTATTATTACTTTTCTCAGAAATATCAGAAGAAAGTTTTTGTATTTCTTTATCCATGCCTAACGAACGGAGCAGTTTCAGCGAAGAATCAACATTATTGTCAGCTTTATTCCTCGTTGCTTTCAAATTAGTATCTTCAATCATTGATGTAGAAATGTCCTGATTCATTTTGAGGACTTTATTTATATCCATTTCATCATCAGAATAATGAAATCTACTCATGCGACCTCCCACTCCATAAATCAGATTCCTAAATCATGCTTCAAATCTTTTATTGCTGCTTGTAATAAAACATTTAAGCCATTCAAATAGTCTATTCTTTCCTTATCAGCATCGCTTTCTTCTTTTAAAGCTTTAAGAATTGCAGTCTGTTTCTTAATAGCATTTTTATACAATAATTCTTTTGATTCCTGTAGTTTCTTATTCTTTGCATGAGAAGTTATGCCAATTGCCACACCACCCAAAACAACAGCCGGAGCAGCTAACACAGCAATACCAGCAGCCATTCCGCCCCCAATCAATCCGCCCGCAGCAGCCAATCCACTGGTAATTCCCGCAGCACTTAAACCTACAACAGAGCCACCTAAATATAACCCTGCAAATCCTATGCCAGCACCCACACCAACTCCTACAGCACCTGCAACAGCTTCTCTTATTGGTGAATCATCTATTCTTCTTGATTTATCCTTTAATGCCGCATCAGCATCATCAATAACTGCTTGAACTGTTTTTAGAGCTTCTTGACTCTGAAATTTCATATCAGCTTTCTTTTTTACATACTCTCCCATCTACTATCCTCCATATTTCAGTATTCTTCTCTTCAGATTTACTATTATATTTATTGATAAATCTATTATTTTTAATTTTGCATTCACTTCTTATTATCGTTATAAGTATACGCTTTTAATCATTATTTTGCAACGATATTCTTTACTATAATTAACGAATAAATAAAGTATGGAGATTAACATGATAAATGTGTTAGAACGTATAACAGAATTAAGACAGGTTCGTCATTGGACAGAGTATCAGCTAGCAGAATATTCCGGACTTACACAGTCCACCATTTCATCCTGGTACAGAAAACAAATGCTTCCTACTATACCTTCCCTGATGAAAATATGTGACGCATTCGGCATTACTATTTCACAATTTTTTCTTGAAGATGCGGAACAGGCTATCAGCCTTACAGAAAAGCAGTCTGCACTGTTAGCTGCTTCTTCCAAGTTAAATTCTGAACAATACAACGCACTACTAACATTTCTTGAGCGACTATAAAAATAAGCTGATGTTACCAAGTCAGCCTTATAATTTCCTTGGTAACACCAGCTTATTCATATTATATATTATCCTTTCAACTATCAGATAGCCTCCAACGCCTGTGCAATATCCGCAATCAGATCCTTCTTATCCTCAAGACCACATGAGATACGGATAAGTCCTGCTGGAATTCCAGCGGCTTTAAGCTGCTCATCATTCATCTGTCTGTGTGTTGATGTTGCAGGGTTAAGGCAGCATGTTCTCGCATCTGCTACATGAGTTTCAATAGCTGCAAGCTTTAAATTCTTCATAAACTTCTCAGCGGCCTCTCTTCCACCCTTTAACTCGAATGAAACTACTCCGCAGCCGCCATCTGGCATGTACTTCTTAGCAGTTTCATAGTACTTGTTAGAAGGAAGTCCCGGATAATTAACGAATTCAACCTTATCCTGCTTCTCAAGAAATTCTGCAACAGCCTGTCCGTTTTCAACATGTCTTGGCATACGCACATGAAGTGATTCAAGTCCGAGATTTAAGATAAATGCATTCTGTGGAGACTGTATGCAGCCTAAATCTCTCATAAGCTGTGAAGTACATTTTGTTATAAATGCACCTTCCTTACCGAACTTCTCGGCATATGTAATTCCATGATATGATTCATCAGGTGTGCAGAGTCCCGGGAACTTGTCTGCATGTGCCATCCAGTCAAACTTTCCGCTGTCTACGATAGCTCCACCGACTGCTGCTCCATGTCCGTCCATATATTTAGTTGTTGAATGTGTTACGATATCAGCTCCCCATTCAATTGGTCTGCAATTAACTGGTGTTGGGAAAGTATTATCGACGATAAGTGGTACACCGTGTGCATGTGCTGCATTTGCAAACTTTTCAATATCTAATACTGTAAGTGCAGGATTGGCAATTGTCTCTCCAAATACTGCTCTTGTGTTGTCCTTGAACGCTGCATTAAGTTCTTCCTCTGTACAGTCAGGGTCAACAAATGTTGCTTCAATTCCCATCTTCTTCAAAGTAACCTCTATAAGGTTAAATGTTCCTCCATATATAGAAGATGATGCTACTATATGGCTTCCAGCTTCGCAAATGTTAAATAAAGCAAAGAAATTAGCTGCCTGCCCTGATGAAGTAAGCATTGCTGCACTTCCACCTTCAAGGGCTGCAATCTTAGCTGCCACATAATCATTAGTTGGATTCTGAAGTCTTGTGTAGAAATATCCACTTGCTTCAAGGTCAAAAAGCTTTCCCATATCCTCACTTGTATCATATTTAAATGTAGTAGACTGGATTATAGGAATCTGTCTTGGTTCACCATTTCCAGGAGTATAGCCTGCCTGGACGCATTTTGTGTTAATTGAATAATTATCCATATTTCCCTCCGGCTTTATATGTTTACATAACATGGATTATATCACAAATACGATATATATAACAGCACATTTTAAAAATCGAGCTACACATTTATTAACATAACATAATATGTTATGATATCGATTATGCTATTATCAGTTTTTAATAATATTGTATAATAATTAAGAGGTTTTATTATGAATAATCAGTCAGCAACTATGAACACAAAAGATAATCCGCTCGGTTACAAGAAGGAATCCACTCTGCTTGTCGGTTTTGCAATTCCATGCATTATTTCAATGCTTGTGACAGCGCTTTACAATATTGTCGACCAGATATTTATCGGTCAGGGAATCGGCATGCTTGGAAATGCTGCGACTAATATTGCATTTCCACTTTCAACAACATGTACAGCTATATCGCTTCTTCTCGGTATAGGAAGTGCGACTAATTTCTCGCTGTATCTTGGTGCCGGTGAAAAAAATGAGTCTGAAAAATATGCCGGCAATGGTATTGTGCTTATGGCATTGTTTGGAATATTTCTGTTCCTTGTAACCACTATATTCTTAACACCTATGCTTAAATTCTTTGGTGCAACTAAAGATGTACTTCCATATGCAAAGGCATATACAAGAATCACTGCATTTGGCTTCCCCTTCTTAATTGCCAACACTGGTATGAGCAAGCTTATTCTCGCAGATGGAAGCCCACGATATTCCATGATGTCTATGCTTGCTGGTGCCATAGTAAATACTATTCTTGACCCATTGTTTATCTTTGTCTTTAACATGGGAATGACTGGTGCTGCTCTTGCAACAATTACAGGCCAGATAATTTCATTTTCAATCAGTCTGCGTTATATGTTTCATTTTAAGACAATTAAACTTAGCAGGGAAAGTTTTATTGTATCTGCTGCCCACTGTAAGAAAATATTTATTCTTGGAGCAAGTGCCTGCTTTAATCAGATTGCAATGACCGTTGTACAGATTGTTATGAACAATACGCTGTCACACTACGGCGCACAATCAATATACGGTGGAGACATTCCTCTTGCCTGCGCCGGAATTATAACTAAAGTTAATATGATTTTCATGTCATTTGTTATCGGAATATCTCAGGGAACACAGCCTGTTATAGGTTTTAACTATGGTGCAAAGAAGTACGCCCGTGTAAGAAAAACTTATCTTCTTTCACTTGGTGCAGCTTCTGCCCTGTCTTTAATCGCATTTGCATGCTTCCAGATATTCCCAAGACAGATTATCAGCATATTTGGTAACGGAAGTGACCTGTACTTTAAATTCTCTGAAAGATATTTCAGAATATATATGTTTCTGACAATTGTTAATGGCATCCAGCCTGTAACTTCCAGTTTCTTTAACTCAATTGGCAAATCACAGCTTGGTGTATTTATGTCGCTTACAAGGCAGATTATTTTCCTGCTGCCGCTTATCATTATATTCCCTATATTCATGGGAATTGATGGTGTTATGTATGCCGGACCTATAGCAGACGCTGCCGCTGCTATCGTATGCGGATACTTTACTATAAGAGAATTAAAGGAATTAAAAAAGCTGGAAATCGATATAACTAAATGTTAAAATATAATCTGTGCGTATATTTAACGGATTTTTTTAAAAGGATTTTTAACATGGATAATTTTAATGCTCGATATGAGAAAGAACTTGTCTATCAGGAAATCACCTCGAATAAATACACTCTTTACGGTATTCTGATATTTATCGGAGTTGAATTACTGATATGGCTTCTTAATACAATTGGATTTTTTGAACTTGATAACCAGATAATGTCTGTTGTTATAGGCTCATCTATTGTATTATTTATCCCCGTAATTCTTATCATGGTAAAGGGGGATCTATCTAAGCCTTCTTATAAATACATTGCCATGACCCAGATATGTATAATTACAGGAACTATAATTACATTTTTATCATATCACGCCATTCTTCTGTATGTACTTCCGCTTTTATTTGCCGGACATTACAGAAAACGTTCTGTGCTATGGTACACATATGTATTAACTGTATTAATGCTTTTTGTAAGCTCAATTCTTAATTATTATTACGGAATAATGGATACCAATCTGCTTATTGCCGGAACACATCAGCTCAAATGGTACCTTGATCTTATAGCAAGCGGCGGTAGCTTTACATATAATGCAAATCCGGTATTTGTAATACTAATCTTTGCATGTATTCCCCGCAGTATGATACTACTTGCGTTTACATTCATGATACAGTACATAGTTACCGCAAGCCAACATGATGCTGCAAGAATTGCCCAGCTTACATATCTTAAAGAAACTGATTCTTTAACCAGGCTTTTCAATAAGAATAAATACAACGAAATGGTATCAATGTATTATCCTAATGTAGATAATATTACTGTTATTTTCTGGGATCTTAACAACCTGAAAATTATTAATGACACTTATGGGCATGAATATGGTGATAAAGCACTTTCCGCACTAGCTTCTGTATTATACGCCCATTCAGATGAACAATGCCACCGTGTTTACAGATTTGGTGGTGATGAATTTGTCATGATAATTGATAACCCACATGACGGTGAAGCTGACCGAATAATATCTGCTGTTAAAGATGAACTTGTGAAATGCAGTTATGATATTTCAATAGAAATATCAAGTGCTGTCGGTGTTGCATTCGGCAACGGAAGTGATATTATTGAAATAGTAAAAAATGCTGACTCAGCAATGTACGCTGACAAACAGCTCTGCCACCATCGGTGATTTTGACAATACTTCGTATAAGTGTTGATTTATGCCGCCAGCTTAACTGCTGGCGGTTTTTTCTGATTTTTGACCTATAAAGGCTTTAGATTCGCGACTACTGATAGGTATCATGTGTTTTTCTGCCAAGAATCTTAGACATTCCTGTTGCCACAAAAAGATATACAACCATATTAACTACTGATTTAAGAAGAAGTCCTGGTGCCGAAGCTAATCCTGCTGCAAAGCTGCCTGCTATTATTGCACCAAATACAACATATCCTAATGTCATGAAAAGTAATGTAACAACTGCACCAACAATTCCTTTTACTGAAATAACCTTACATCTGTCAAACTTACTTTTCATATTGCCAAATATTGCACATGCTATTATTGGCATGATTGTCTTTATTATAAGTGTTGGAACTGCCCATACTGCAAATCCAGTTAATATATCTGCCATCGCAGAACCAATTCCTCCTGCGAGTGCGCCAACAACTGGTCCGAAGAAAAATGCACATATAAGTATTACGCTGTCTCCCAAATGTGCATATCCCAAAGGAATAGGAATCTGTACCACCATTGTTGCAACACATGTAAGTGCCATAAATACTGCTGTTATACACATCTGTGTTACAGTAATATGAAATCCTTCTTTCTTAATCCCCTGCTGTACTAACTGTGTCTGTTGTGCTTCCATTTTATCTGCCTCCTATATCAACATACTTTAATTGCACATAAGAATAACAGATAAAGTGACATGTGTACATTGTCATTTTGAGTTAAATTTATATGGTCAGATTAAGTTGTTATTACCTTTTGCAAATTCATACGCATCAAGGAGACTTGCTGCTGCCTGTTGATTCTTTTTTTCATATAATATGTATTCAATATACTTTTGCATATTTTCTTTAGCATCATTAGTAACAACCACTTTATATGCCATACTTTGTCCTCATATCTGCAACAAAATCACCTGCTTCTGAATATTCTCCATTCTTTGACTGATCTCTTGACTTTGCTAATCTGTCAAGAACTTCCTTTTCCGAAATAGCAATGTAAGGATTAGCTGCCACTTTCTTTATCTCAAATGGAAATCCATTATTAGCAACTGCCTGTGTTAAAAACATTCTTATAGCCGTTGTAGTATCTGTTCCTAATTCTTTAAATAAATTATCTGATTTAATCTTCAAATCGTCATCCACTCTTACTTGAATCGTACTTGACATAAAAACACCTCCATATTCATATAGCATACCATCTTAATGCTATATCATTACAAATGTAATATATCATAATACATTATATTTTTCAAATATTTATGCTATAATAAACAGACATATTACGCACCACAAACAAGGAGTCACATTTTATGAAACCCAAGTCAGATTTAAGCAGACAATTATATGAATTAATGCTGCAAAGAGGTTATGAGGAAAATTTCTGTGATATTGTCACTAAGAATCTCAATACTGATTTCACTGCCAGCCGCATGATTGGTTATCTCTATCATTATGACCACCCTCCTGTTGAGGAGATAGCTGATGAAATGATTTCCATTCTAAGCGACAGAAACCGTATCATGCAGAAAAAAGAGCTTGAAGAAACTAATGCCAGGTGGAACGATTTTCTGCTCCACGGCTTTAACGACGAAGAAGAGGAAGAATAGACTGAATCTATTCTCCCTCTTCTTTCTTAATCAATTCATCCATAAGTTCTTTATAATCTGAGGCTTCAAGCGGAAGTTCTACTTTTATGCCCTTGCATGCTGAATAATAAGCACTGGCACACAACATGAGTGAATTAATTCCCTCACTGCCCTTAACTGTCAGATAAGACTCATCTCCTTTAAGCACCGCATTTGCAAAGTTTTCAAATAACTGTGCATATGGCTCAGATGCCTTCTCGAACTGTATAGTTTCCTCTGTAAATGTCATATTCTGCCTTGAGTTGACTTCTTCATTCTTGATATACTCACATACATTTCTGTGTCTTGTAATAGTGAGCGTGTCGTCTTCCAGAAGAATTCTTGCCTTCGTTCCTATAATCTCAAGTCGCTCTTCGTGACAGGCTTCGCCTGTGGATAGTATAAATGTGCCTGTCTTTCCATTGTCGTATTCCATAACGATAGTAGCCTCATCATCTACTATAAAATCGTTGTATTTTCCAAATGGAATCGCTGCAAAAAGTTTCTGTGGCATTCCAAACAGGTACTGATACATATCAAGAATATGCTGTCCCTGATTGATTAGTGCTCCACCGCCTTCACCTGAAAAGCTGCTTCTCCATGAGCCAGATTTATGATAGTATGAGGTTCTTAAATATCGTGAATTAATAAGACATACTCTCTTTATATCTCCTAATTCACCATTATCTATCATCTGCTTAATCCTGATGTATTTAGGGTAAAGCCTCTGATGAAATATCATTCCATATATTCTGCCACTTTCACTGGCAGCCTTCTGCATTGCAAGTGCTTCACCTATATCTGCCGCTGCCGGCTTATCACATAGCACTGCTTTTCCCTTTGCAAATGCTTTCAAAGCCAGTTCTTTATGAGTTTTATGAGGAGTTGCTATAATAACTGCATCATAACATGATTCTCCTGTCTCAAATAATTCTTCTGCACTCCTGAATATCCTTGCATTATCACCATCAGTATTAACAAGTGACTCGCCCCATTCAATAAGTTCATCTCTTCTTATAACCACAGCTGATAATTTCATATGCGGAACTTCTCCCGCTGTTATCATTCTGGCATATTTCTTTCCAACACTTCCTACACCTATAAGTGCAACCTTTATCAATTCTTTCTGCATACCATGTACCCCGTTTCATTATATTAACTATGCACCACTTCTCCTGTTTCCACAGCCTTCTTCAGTAAGATGGCAGCATACGCATCTGCTAGGGCGTCTTCCATACTATATGGTGCAGACGCATTTCCTCTGCTATACTCTGCCGTATTCTTCATCATCACTGCGATTGCTGTTTCATCTTCTGACAGACCACACAATCCAAATTCCGGCTCATATATAATCTTATTATTAAATGAAATTTTCTTAATTTCACGAATCTTCTCAAAATTAGGATTAGAATTTCCTGTATTAATCACATGGGAATCCGTTATTATTCTTCCAGTCTGACCTTCATTATTCTCATCAAGATAATATACACAGTCATCAATAAGTTCGCCTCTTACACCCTGAACTTTAAGCGTATTCTTTCTGATTGGTGACCTGTACTGCTCCGAATCAAAATCATACCATGCCACTTTCCCGCTTTCAAATTCAAATGTGGCGACGCATCTTTTCTTTCCTGCAATCCTGCCATCTGTGAACTTATCATATCTTGTAAGAGTCTGTGTTGTAGGAAACTCATATGTCTTAGCTGAAACTGTATACTTCTCTCCCGGATTAACTCCAAGAAATACTCTTATAAGACTTATTCCATGATATTCATGCGCCAGTGACACATTTACACAGCTGACATCACCAATAATTCCTTCATTAATAAGCTTTAATGATGCTTTAATATTAGGATACTCCCTGTACTGTTCAGCAACCACCTGTTTTTTACCACATTTGTAATAAGAATACAGTTTATTAAGCAAATCCATGTCAAGTGCCGCCGGAGTCTCTGATAAAACAGTTATTCCACGGTCAAGCCATTCCATTGAAACATCACATATTGCATCCTTCTTAACAGCCACAACTGCAAAATCAGGTTTATATGCCACGCATTCTTCTATAGATGTAGTTGTATGTATCTGATACTGACCGGCAATTAAGTCCGCTTTCTCCTGCGTCCTGCAATACATCGCATCAATACAGAATATTTCAGGCAGAGCCTTTGCTACGCGTACATAATATAAGGCCCGCCAGCCTGAGCCGATTATAATAAAATGATATTTAGATCTCAATATACACCTCTCCCTTAACCCTTCTGTCATATATCTCACCAAGCCACCTCATAATAATCCCCTTTGGCTTTTCAAAAGGTGTCCTGTGACTCAACATGAATTTCTCCGCTTTAATGTTCTGTAATACATTTATTTCTTCTTTTAATATGCCTGCATTGTACAAGTTATGTCCGCATTTCTGCATTGCATATAATGCATCTCCAAGAAAGCACCACTCTTCGTTTACTTCCAACGCAACACAGCCCTTTGCATGGCTTGAAGGCAACTGAAATATATGAAGTGACACATCACCGTCCTGAATATATATGTCCTCCTGTACAACGACACCTCTTCCCGTGTGTCTATAAGTGTACTTTCCCTGATATATTTCATTACATGCTATATCTTGCAGGCTGCCTGTATGGTCTTCGTGAAAATGTGACAATATAACATTAACATTTCTTCCATCACGGAATTTTTCTACTATCTGTGGGATATCAGGATGATTGCCGACATCATACAGCCACAGAGCTTCTTTTCCCTGTATCATCACCACATTTGCAGATAAAGGATTCTCTGTTGGGGATATATACGATATTAAATTATTTATTCTGATAATGTTACATTCATCCATTCTTTACTCCAAAAACTCCACATGCCCGTCCTCAAGATGGTACACAGCCCCGATAACCTCAAGACCCTTTTCCTCAAGCAGCTTCATATCTGTATTATCCTCTATCACCTTAACACTGTGCTTTACATTAAGACATGTCGCAATATATTCGTCTTTCTCTTCCTTAATAGCTTCCCTGATATCATCAGTAATATACTTGATATGTCCGTCAGGATCATGCTTTATTGCCGCCTCAACTGCACCACAATGGTTATGTCCAAGTACAACCACCAGCTTACAGTCAAGATGGTCTGCTGCATATTCAATACTTCCAAGCTGATGCGAATCCACTACATTTCCTGCCACGCGGATAACAAAAAGTTCCCCTATTCCCGCTGAGAATATTGCTTCAGGTACCTGTCTGGAATCCGAACAGCACAGAACAATCGCATATGGATGCTGACCATTCTTTAATGTATCCACGCGCCTTTCCATTGAAACATCTCCCGGATTGCTTGTAGCATTAATAAATCTTTTATTACCCTCTATTAATCTTGACTTTGCTTCACTTGCTGGTATTGACATATTATCCCGCCTTTCACAACTTACTTTCCTACAGTTTATTAATCTTTAAGCAGCCACGCAATCTCTTCCTTATAAGGAGGCTCTTTCTTATCAATTCCCTCAACTGCTACCCATGGAGTCTCAAGAATCTTAGGAACATCTAAGAATCTTTCATCATGGACAAGTCTGTGAAGAGTCTCATATCCTATGTTTCCCTTATCAATGTTGGCATGTCTGTCCTTATGCGCTCCGAGCGGATTCATGCTGTCATTGATATGAAATACTGCAATCTGGTCAAGACCAATCACCCTGTCAAATTCTGCAAATACTTCATCATAATGATTAACTAAATCATAACCAGCATCATTAACATGACATGTATCAAAGCACACTCTCAATCTGTCCTTCTTATCCACTCCGTCATAGATTGCCTTAAGCTCTTCAAATGTCCTTCCTATCTCGCTTCCCTTGCCAGCCATTGTCTCAAGTGCAATATACACATCATCATTGTTCTGATTAAGCACTGTATTAAGTCCTTTGATAATCTGTGCAGTTCCGGCTTCAACTCCGGCATTGACATGGCTTCCCGGATGAAGCACCATTATATGGCTTCCCATAGCAGCAGTTCTTACAATCTCCTTTTCAAGAAATTCAACTGCAAGCTCATAAGTCTCCGGCTTAACAGTGTTGGCAAGATTGATTATATAAGGTGCATGTACAATAATTTCTTCAATTCCATGCTCCTTAGCATACTTCCAGCCAGCTTCAATATTAAGCTCACTTATCTCTTTTCTTCTTGTATTCTGTGGCGCACCTGTATATAACATAAATACATTTGCACCATAAGAAACTGCTTCCTTCGCAGACGCAAGGAACATTTCCTTACCTGCCATTCCCACATGACTTCCAAGCTTTATATGTGACATGTCCGATTCCTCCAATACTTGACTTTTTTATTAATTAATATTCCGCACTCATAAGCTTTAAAGGAAGTGCAAGAAGCAACGATCCGCCGACAATATTTCCAAGTGTCACAAATATCTGGCTCTTGATTACTGCCATTGTTCCGATATTCCCAAGCAGCAAGTATCCTATTGTAATTGTACTCATATTAGCTACACAATGCTCAAAGCCTGCAATTACAAATGCTGTGATAATGCAGAACATCATTATCATTTTTCCGCTTTCACTTTTTAATTTCATTCCTGTGTATACAGCAAGACACACAGGGAAATTACACATAACCCCTCTTACAAAAAGCTCCATAGGTGTTGCTGATAATTTAGTATATATAAAACTATTATAATAATTCACCACCGATGAATACTACAAGAATTATGGCGATTGAGAAAAATATTGCTCCGAGCAGCTTTCCAAACTGTGGGTAAGTCGGATATAAAACTGCTGCCGTAACATTTTTTTCCTCTTTTATCTTAATAGTTTTTAATCAATATGCCAAGCATAATTTTCAGTCTGGTTAGAAAGCCCAAATGGATTTTTTAATCTTGCACCACATTTGTGTCAATGGATAATATGATGAATGTTTGCATGCAAATTAATACATTTTGTGTCATAATCAATTTCGTTTAATTTTAATCAAATTCATTCATTTTCACATTTATCAGATTGACTTTTCAATCGCATATTGATATAGTACTAAAGTACTGTTTTATAGTGCTGATGTAATAAATGTATTTTTCTTTTATAAGGTGAATAATTATGAAACTGCATGAAAATAAACAACATATTAAAACAATTAATACAATTATTGAAAGCTGTCTGCTTGTTATTCTTATAGGCTTTGTTGCAACCATGATGGTTCTTATAGGTAAATTACAGGGAACTGCCAGAGTTATTAATTATACAGGTCTTGTAAGAGGTGCTACCCAGAGAGAAGTCATGCTCGAAATCACCGGCAATTCAGATGATGAACTTATCAATTATCTTGACGGTATTCTTGAGGACCTTAAATATGAAGATGGCGACTATAATCTTATAAGCCTTGATGACAATGATTATAAGAAAAAACTTGATACTCTGATTGCTTTCTGGTCACAGTTAAAGGACGAGATATATAAAGTCCGTGAATATGGATATGAAAATACTCATATTGTAATTTTAACTGAGGAATACTTCCATCTTGCCGACCAGACCGTATCTGCCGCTGAGAATTATTCTGAAAGAATTGCTTGGAATTTAAGATTATTTGAGACATTTACAGCAATAGACATGTCTCTTATAATTATATTTATAATTAATCAGACTATTCAGGCAATTATTATTAACAAGAAAAATACGCAGCTTGAAAAGCAGGCATTTCTTGACCTGCACACTGGTCTTCCTAATAAGAGCAAATGTGAAGAAATCTTCAGGAATAAAGAATTTATTACTGATTCCACTGCATGTATTATGTTTGATCTCAATAATCTTAAGAAAGCTAACGACACCCTCGGTCATTCCGTTGGCGACCAGTTAATTCTTAATTTTGCAAAACTTTTAAGAAATGCTGTTCCCTCTAAGGATTTTGTCGGCAGATACGGCGGTGACGAATTTATCGCAGTAATATATAACTCTACCAAGGACGAGGTTACCGAAATACTTAACCGTCTTGACAATGAAATATCAGAATTCAATGAACTTGGAAAGGCATTCAAGATAAGTTACGCTCACGGTTGTGCATTCTCCTCTGATTATAAGGACTGCACTTTAAGAACTCTTTTTGATAAAGCTGATAAATATATGTACGATAACAAACAGGCAGAGAAAGCCGGTCGGTAGCCGCTTTCTCTGCCCTTTTCTTAAACATTTTTAATTATAATCTGATAATTTCCGAAAGGTTATCCTGAATCCCCTTTGCAACCTCAGGCTTATTCATTGAATATACATGAATATGCTTAACACCATTAGCAATAAGGTCTATTATCTGGTCTGTTGCATATGCAATTCCTGCCTGCTTCATGGCAGCTTCTGTATCACCAAATCTGTCTACAATATTCTTGAATCTTTCCGGCACATTACATCCTGAAAGCTTCACTGCGTTCTTCACCTGAACCTGTCTTGTAATAGGCATAATTCCCGGAATTATAGGAACTGTTATACCTGCTTCACGCACTCTGTACATAAAATTAAAGAATATATTATTGTCAAAAAACATCTGTGTTGTAAGATACTCACAGCCTGCCTCAACCTTTTTCTTAAGTCCCTCGATATCTGCCGGTTTGCTTGCTGAATCCGGGTGAATCTCTGGATAACATGCGCCGCCCACACAGAAATCACCGTTCTCCTTAATTAACTTTACAAGTTCTGACGCATGTGTGAAATCTGTAAATGCATTTCCTTCAAAATCCTTTGGCACATCTCCTCTTAATGCAAGAATGTTCTCAATTCCTGCCTCCTTCATCTGTGAAAGTGCCTGTTCTATGCTCTCTTTAGTTGCACATACGCATGTTAAATGTGCTATTGTAGGAACGCTAAACTTCTTCTGGATATCTCCCGCAAGTCTTATTGTATGTCCCTTAGTGCTTCCTCCTGCACCATATGTAACGCTCATGTAGCTTGGCTTTAACTGTGCTATGCCAAATGCAGCTTTCTCAACATTGGCAAAATCCGTATCCTTCTTCGGTGGAAACACCTCAAACGACAAAGTAGTCTTGTCCTGTGCCATTAATTCTCTTATCTTCATAACCTGCCCCTGTAGTTTTTACGTATTTTCCCATATTATAACATATGATTCATGTATGTTATACATTCTTTTGACAATTTATGCATTAAAATTTCTCAAGTGCTTTTATTGCAAATGTATGATAGAATATAAAAATGACTTTACTATATTAACCCAGACATTGTATACATGGAGACAAATAACATGAATAATTATAAACGCGGACTAATAACCGGCATACCAATTGCACTCGGATATCTGTCAGTTTCTTTTACCTTTGGAATTATGGCTGTATCCTTTGGTCTTAGCTGGTGGCAGGCTGTTCTCATATCTATGACAACTGTAACCTCCGCTGGACAGTTTGCAGGAATCGGCATTATGATTCATCCAGGACAGTACATTCAGATGCTTATATCACAGATTACTATTAATATAAGATACTCTTTCATGTCTATATCAATCGGACAGAAAGCCGACAGCCGTTTCAGTGGCATATACCGCTGGCTTCTCGGTTTCTTTATAACTGATGAAATATTCGCAGTAGCAACTAAAGAAGACGAAATCAAGCGCAGCTACTTTGCAGGACTTGCTACCCTGCCTTATCTAGGCTGGGCATTAGGCACATTTATTGGAGCTATTCTTGGAAATATTCTTCCAGACCGCCTTATGAGTGCTTTAAGTGTTGCAATCTATGGAATGTTCGTTGCCGTGGTTGTTCCAGAAATGAAAAAAGCTCGCCCCGTCCTGATTGTCGTAATCATTGCAATTATACTTAGCTGCTTATTCTACTACATACCGCTTCTTTCTAAGATTTCCAGCGGTATAACAATAACAATTGTTGCTATCACAGCGGCCATTATCGGTTCAATATTCTTCCCGGTAGCTGACGAAGCTGATAACAGCAATAATTAATCTTATTGGAGGAACTTATGAAAAACAGTATTTTCTTTATATATCTTCTTATACTTGCAGGCACAACCTATCTTATAAGAGTTATACCTTTCACTGCAATTAAGGAAAAGATTAACAACCGCTTTGTCCGTTCTTTTCTTTATTACATACCTTATGCAGTTCTTACAGCAATGACAATTCCTGCAATATTCTATGCAACCAGCTGGTGGGTTGGTGCAGCTGCAGGACTTTTGACAGCCGTAATATTTGCTTTGAAAGGCAAAGGTCTTACAACTGTTGCAATAGCATCATGTGTAGCAGTATTTCTTGTTGAACTTATAAGATTCTAATAATTCATAATAGAAATGCAATGGATTTTAATTCTTCTTTCCAATATATGATTCATACAATCTGTAATCACTATTAACAATAAGTTCTTCTGGGAACTGTGTATCTTCTATAACCTTATAGGCTCTGTCAAATTCACATATTCCCTCTTTTATATGTGCATCACTTCCTATAGATATGCAGACTCCTAATTCCTTACATATGTTAAGCATCTTAACATCATTCTCAAAAGCTCCCTGTCTTGGACCATCCGGATTCAATGATGTATTATTAAGTTCAAGAAGCACATGCTTTTCCTTAGCGGCCTTTACAAGCTTTTCATAATCGACAGGATACCTTGAATCATCAGGGTGTCCTATAATATTAACATATGGATTATCCATTGCTTTAATTAATGCATTCGTATTCTGCTCTATACTTCCGGGCTTGATACATGGAATATGAAGGCTTGCTATTACAACATCACAGCCCTTAAGCCCATATTCTTTAAGGTCAATATTTCCATCATAGTCCATAATATTGGCTTCACAACCCATATATATCCTGACACCACATTTTTCTCTTGGAATTATCTTCATATTATAAAAATATAATATACCTGCGCTTCCCGGCATCTTGGGTGCATGGTCAGTTATCGCAAGGTGCGTAACTCCTATACCTGCTGCGTAAGCTGCCATCTCATCAATTGTGTTATATGCATGCCCGCTTACAAGTGTATGAGTATGTGTGTCTATTGTGTATTTCATAATTAAAGCTCCTGATTAACTGTTCTTTCTTTCACATAATTCTCCAGAACATTAACAGTTTTCTCTATTCCCAGAGGACTGCTGTTGATACACATGTCATAATATGTTGCATCTCCCCATTTACCTTCTGAGTGTCTGTTATGATACTGTTTTCTTGTTCTGTCGTGTCTGCGCATTTTAGTATATGCCTCTGACTCGGATAAGTCAAAATGCTCCATAACCCTCTGTATCTTATGCTCCTTATCACCTGTTACAAATACGGATATAAGGCAGTCATAATCTTTCAGTACATTCTCTGAACATCTGCCAACTACTACAAATGATTCTCCGCTCTCAGCTTTCTTACGGATATAATCAAACTGAAACTGGGCAATAATCTCTTCATAAGAATTGGTGTGATTACCTACCCGCCTCGACAGGAGACGGTTTCCCGGCTTTTCATCATATTTGTGAAAATCTGACACATCAGCATTCATCTGTTCTGCAATCTCGTCCAACATGCATCTGTCATAAAATGCAAGTCCTAATCTGTCTGCCAGCTTCCTTGCTATCTCATGTCCTCCGCTTCCGAATTCACGGCTAATCGAAACAATTAACTGTTCTCCCATAAAACCCCCATTTCTGTACACATTTTATGCACAAAGAATTAACAATACCTTATAAATATGCACACCATAGATATAAGCACTGCTATTATTGTTGCTGGAACGGCTGTGCGGCAATATTTTCCCCAGCCAATCATATATCCGTTCTTCGCCGCCACTGATGTACCAACAACATTTGCAGATGCACCTATTGGTGTTGCACTTCCACCGACATCAGTTCCCATAGAAAGTGCCCATGCAAGAACAGAAAGGTCAACGCCCTGTGTTGCTGCCAGACTCTTAATAACCGGCACCATAGTTGCCGCAAAAGGAATATTATCAATAAGTGCACTTGCAAATGCTGAAATAATAATAATAATTGCAACCATAAGCTTAAGATTACCCTTGCTCACACGACCTATAAATGCAGCAATAATCTCTAATATGCCCGTCTGTTCAAGTCCACTTACAACAATAAACAGTCCTAAAAAGAACAAAATTGTTTTATAATCAATAGACTTCAACATATGTAAAGCCTTCCTGCCTGATACAATAAGTGAAAATATTGCTATAACAAGTCCTATAAATGCAACCGTAAGTCCTGTCAGCGCATGCGTTACAAGCATTACAACTGCACACATGAATATAACACAGCTTAATGCAAAATCCCTTCTGTTAGTAATAGTCTCTGCCGGACTTGGCATAGATTCAGCCAGTTTATCAATATCTGGTGATGATTCCAGTTCTTTTCTATATGCTATAAGAAAATAAACCACAATAAATACCAGACTGATTACTGCAATCAGTCCTGTATGCGTAATAAATGTTGAAAATGAAAAGTTAAGTGACGTACCAATAATTATATTAGGCGGATCCCCGCACATTGTTGCCGAGCCGCCCAGATTAGCACAGAATATCTCTGATAAAATCATTGGCACCGGATTAAACTTTAGCAGCTTGGCAAGCTCAATAGATACAGCTGCAAGGAACAATATAACCGTTATACTGTCTATAAACATAGCCAGTCCAAAAGACATTATCATAAATGTAATAAACAATGCTCTTGTACGATAGTGTACAGCCTTAGCCAGAAGCATACACAGCCATCTGAAAAATCCGGCATCAGCCATAACCTCAACCATAATCATCATACCTGCAATAAATATAATGGTCGACCAGTTAATCCCTGTTACTGCCTCTTCAGCAGCTCCAGACTGATACCAGAAACCTGATGTAAAAATGCTTCTTAAATTAAGAGTACTAATAACCGCCTCCGGCGACTTCATGATAATCCCAAATACCCCAATCAGCGTCAATGCCCCACATCCAAGCGTCACATAATGCCTCTCTATCTTATCAAGAACTATCAATATAAACATAGAAATGAAAATAATTAATGCCAATACCTGCTCTGCTAACATATTAAATAACCCCCATCACATGTTAAATTAATAACAAACTTTTAACTGTATTATACAAACATATATAACTAATAGCAACATTTTTCCATTTATTCTGTCCTTTATTAATACAAAAAACACCATAAGAATACATTGCCTTCGCTTCTTATGGTGCTTCTGGTTTAAATATTATATTGTATCAACAAGTCAACTATTCCAATTACTTAATAAGACTTTCCTTAATCTTAACAACTGCCTTATGGATATTAACAGGCTCATCCATTGTACAATTAGGGCGGTGGATATCATTAGTAAAGTATACTGTAAATTCACCAGGATGTAATGTAACGAACTGCTCATTCTCTACTGTCTCATAAAAGATATTGTCTTTACCAGCTGGCTCTTCACCTGTAACTCCTGGAAGAAGTGGTGCATATCCCTGAACTTCTTTTCCTGTGAAAAGATACTGGATATCAATATAATTTCTGTGACTTTCTGCACGCTTATTCTCAACTGGAGCTGTTGTCTGATCCTGAATAAGAACAAAAATGTTATCTCCATCAAGTTCATATCTTCCTACTGGAAGCTCAGCTGTCTCTGGCTTTGCAAGAAATTCAAGTGCAGTATTAATAGCTGCTGGGTACTGGTAGTTACCTTTTTTTGCATTAAGTGATGCGTAAATCATTATTATTTACCTCGAATCTTTTAAAATTTTATATATTAAATATATCATTATCTGAAAAAGTTTCAATAGCTTTCTTAATATTTAATACTTAAATCTACATATAATGTATTTTGTGCCAAATACATTACACCATCTTCTCAACAGCCTTTACCCATGCGTGGTCAGGGTCATCACAAGGTGTAAGCTGTCTTGTATCAGCTCCTGCCATTACCCAGAGATAATATACCTGATATCCCGGTGCTGCTGCTACCGGATGATAGCCATTCTTAATCGCAACGCTGTCACCATTCTTTATTATGTAACTCTCTCTTAATGACATATCGTCACTATACATTACCTGAATACCAAAGCCCTGACCCGGATTCACCTTGAAATGATAGATTTCCTCCATATTTACCTCATATGGAAGATTGTCTGTATCATGTTTATGTGATGGGTAGCTTGACCACTGTCCCGGCATGCTGTAAGTCTCGCCAAGCACTATTCTGTCAACCTTTCCCTCATATTTTGATGTAATAATGTCATTAACATCTCTCTGCCAGTTAAGCTTGCCTCTGTGTTCAGTTGTAACATCATTTGCATCTATTACAAATGCTTCATACTTCTTTCTTGCTTTAACCTTGCACACACCGATTTCAAGCATCATGCTTCTGGTTGCTGTAACTTCATACTTAGAATCTCTTGGAACATAAACAGTTGTTGGCTTGCCGTCAAACACGCTTCTTCTAGAGCCAAGCTTGTCAAATGTTACATCATCAACCTTAACACTACATGTTCCCTGTAAAATAACAAGTCCTATTTCATATTCCCCTGATTCATAAACCGAATTTTCACCCGGCTCAAGTCTTATCAAATCAAAACCTATTAATTCCAAGCCAGCTTCTTTATCTACAACCTCCTGATAACCCTTGTTATCATTACCTTCATAAAATCTTCTCATGTTCGTATCTCCTTATAAATAGATTTAATATTATTCTATTATCTCATTGGTGTTGTATCAACAGTTATTTTTAATTTCTATACGCTTCTGGCCAGTCCTCAAATCTTCCGTTCACAACTGCATGCATAATTCTGTCCTTTGCTCCCGGATTATCTCTATTAATCTGCTCCATAAGCTGCTTGGCATATTCCCTCTTAGTCGAGCCATCAACCGGACAGGTGTTTTTAACAACCTTGATTTCCTGATTATTCACAAAATTAGCCACACCCTTTTCCGGCACATACATCATTGGCCGTATAACCGTAACCCCTGCCTCCGGCAGATATGTAACTGGTGGAAATGCGTAAAACCGCCCTTCATATATAAGAGACATTAATGCTGTTTCTATAAAATCATCCTTATTATGTGCATATGCAATCTTATTGATTCCAAGCTCTCCAAGCCTCTTATACATTGCGCCTTTTCTAAGCTTCGCACACAGTGAACATGGTCTTTCATCCTTATTATCCTCAAATACTATCTTTGCAATCTCTGTATCAACCTGTTCATATGGCACATTTATGCTCTCACAGAACTGCCTCACTCCTGTAAAATCCATTCCCTCAAAGCCAACATTACAGGTGATTGCATATAGTTCAAACTTCTTCGGATAAAATCTGTTAAGTATCTTCATTGCATACAGCAATGCAAGCGAATCCTTGCCACCTGATACTCCAACGGCAATCTTATCGCCTTCCTCTATCATGTTGTAATCTTCTATTGCCTGTCTTATAAGGCTTAATAATTTCTGTTGTTGCATAAAATATATCCTCTGTTGTAAAAAAATAGCCACCATCTCATCTTCAGTATCAACTAAAATCCATTCTCCCTCCCCCGGTTACACTATCATATATTAAATTGTATAATATCCTTATGTGGATTAGTCTGTGACAATCCAAGCCTTACTATTTTCCCTTTTATTGGAATAAAATGTGTCTGTAATACTCTCATTGCCATTATCATCTGTTCTTTTTCAAGTTTCTTTCCCAATGTTATATGTGGAAACCAGTTATATGGTTTGTAACAACGATTAATTGTTACATCTTCTCTTTCAGAAAATATATCATACACCTCATTGGAAAGATGCACTAAATATTCGTCTAGAACAGGTGTAGCATACATAACATACGGCAGAAACTGCCCGATTGAAAATATATTTATCTCTCCTGCACCTATTTTATTAAGCTTCATGAATTCTCCCTTAAGATTATCAGGTTTTCTTGTTTCGAAGCTTGAAATTGTCAGATGCGGAGGAACATTATTCTCAATCATATAAGTATTACCTGTTTCTTTTGCAATATTATCAATTAACCTTTGCAATCCCTTTGTTACATGTTCATCAAAATATGCTGATATAAGATACATATGCCGCCTCATTATTATTAATCACCTATGCCAAATTCTCTGGCAATTCTACATCTGTTACTATTTTTCTTCAGCCTTAGTTACTTCTTCAATCATTCCAGTAACAACAGAATTCAAACTTGCTGCATTCTGATTGGTAATCACTGGATTGCCCGTCTCTTTTTCTATTCTCATTCTTGCTTCACCGGCTATTTGCCCACCAGTTTTGGCAACATTTCTATTTGCTTCCAATCCGTATGGATTCTGTACCTTTGTGAGTTCCGTTGTCGTTGCTTCTGCTAACATATTAAGTGCAAGTTCCAATGTACTCATATTGTCACGAAGGTTCTCTTTCTTTAATCCTTTATAATTCTTATATTGACGAGTACTCATTCCTGACCACGCTTTGGTCACTTCATCTGTAAGAATTGCATATTCCTTTCCCTTCTGCACTCCATGAGACTGCCACTCGTCTGTAAGCTCTTTTCTGGCACGAATTGTCTGCAATCTCTGATTAATCCAATCCGCTGGATAGCCCTTCTTTGCATATGTTTCCAAAGCTCTATCAATTGTCAATTCTGGATCAATTATTTCTTCAATCCTGTCTCTTCCAACCTGTGCTAACCACAGCTTGAATGGTTCTGCTTTCTTTGATGGAATAGATTGAATTATTCGCAATAACTGCTCTGTGTTTGCAACATCTGTCAGCCTTCTCTTTCCATCAACTGCTTTCATTTTCAAAGCGTGACAATTTGTCACGGTTTCATTTCCTTCTTTAATCAACCTTTGTTTTAATTTTCTCCAATATGCATTTGCATCCTTACTTTCAGTTAATACTGCCACTACATCAATTATGGAAAAATACCACTCTT
>OIZF01000133.1_pt1 | contig 50932 bp, 45 predicted proteins | sample 1588471 | NCBI WGS metagenome assembly OIZF01 (sample SAMN03283279) | human gut metagenome | biome: human-associated habitat; material: feces | host: Homo sapiens | place: Peru | collected 2012
CCTGACGCACAAAACCTTCGAAGCGATTCAGTACTACCTGCTGAAGGCCTCCAACGAGCTGGCTATCGAGCAGGGCGCCTGCCCGTGGTTCAACGAAACCACCTATGCGCAGGGTATCCTGCCGATCGATACCTACAAAAAAGACCTGGACAGCATCGTCAGCGAATCCCTGCACTACGACTGGGAAGCGCTTCGCGAGTCCATTAAAACCCACGGCCTGCGCAACTCCACGCTCTCCGCGCTGATGCCGTCCGAGACCTCGTCGCAGATCTCCAACGCCACCAACGGCATTGAGCCGCCGCGCGGCCACGTCAGTATCAAAGCGTCCAAGGACGGTATCCTGCGCCAGGTGGTGCCGGATTACGAAAATCTGCAGAACGCCTATGAGCTGCTGTGGGAAATGCCGAACAACGACGGTTATCTGCAGCTGGTGGGTATCATGCAGAAGTTTATCGACCAGTCGATCTCTGCCAACACCAACTACGATCCGACGCGCTTCCCGTCCGGAAAAGTGCCGATGCAGCAGTTGCTCAAAGACCTGCTCAACGCCTATAAATTCGGCGTCAAAACGCTGTACTATCACAACACCCGTGATGGCGCTGAAGACGCTCAGGATGACCTGGCCCCGTCCATTCAGGACGACGGCTGCGAAAGCGGCGCTTGTAAGATCTAAGGTATTTTTGCCGGGTGGCGCTACGCTTACCCGGCCTACGTTCGTACGACCTGTCGTTAATTTATTCACTCTCCTGGCTGGAATGGCCGCCCCCAAACGCGCCCGCTATTTCCTCTCCACCGTTATCATGGTCACGAACGGATGATACTGCCACGGCACGCTGCCGCCTTTGCGGTACATCTTCGACAGGGTGCCGTCGAGATAAAGCATCTGCCGCACCCCAAGCTTTGACTGCGCATAGCAGGCAAAATCATAGAAGTTGGTCTCGCGATCGCTGAGCATAAACACCACCCGGCCCTGCTTATCGATGCCAACCCCGTTGCGCAGTTTGCGCGAGCTGGCGGAGGGCTTCAGCCGCCAGTTGATGACGCCATTCTCAATCAGCATCGGGCCGGACTGCACCGCATAGCGGATGGCGTTGCCGTGCAGATGGCCGTAGTAGCAGGTGCGGATGCCGTATTCCTTCAGCGTGGCCACGATCTCCGGGGCGCTGATGCCGGTGTACACCGGCGGATAATGCAGAAACACCAGCTTTTCCATCCCCGGCTCGGCAGCGTCCAGGCTCATGCGCAGGCGGCCGATCTCGCGGTTCATCACCTTTTCGTCGTGGGGCTCGCCCACATCGAACAGCCAGCCGCGGGTGCCGCAGATAGCGTACCCTTCCACGCTGTAAGAATTGTTATGCAGGATATGCAGGGTATCGAAGCCCTCGGCCTTGAGGTAGGCGTTCATCTTGTTGGCGGTGGACCACCAGTAATCGTGGTTACCCTTCATGATGATCTTCTGCCCGGGCAGCTGCTGTAAAAAGGCGAAATCCTTGCGGGTATCGGTCAGGCGCATGGCCCAGCTGATATCCCCTGCCAGCACGATGGTATCCTGCGGGGTGATGAGCTTGCGCCAGTTTTTCTCCAGCCTGTCCACATAATCGTTCCAGCCGGGGAAGATATCCATCGGCTTGGATGCGCCCAGAGAAAGATGGGGGTCGCCAAGCACAAAAAGTGCCATAGTCTGTTTACTCCTGTTCTGTCTGTCCGCAGAAGCTTATGCCTGATAGCCCAGCGCCACCTCAGCGATTTGTGCCGGGGCAATGACGGTATCAAAGCGCTCCGGCTTGCTGCGCAGAGCGGCAAGGCTTGCCGGTGCGGCGTGGCCGGTGGCAGCTTCCAGCTGCTGCATGGCTTCAAAATCGTTTTCCGGGGCGGTTTTGTCCAGTGCGCTCAGCACGCTGCGGGGGAACTTGAAGGGCGATGCGGTGGAAAGCACCACCATGGGCACGCCCTGCCGCTTTTTCTGTGCAGCCACATGGAAGGCCACGGCGGTGTGGGTATCGCACAGGTAGCCGTCCTTTTCGTAGCGGGAACGGATCTCCCCTGCCACCTCGGCCTCGCTGCTCCAGCCGCAGGAGAAGGTCTCCTGAATAGCTGCCAGCGTCTCGGGACGGACGGTGTAGCTGCCGGTAGCAGCCAGCTGCTGCATAAAGCCCGCCACCTCGGCATCGCTGCCGGTCACATGGTACAGCAGACGCTCCAGATTGGAGGACACCAGAATGTCCATGCTGGGGGAAGTGGTCTTGAAGAACTCCCGCTTTGCGGTGTAAGTACCGGTGGTGAGGAAATCGGTCAGCACGTTGTTCTCGTTGGAGGCGCAGACCAGCTTGCCCACAGGCAGACCCATCTGCTTTGCGTAATAACCGGCGAGGATATCGCCGAAGTTGCCGGTGGGCACACAGAAGTCCACCTCGTCACCGAAGGTGATTTTGCCGGCTTTGAGCAGCTGGGCGTAGGCGGCAAAGTAGTAGACGATCTGCGGCACAAGACGGCCCCAGTTGATGGAGTTGGCACTGGAAAGGCGGATGTTGCGCTTTTCCAGTTCGGCGGCGATGGCCTTATCGCCGAACACCTTCTTTACGCCGGTCTGGGCATCGTCAAAGTTGCCGCGCACGGCGTAAACCGCAACGTTAGCGCCCTCCTGCGTTGCCATCTGCAAACGCTGGATCTCGCTGGTGCCGCCGGTGGGGTAGAACACGGCGATCTCCACACCGGGGATATCATGGTAGCCGTCCAGCGCAGCCTTGCCGGTGTCGCCGCTGGTGGCCACAAGGATCAGGGTCTTTTCAGTGCGGCCCAGATTCTTTTTGGCCTCAACCAGCAGCTTGGGCATCAGCTGCAGGGCGTAATCTTTAAAGGCACAGGTAGGGCCGTGCCACAGCTCCAGAGCATAGGTGTCCCCTTCCACCGGGGCAAGATAGCCTGCCTTGCCGCCGAAAGCAGCGCCGTAGGTGCTGCGGGTGGCCTCGGTCAGGAAGGCGGGGTCGTAATCAGTCAGGTACTCCCGCACAACGGCTGCTGCCAGCGCGGGGTAGTCCAGCCCGCACAGGGCTTTTACATCCACCTGCGGAAAACTTTCCGGCACAAACAGACCGCCCTCATCGGACAGCCCCTGTGCGATTGCCTGAGAAGAAGTTACTTTGCGGTTCTGATCTCTGGTACTGAAAAACTGCATGGTCATCGCTCCTTTTCGCCACGGAACGTGCCGGGCACGTTCCCGGTTGTACGGCAAAACCCTCGCTTTGCCGCATACTTCCCACCGGTGCCACGGTTTCTGCCTTAGGTCTCGCAGAGAAAGGCACCCTTTATAATATGTACCATCCAGCGCCCGCTGTCAAGAGGAACTACCTCTGCAACGTCAAAACGCACCGGTTCTTCGCTTTGGCCAGTCTGCTGCAAATACCCTTGTGCAGCGCAGATCAGCCGGTGCTGCTTGGCCGGGTCTACGGCGGCAGCGGGGCGCTGCAGCATCCCTTGGCTGCGGGTCTTTACCTCGCAGATGACGATGGTTCCATCCGGCTCCCGCAGCACAAGGTCCAGCTCTCCCATGCGGGTATGATAGTTATGCGCCAGCAGCTGCGCGCCCTGCTTCTGATACCAACGGGCAGCGGCAGCTTCTCCCCTGCGGCCGGTCTCGGCGCGGTTCATTTGCCGCTCTCCGGCCAATAGCCCTGCTTTTTAAGGAAGCTGCGGCGGTAGAACGGCTGGATGCCGTACTGCGCGATCAGCTCGTAGTGCAGCTTTGTGGGGTAGCCCTTGTGCTTTGCCAGCTGATACTGCGGGTACTGCTTGTCCAGCTCCAGCATATAGCGGTCACGGCTGACCTTGGCCAGCACCGAGGCCGCGCCGATGCTGGCGCTGGTGGCATCGCCCTTGATCACCGGCTGTGCCGGGATCTGCAAGCCTGCGGGGGCACGGTTGCCATCCACCAGCACCAGATTGGGCACGATGTCCAGTTCTTCCACCGCCTGCTGCATCCCGCCCATGGTGGCGTTCAGGATATTTTCCCGGTCGATGACCTCCGGCCCCACAAAGACGATGCGGTAGGCCAGCGCTTTTTTGCAGATCTCGTCAAACAGCGCCTCGCGCTTTTTCTCGGTCAGCTTTTTAGAATCGTTGATGCCGTACACCGGGTTTTCCGGGTCCAGAATGCAGGCCGCCACGCACACCGGGCCGCAAAGCGGGCCGCGCCCGGCCTCGTCCACACCGGCAAAGCAGCCGTACTGGCTGCGCACCTCGGCGTCAAAGGCATACAGCGGAGCGGAGATTTCCTCGTCCGAGCGGCGTTTCATTTCTCGTCCTCCTCGGCAAAGTCGGCCAGATCATCCCGCTGCGGCGGGCGCTCCAGAGAGATGCGACCCCACTTGCAGGCGCGGAACTCGTCCACCAGCATGATGGCGCAGCGCTCGGTGTTCACCTCGCCGCCGCGCACCAGCAGACCGCGCTTGCGGCCGATGGCCTCCAGCAGCTCATAGGGCGGCAGTGCCAGCGTTTCGGCATCCAGCTTGTAGCGCTGTGCCACAAGGTCGGGATAGTTGCGGCGCACCTCGTCCAGCAGATTCATGGCCAGCTCTTCTACGTCCAGAATATCGTCCTTGATAGAGCCGATAAAGGCCAGATTGGAGGCGATGGTCTTGGAATCGAACTTTTTCCACAGCACGCCGGGCATATCCAGCAGGTCAAACTTTTCGGTGCTGACCCACTGCTTGCCCTTGGTCACACCGGGGCGGTCTGCCGCCTTGGCGCGGGCAGAGCCTGCAAAGGTGTTGATAAAGGTGGATTTTCCCACGTTGGGGATGCCGCACAGCATTACCTGCGTTTTGGCACCGCCCATGCCGCGGTTCTGACGGCGCTCCAGCAGACCGGAAAGCTCTTTTTCAATGGCCACCTTCACGGCGTTTGCGCCGCCCTTCTGCTTGGCGCTGATGGCCACGCAGCCGGCATCTGCGGCGTGGAAGTAGCGGATCCACTCCTCGGTCACTGCCGGGTCGGCAAGGTCGGCTTTGTTCAGCGCATAGAGCTTGGGCTTGCGGTCGGTGATGCGCTCGATTTCCGGGTTCAGGCTGGAAAGCGGGATGCGCGCGTCCAGCAGCACAAGGCTGGCATCAACATGCTGGATCTCCTGCTCCATCATGCGCAGGGTCTTGGTCATGTGGCCCGGGAACCACTGAATATTGTACTGGTTTGCAAACCGGGTATCCATTTCGTTCATTTTACCACCCCAAAATCTGTAAAGGGCATAAAGCACAGCAGTACCTTGCCCAGAATATCACGCTCGTCAATGCAGCCGACATAGGAGGAGCGGCTGTCCAGCGATTCATTGCGGTTATCCCCCATCACAAACAGAGTGCCCTCAGGCACCGTGAACGGGAACTGCACATCGTAGCCCAAGTAAGTGGGGGCTGCAACGTAGTCCTCCTGCAAAAGCTCGCCGTTCACCGTGACCGTACCGGCGTCATAGTCGATGCTGATGGTGTCGCCGCCCTTGGCGATGATCCGCTTGACCAGCGGCTTACCGTAGACGGTGTAGCTGTCTACGATGACCACATCGCCCCGCTGCGGGGTGTAGCCTGCCGCCCAGACGATAAGCTTATCGCCGTTGGCCAGAGTGGGCACCATAGAGCGCCCATCCACCTGAATGATGCGGAAGAAAAACGAAAAGATCAGTACCAGCACCAGCGCTGCGGAGATGAGCGCTTCGTACCATTCCAGCATACCCTGCCCGCGTACGGCGGAGGGAGACTGCTGCTGTTTTTCCATAGCTTAGCCACCAGCCTTTCTTGATTTTATGATACGCCCGGGCTTTGAAAAAGAAAAAAGGGACAACAAGTTGTCCCTTTTCTCCCGGTTTCAAATCGGGGATGATCAAATATCGCTCTTGACCTTGGCAGCCTTGCCCGTACGGCCACGCAGATAGAACAGCTTTGCGCGGCGGACCTTGCCCTTGCGGACAACAGTGACCTTCTCAACGAAGGGGCTGTTGACGGGGAAGACACGCTCGATGCCGACACCGTAAGCCACGCGGCGAACGGTGAAGGTCTCTGCAACGCCGCCGTGCTTCTTAGCAATGACAGTGCCCTCGAAGGCCTGAATGCGCTCACGGTCGCCGTCCTTGATACGAACATCAACGCGGACGGTATCGCCAACGTTGAACTGAGGCTTTTCAGCCTTGATGCTGCCTTCAGAAATAATCTTCAGTGCGTCCATTTTTGAATCCTCCATTTGTTTTTAGACGTTCATGCACGGCATAGCCGTCAGAGGACCGCCCGTTTAATGATAAATACTTGTCATTAACCCCGCTGTGGTCTCAGCGGACACTAACGCCTTAATAGGATAGCACAAAACCGGCTTGAATGCAAGCAATTTAGCGAAAAATCTTGCAAAAATTTTCTGTTTTGCCTGATAGACGGACTTTTGCGCAGCTTTAGACAAACAGCTGCCGGTCTGCCGTCAAAAACTTGGTGCGCAGAATGTTGGCACTTGCGGCGGGCAGGCCGAACTTTTCTTCCAGAAAACCGGTGAGCAGCGAGGGGTTCAGGTTCAGCTCCTGCGCAGCGGGTAGGCACAGTTCCAGCTGCACGGTATCCCCCAGTACAGTATAGCTAAGCTGCGGGATATGCTCTTTAAGGTCTACGATCTTTTTGCCGCGCTTGCTGTGTTTTTCCGCAGGGGCTGTCTCCAGCGCGTTATACTGCTCCAGCACTGCAGCGGCAGCCGCCGGGTAGCTGATGCGGTAGCAGGCAAAGGCGATGCTGTCCGCCTTCATCTCCACCGGAGCCACCCGGGTAACGTGGATACCAGCGGGCATAATGGCGTTGAGAGCGCTCTGCCACTGGGCAAAATCCGGGGCTTCGGCTTCGGTCTTGACGTCCACGCACTCGCACTCGCTCTCCTGCCCCAGCGAGAGCGGGCAGGCAAAGGTCATGTAGATATGGGGGTTAAAGCCAAGCGTATGCCACACCGGCAGACCGCTGCGCTTGAGCACCCGCTGCATCACCCGCTGCAGGTCCAGCAGGGAGATATAGGAGGCTTCATTTTTCTTTTTAAACGAGATTCTGACTGTAATCAAAGCAGGGACCTCCTAACAGATGGTTGGCACCGCAGGCGTTGCAGGCACGGTTGCAGGGCGGGGTGGTCTGGGCGGCCAGAGCCTTGTTGTACTCCCGCACCAGATACTCGTGGGTGATGCCGTAGTCCATGTGGGACCACGGGGTCACCTCGTCCAGTGCGATGGGACGCTGGCAGTAGAAGGCGGGGTCGATGCCGAGGTCTGCAAAGGTCTGCATCCATGTATCGTACTTGAAGCACTCCTCCCAGCCGTCGAAGTAGCAGCCGCGCTTATAAGCCTCTACGATGACCGGAGCAAGGCGACGGTCGCCCTTGGCGAACACGCCCTCAAGGAAGCTGGTGGTGCTGTCGTGGTAGTTCACCTTGATCTTGCGGCTATGCACGCTTTCCAGCAGGTGCTTCTGCTTGGCCTGCAGGGTCTCGGCGGTATCCATGGGCACGAACTGGAAGGGGGTGTGGGGCTTTGGCACAAAGCAGGCGCAGCTGATGGTCACCTGCACGCCGCGTCCCTTGGCGTGGTTCGTATTCTTGTAGTAGAGGTCTACCACCTTCTGGGCGGTCTCTGCAATGCCCTCGATATCCTCCATGGTCTCGGTGGGCAGACCCATCATGAAGTAGAGTTTGACCGAGGTGTAGCCTGCATTGAAAGCGATAGTACAGGTCTTTTCGATCTCGTCCCAAGTGACGTTTTTGTTGATGACATTGCGCAGACGCTGGGTACCGGCCTCGGCAGCAAAGGTCAGGCCGCTCTTGCGCACCTTGGTGGTTTTTTCAATGAGGCTCTGGGAGAAGTTGTCCACACGCAGGGAAGGCAGCGACAGGCTGACATGCTCCTTGGGCGCCCACTCGTTCAGATCGTCCAGCAGTTCTTCCAGCTGACCGTGGTCAGAGGTAGAAAGGCTGGAAAGGCTCAGTTCCTCGTAGCCGGTGTTGGCACACAGATCCTGTGCCGCCTTGTTCAGCAAACTGGCATCGCGCTGGCGCATGGGGCGGTACAAGAAGCCCGCCTGACAGAAGCGGCAGCCGCGCACGCAGCCGCGCAGCACCTCAATACTGGCGCGGTCCTGAATGGCGCCCACCATGGGCACCACAAAGTTGGTGGGCGGGGCAAACTGGTTCAGATCCTTGATGATGGCCTTCGTGATGCGCGCGGGGATGCCCGGCTCGTTGGGGGTGATGGCCTTCACTCTGCCGTCCTCGTGGTAGGTGACATCGTAGAAGGCCGGGATGTACACGCCCGGGATCTTTGCAATGTTGAGCAGCAGCTGCTTTTTGGAGATGCCCTCTTTTTTGGCCTTTTCGATCTCGGCGCAGATGGCGGGCAGCTGGTTTTCGCCCTCGCCCAGCTGGATGACATCAAAGAAATCCGCAATGGGCTCCGCGTTGCAGGCGCAGGGGCCGCCCGCTACGATCAGCGGCCAGCAGTCATCGCGGTCTTTGGCGTAGAACGGGATACCTGCCAAGTCCAGCATGGCAAGGATATTGGTATAGGAAAGCTCGTACTGCAGGGTAAAGCCCACAGCATCAAAGGCCGTGAGAGGGTCCTTGCTCTCCATGGTGTACAGCGGCAGCTGCAGGCGTTCCATCTCTGCCTTCATATCCAGCCAAGGCATAAAGGCGCGCTCACACCACCAGTTTTCGTGGCTGTTGAGCAGCTCGTACAGGATCTTTTCGCCCAGAAAGGACATTCCCACCTCGTAGGTATCCGGGAAGCAGAAGGCAAAGCGCACATCCACCTTGTCCTTTTCTTTATAGATACTGCCGGGCTCGCCGCCGGTATAGCGGCCGGGCTTCTGCACCCGCCCCAGCGCTTCTTTCAGTTTGGGATCAAACATCGGGTCCTCCATAAACAATCCGTTTTTTTGCGTTCTTTTTATTTTACCCCAAATGTGCCGGTTTTGCAATCGTTTCCGGCGGGTTGTGTGCACTTTCCGTATTTTTGCTGCCAGAGCGCCGCCGCACACGCTGCCATCTGTGCACCGTCCAGCGGCGGCACCGGCAGCAAATTGAACAGCCCCGTCAGCAGATTTGCCGCCCAGAACGCGCTGCCGCGGATGGTAACAGTCTGCGCAAGACGCACCGCCCATACCCCGGCAAGTAAAAAATTGACCGCAGGCCCGGCGGCAGCCAGCACGAACCGCTGGCGCGGGGAAAGCCTCTCCCCTGCTGTGCGCATACAAAAGCCAGTCATGGTCACCTCAATGACCGGCAGCTGCCTTTGCTGGATGCAGTAGACGAGGATGTGCCCCAGTTCGTGCAAAACAGCCGCCAGTAGCCCCAGCCGCAGAAAACCGCTGGCATCAAAATACAGCAGCAGGTACACCACACCGCACAGCAGTACCGGGTCCCGGAATACCAGCTTCCCCGCCCGCACCCGGTTCATGGGGCATTTTCCAGCAGAGCGGCGGGGTCGCAGGCAGCGCCCTGCCGCCACAGCTCCAGATGCAGGTGTGCACCGGTGGCGCGCCCTGTCTGCCCTACTGTGCCCAGCGTCTGCCCAGCCTGCACCACCTCTCCCGGGTGGACATAGAGGTATTGCAGGTGCGCGTAACGGGTCTCGCAGCCATCCGGGTGCAGGACGCGCAGATGGTTGCCGTAGCTTGGGCTGTATGCCGCTGCGGTCACTACGCCATCCTGCACCGCCCGCACTGCCGTACCCGCCGCACAGGCAAGGTCAAGCCCCTGATGGAACGCAGGCTTGCCGGTAAAGGGGTCTGTCCGTGCGCCGTAGGCGTCCGAGATGCGCCACGTCGTAGCATCCAGCGGAAAGTAATACTTTTTGGTATTCCGCGCGGCCTGCACCGGCAAAGCCGCCAGCAGGCAGAGTGCCAGCCCCGCCAGCACAAGTGCCATGATGCCCCACCGCCATCTGCGCAGCTTTGCTGCCTGTCCGCTCCGTTTTGCCCGCATACACCGCCCCCCTATCCCGAAAAGTGTATGCACAAACAACGGGCGGGAGAACATAAGCAAAAAAACAGAGCCGCCACACAAATTTCTGCGCAGCAGCTCTGGCTTTGGTTTACATGATTTTACAGATCAGCGCCGGAAAAAGCTCCCGATGCGTTCCAGCAGGCTCTTTTTCTTGGGTGCGGTGACAACAGGCTTTACAGCCGGGCGGGGTGCAGCCGGAGCTTTGGGGGTGGGCTGCGCAGCGCGGGGCTTATTGTTCAGCATCTGCTCCAGCGCCTCGTAGTGGTCGGGCTGCTGTGCCGCCGGAGCGGCCTTCTCGGCCTTTTCCGGTGCAGGCTGGAACACATGGGGCAGCTCCTGCTTCGGCTGCTCCACGGTAACTTCCTGACAGACTGCCGCCGGTTTTTCTGCTTCAGGCGCAGGGGTGGTGCACTTCCACGGCTCGGTGCGCTGCCAGTCGTTGCGCAACAGTTCGTACATGCCCATCTGGCTGTTGACCAGCGGCTCGCCCTCGGCGGGCTTCACCTTCTGGTAGCTGCCGCTGGCATCCATGACCCGGGCGTTGACGTTATCCCGCAGTTGCAACTGAAGGATATCGGTAAGCTTTTGCACCAGAGCGGGATCCTCTACCCGCACGCCCACCTCCACGCGGCACTCGGTATTGCGGGTGAGGAAGTCGCCGGAGGCAATGTAGATGCGGGTGTGGGTGCCATCAAAGAAGCTGTAAATACGGCCATGCTCAAGATACCGTCCCACCAGACTGCGGATGTGCAGATTCTCGGTTTTGCCGGGCACCTCTGCGCGCACGCAGCAAATGCCGCGCACGATCATATCAATGCGCACCCCGGCGCAGCTGGCTTCCTGCAATTTGAGGATGATATCCCGGTCGCTGATAGAATTGTTTTTCAGGATCATGGAAGCCGGACGACCCATGCGGGCGGCAGCGATGACGTGATCCATCTCGTCCAGCAGCACGCTCTTGAAGCGCAGCGGGGCCACCAGCATCTTGTCGCTTTCTTCGGTAAGCTGCTGCACAGCCAGATTGCGGAACACCTTGGAGGCTTCCTCGCCAATGCGCTCGTCTGCGGTGATGAAGGAATAATCCGTATACAGTTCGCTGGTTTTTTCGTTGTAGTTGCCGGTACCGATCTGGGTGATATAGGAGTAGCCCTCTGCGCCCTTGCGGGTGATGAGGGTCAGCTTGGAGTGCACCTTGTAATCCTCGAAGCCGTAGATGACGGTGCAGCCGGCGCTTTCCAGCTGCTTGGACCAGTCGATGTTGTTCTGCTCGTCAAAGCGGGCGCGCAGCTCCACCAGCGCTACCACTTCCTTGCCGTTTTCGGCAGCTTCCATCAATGCCTGCACGATCTGGGACTCCCGCGCCATGCGGTAGAGGGTCATCTTGATAGAGATGACGTCCGGGTCCTGTGCGGCCTTTTTGAGCATGGTGATAAAGGGACGGATGGACTGGTACGGGTAGCTGAGCAGCACGTCATGCTTCTGCACCTCGGCAGCCAGATCATAGTCCGGCGGCGGCAGCATGGGGCGTGCGGGGGTGTAGAACAGCGCCGGGTGCCCCTCGGCCTCCATGCGGCCGGAAAGCTTGAAGAAGAAGCTCAGATCCAGCGGGCTCTTTTGCAAGAACACCCGCTTGCGGGTCAGTTCCAGACGGCTGCACAGCAGCCGCTCCACCTCCGGTGCGGGGGCGGGGGTGATCTGCAAACGGACAGCGGCCAGCTTGCGGCGCCGCCGGAGCAGCTCTGTCATGATCTCACGGTAATCGATATCGTGATCCATCATGCCCTCTTTTACATCGATATCTGCGTTGCGGGTGACCCGGAACAGGCATTTTTCCTGCATGGAGTCCTTGCCGAAGATGCTGGACGCATAGTGCAGCACCAGCTCCTCTGTGAGGGCAAACTGCACAGCGCCGTCCTTTTTGATGAAGTGCAGCCGTTCCATCTGGCTGGAGATGGGCACGATGCCAAGGCTCTGCTCCTGCGTGTGCTTTTCCTTGAGCAGCACGCCAAGATAGATCTCCTTGTTGCGCAAAAACGGGAACGGGTGGCGGTTATCCACAATCTGCGGGCTGAGGATGGGGAACAACTCCGACTGGAAGTATTTTTTCCAGAGATGCTCTTCCTCCTTGGTCAGATGGTCGAAATCCACCTTATGGTAGCCGTTCTCTGCCAAATTTTCCAGCGCTTTTGCGTAGAATTTATCACATTCTTCCTGCAGCTGCGCCGTTTTGGGCATAATGGCGGCCAGCTGCTCGGCGGCGGTCATATTGGTCTTGTTTTCCCGCTTTTCCTTTTTGGTCTTGCTCTGCTCAAGGTTTGCGCGCTCCTGCAAGGAGCCAACGCGCACCATGAAAAACTCGTCCAGATTGGAGCCGTAAATTGCCAGAAATTTGATCCGCTCGCCCAGCGGGACATTCTTGTCCTTGCCCAGCGCCAGAACGCGGCGGTTGAAATCCAGCCAGCTCAGTTCGCGGTTGATAAAGATCGATTCGTCACTCATAACAATATATCTCCGTATTTCCTCTTTGACCAAGGCAGCAAGCGGGCTACACCCTAGCGGACATACGCCTGCCCTGCCCATGAATCCACCATTGCTTGGGTAATGCCCGGCACCTGTGCCGCATCCTCCACCTGTGCAAACGGGCCGTGCTGCGCCCGGTAGTCCAGAATGGCCTGTGCATTGCGGGGGCCGACACCGGGCAGGGTGCACAAAGCGTCTGCATCGGCTGTGTTCAGTTCCACCTGCGTATACGCTGCCAGCTCCTTTGTGTCCGGCAGCGTCTGCGGCGTTTGCGCTTGCAGCGGCACTGCAAACCGGAACGCCAGCACAGCACAGACCCCTGCGGCGGCAAGACACAGCAGCAGGAACAGCTCCTCGCGGCGTTTTTTGTTTTGCATAGGCTTCTTCTCCCATTCTACCTGATTTTTTGCTAAAAAGAAAGTCCTCTGCAGAAAAATTGCAGAGGACCTTGCATAATTTTTACACAGATTTTTCAGCGGCACGCACCATGCGGTACAAAACCTCCACGGCAGCGCCACCGGCGGCATCCGTCAGGGTGACCTGCCCGGCGGCAAGGCGCAGCTCTGCCGGGGCATCGGCGGCCACTGCGCTGTGCTCCACAGCCTGCACCAGTTCCAGCATGGGCTGACCGCCCGCCAGCGCCAGAACCTGCTCTGCACCCACCTGCGCCATGGTGCAGACGGTGTCCAGCATTTCCCGTCCGGAGATCCGCTTGGGGGTGAGGACAAGGGTGTCCGGGGCGATGCGCTCGCCCAGCAGGGCAACACGATCCCCGATGGCCTTTTCTACCAGCGAGATCAGGGGCACAGACTTGCTGTCCTGATACAGCAGCACCCGCAGCACCTGCTCGGGGTGGATATCGGCGGCGTTCGCCAGCAGATACGGAGTCCACTCCTGCCGCAGATGGCGCTCCAGTGCATTGCTCATGCGCAGCACCCGGGTGGTGCCGTCCTGCATCTGCACGGCAACGCCCACACCGGGGGTATCCGGCAGGCAGTTGAAAAGCTCCTGCTGCTGGGCAAAGCTGCACAGGGGCACCCGGTTGCCGTCGGCATAGTGGTAGGCCATGGTGCCGCCGCACACCAGCGCAGGCGCAGCCAGACGCACACTGCCCAGAATAGAGCGTACCGCGCGCGGAGAGCGCTGCGAAAAAACGGTCAGTCTGCCGCCGCGGCTGCTGAACAGCTGCAAAACGTCCCGCACCACCTGGGTCAGATTGCCATCCTCGCCCAGCAGCAGGTTATCCAGATCACAGAGCACCAGAGTGGATGCCAGAGAATCGTTCATGTGTTTTTCCTCCTGAGTGTTGCGAGAAAATGGGTAAAGTAGTCCGGCAACTCGGAATCAAACCGCAGCTGCTCCCCGGTGATGGGGTGGACAAAGCCCAGCGTTTTGGCGTGCAGACACTGCCCGTGCAGGCTGGTAATGCAGTTGTGGGGGCCGTACACCGGATCCCCCGCCACCGGGTGGTGGATAGAGGCCATGTGCACACGGATCTGATGGGTGCGGCCGGTCTTTAGGCGGCATTCCAGCAGGGTGAACTCCCCCAGCCGCTCCAGCACCTTATAGCCGGTGTAGGCATACTTGGTGTGGGGTTCGGTGGCCGGGTAGACCGCCATTTTTTTGCGGTCGGTCTTGCTGCGGCCGAGGTTTGCTTCCACAAAGCCCTCGTCCTGCGCAAAGCCGCCGTAGACCACCGTCTGGTAGGCGCGCTCCACGCTGTGCACTGCCATCTGCTGGGAAAGACCGATGTGAGTGGCGTCGTCCTTTGCCACCACCAGCAGGCCGCTGGTGTCCTTATCGATGCGGTGGACGATGCCGGGGCGGATCTCGCCGCCAATGCCGGAAAGGCTGCCCTTGCAGTGCCACAGCAGGGCGTTGACCAGCGTGCCGTCCGGGTTGCCGGGTGCGGGGTGAACCACCATGCCCTTGGGCTTGTTGACCACCAGCAGATGGGCGTCCTCGTAGACGATCTCCAGCGGAATATCCTGCGGCACGGCCTCGATGGGCTTTGCGTCCGGGATCTCCAGCAACACGGTGTCTCCTGTCTTGAGTTTCAGGCTTTTGGCCACAGTCTTGCCGTTGCACTGCACATGCCCCTCGGCCACCAGCGCCTGCAGCGCCGAGCGGGACAGGCCGGTGTCCTCGCCGCTGAGAAAGCGGTCGATACGCTGACCGGCAGTCTCCTGCTCTACGATAAATTCACGCTGTTCCATAATTTACTGCTCCTTGGAAGCGGCGTCATCGGCGTGCACTTCGTCCAGAAAGATCACCAGCACCCACAGTGCCACGCCCACGCAGACGCAGATATCTGCAAAATTGAACACGGCAAAGCGCATGAACAGCAGGTTGATGTAATCCACCACCTCGCCGTTGAGCACACGGTCGATCAGGTTGCCGATGCCGCCGCCCAGCACCAGCACCAGCGCTGCCTGCTGCAGGCGCTTGCCGCGGCTGCGGAAAAACAGGCCATAGGCGACCGCCAGCAGCGCTGCACTTGTGGCGATGATCAGGAACAGCTGCTTGCCGCTGAGCAGGCTGAAGGCCATGCCCGGATTGAGCACGAACCGCAGCTCCACCACATGGGGGATGAACGGCATAGCGCCTACCGGCTGCAAAACCTGCACCGCCCACAGTTTGATCAGCTGGTCGATGCCGATCAGCGCAGCCACAGCTGCCAGATTAAAGAGTACAAATGCCATTAGCTACCTCGATTCTGTTATAAAAAACGGCGCTCCCCGTTCAAGGGAGCGCCGCCCTTTTTACAAAACAGATTTGTATTGATGCGGGACGCTTATGCTTCCACAACGCTGGCGCAGCGTGCGCACAGGGTGGGGTGTGCGGAGTGGCTGCCGATGGAAGCAGAGTACTTCCAGCAGCGCTCGCACTTGTCGCCGGTGGCGTGTGCAGCTGCAACACCCAGGCCCTCGACAGCGCTGGCAGCGCCGCCCTCGCCCTTGACCAGCTCCACATGGGAGACGATCATCAGGTCGGCCAGCTCGTCCATGGGGATGCTGTTCAGCAGGTCATAGACGGCATCGCTGCAGTACAGGGTGACGGAGGCCTCCAGAGAAGCACCAATGAGCTTTTCGGCACGGGCCTGCTCCAGCACCTTCTTGACCTCGTCGCGCACGGCGATCAGCTGTGCCCACTTTGCCTTAAAGGCATCGTCAGCGGCATACTGACCGGCCTTGGGCATCTGCTCAAACACCACATACTTGTTCATGCCCTCGGTCTTGGGCATGAAGTCCCAGATCTCCTGACTGGTGAAGCACAGGATGGGGGCAATGATCTTGTCCAGCGCAACAAGGATCTTGTACATGGTAGTCTGGGCGGCCTTGCGGGCTGCGCCGTTGGTGCAGTACAGACGATCCTTGGTGACGTCCAGATAGAAGTTGGACATGGCCACCACGCAGAAGTTGTACACAGCGTGGTAGACCTTGTTGAAGTCGTACACAGCGTAGCCTGCGTTGGTGTTGACGATCAGGTCATCCAGCGCAGCCAGTGCCCAGCGGTCGATATCCTGCAGCTGATCGTCTGCCACACAATCGGTGTTGGGGTCAAAGCCGTCCAGATTGCCCAGAATGAAGCGGGCGGTGTTGCGGATCTTGCGGTAAGCCTCGCTGAGCTGCTTGAAGATGTTCTTACCGGCACGCACGTCCACGGTGTAATCGGAAGAAGCCACCCACAGACGGATGATATCTGCGCCGTAGTCCTTGATGATCTCGCTGGGCTCCACGCCGTTACCGGCGCTCTTGTGCATCTGCTTGCCCTGCTCGTCCACAACCCAGCCGTGGCACAGCACGGACTTATAGGGTGCGCAGCCCTTGCTTGCAACGCTGGTCAGCAGGCTGGACTGGAACCAGCCGCGGAACTGGTCGCCGCCTTCCATATACATATCGGCGGGGAAACGCAGCTCGGGGCGCTCGTCCAGCACGGCAGCATGGGTGGAGCCGGAGTCGAACCAGACGTCCATGATGTCGGTGTCTTTCTCCCACTCGGAAGCACCGCACTTCTCGCACACTTCGCCTGCGGGGATAATCTGCTCGGCATCGTACTTATACCATGCGTCAGAGCCTTCCTTGCGGAACAGGGCGCTGACAGCCTTGATGGTAGCGTCGGTGATGTGGTAGGTGCCGCACTTCTTGCAGTAGAAGGCAGGGATGGGCACGCCCCAGGTGCGCTGGCGGCTGATGCACCAGTCGTTGCGGTCGCGCACCATGCCGGTCATGCGGTCATGGCCCCAATCCGGCATCCAGGTGACGGTATCAATTGCCTTGTACACGTCCTCGCGGAACTTGGCAATGGAGCAGAACCACTGCTCGGTAGCGCGGAAGATGATGGGATGATGGCAGCGCCAGCAGTGGGGGTACTGGTGCTTGATGTGCACCTGACCCATCACAGCGCCGGAAGCAGTCAGGTCGGCCAGAATGGTCTTGTTGGCTGCCCACACACGCTGCCCAGCGTACTTACCGGCCAGCTCGGTCAGGTAACCGCCGTCGTCCACAGGCACGGTGATGGGCACCTGCGGATACTTCTGGCAGACGTTGAAGTCGTCCACGCCGTGACCGCCTGCGGTATGAACGCAGCCGGAACCGCTTTCCAGCGTGACGTGGTCGCCCAGAATGACCCAGCCCTCCTTGGGCAGGTAGACGTGGTTGTAGCGCATCAGCTCGAACTCAGCGCCGGAAACGGGCTCGCCCACGATCTCGTAGTTCTCGATGTGGCAGGCGTCCATGACGCTCTTGACCAGATCGGTGGCCATGATGTGGTACTCCTCGCCGATCTTGACGAAGGAGTACTCGAACTGACCGTTCAGGCAGATAGCCTCGTTGGCGGGCAGGGTCCAGGTGGTGGTGGTCCAGATGACGAAGTAGGTCTTATCCATGGGGATGCCGTACTTTGCCAGCACACCGTTGGGGTCCTGCGAGACGTGGAAACGCACAAAGATGGAATCGCAGTCGTCCTCGCCGTACTCGATCTCGGCCTCAGCCAATGCGGTGCGGCAGTCCGGGCACCAGTACACGGGCTTGAGGCCCTTGTAGATGTAGCCCTTCTTGGCCATCTCGCCGAAGATCTCGATCTGACGTGCTTCAAACTCAGGCTTCAGGGTCAGGTAGGGGTGCTCAAAGTCACCAATGACGCCCAGACGCTTGAACTGGTCGCTCATGATGTCGATGTGCTCGGTGGCAAACTTTTCACAGATCTGGCGCAGCTCCAGCTTGGAGATGTCCTTCTTCTTGTCACCCACCGAGGACAGAGCCTTCAGCTCAATGGGCAGACCGTGGGTATCAAAGCCGGGCACATAGGGAGCCTGATAGCCCTCCATGTTCTTTTCGCGGATGATGATATCCTTGATGATCTTGTTCAGGGCGGTACCCATGTGGATGTTGCCGTTTGCATACGGAGGGCCGTCGTGCAGAATGAACTGGGGCTTGCCCTCGTTGTGCTTCATGAGCTGGTTGTACAGGTCGTTGTCGTCCCAATCCTTGAGCATGACCGGTTCCTTTTTGGGCAGACCGGCGCGCATCTCAAACAGGGTCTTGGGCAGATTCAACGTGCTGTCGTACTGCGATTTGTTCTTAGCCAATGGTTTACACTCTCCTCTATTTTTGCGTTGGATGCCTTACTCACTGAACTTTACGCCCTGAAAAGCGTCATAGTCCGGCTCGTCCGGCTTCATATCAGCAGGAGGCGGGTCCAGCTTGAGCTGGCTTTCGTCCTTTGCCCAGAAATCCTCGCTGCTGTCAGCCGCCTTGTCGTCATCGGCAGGGGCGGCAGGTTCGGTGGTTTCGGTTGTTTCGGCAGGTTGCTCGGCCGGGGCTGCTGCGGCATCGGCTGCGGGGGCAGTCTCGGGCTGTGCGGCGGGCTGCTCTGCGGCAGCTTCCTGCACAGGCTCGGCATCCTGTGCGGGGGCGTCCTTTTCGGCGTCCTTAGCGTCCTTCTGGAACTCCGGCAGACGGCTCAAAGACTCCACATGGCTGCGGTACAAATTGAGCACATCCGCCTTGAAGCGGGTGACCTCCAGACGGACGCGGTCATACTCCCGCTCCTCAGCCAGACGCTTTTCGTTGGCCTCGTTCTCGATCTCGTCTGCGCGGTCACTTGCCTTCTGCAGCAGCTCGTTGGCATCGCGGATGATATCGTCGCCCCGCAGATTTGCGCGGTGAATGATCTCCTCAGCCTTCTGGTTTGCTTCACGGATCACGTTTTCGCCCATACGCTGGGCGTTGATCAGTGCGCTCTTGAGCATATCGCCGTCGGCCTCAAAGCTTTGCAGCTCGCCCTTGAGCTTCTGGTTCTCTGCGGTCAGATCAGCAATCTGCTTGCGCAGCTGCTCTGCCTGCGCATCGTTCTGCTGCAGCTGCTCCTCGACCTTGTCCAGAAAACGATCCACGTCCTCTGTACGGTAGCCGCGGAGGTTTTTTTCAAATTGTACAGAGCGGACATCCTGCGGGGTCAGCATAGTCATTTCCTCCCATAGCTTTTAATATTGAAAGAACTCAATGATCGAACGATCTTTTTTACTTTTCCCGGGCAACGCAGTCAGCCGGAAGCGGCCCTTGCCGCGCACAGTGAACACATCCTGCTCGTATACGGGGGCATGAGGTTTTTCCACCGGCAGATGGTTGATCTCTACCCTGCCCGCCTCGATCAGCTCCGCAGCGGTGCCGCGGCTGACGTGCAGCATGGCAGAGAGTACCGCGTCCAGCCGCAGGGAGGACACAGTGGCGGTGAGCAGCTGCCGCTCCGGTGCCGGGAAGGCCGGGATCTCTTCCGGCTCCAGCAGATGGGTGGACACCTCTGTGCGTCCCGCCTGACACAGCTCCCGGCAGATAAGCTTTGCCGCCGGTTCCAGCGCGAACACATAGGCTGTGCCCGGCGCATCGGCAGGCAGCAGGATATCGCCCAGCGCCTCGCGCTTGAGGGCAAGCCCCATCAGGCTGCCCAGATAATCCTTGTGCGCCGGAAGCACCGCACCGGGCAGCGCCCGGCATTGCAGCTGTACGCAGCGCACCGGACACTCGCCGTAGCTGTACTCCGGCTCCAGACAGAGCACCCGGCGCTCGGCCTCGGGCCAGCCGCCGTCAAAACGCCAGCCGTCCCGTACACCGGCACGCCCCAGTGCCGCCCGGGCAAGATCCTGTTCCCGGTCGCTGAGGAACGCAGAGTACCGGGCTATGCCGCGGGAAAAAGCCGCATCGGCAAGATCCTCGATATGCCGCATAAGGTAGCGTTCCTCATCGTTGCGGGCGGGCACAAAGCCCCGCACCGCACCGGCTGCCGGATCAATAGAATGCGCCATTGTTCTCCAGCTCGTCCAGCAGGTCGCCCATGATATCCACGTTGTACGGGGTAATGATAAAGGTGCTGTTGGCTACGCGCTTGATCTGGCCGTTGTTGGCATAGGCCACGCCGGACAAAAAGTCCACCAGACGACGGGAGACCTCCTTGTTGGTGGACTCCAGGTTCAGCACCACGGTACGCTTGTTGTTCAGATGATCGGCAATGGTGCTGGCATCCTCGAACCGCTCGGGCTTGACCAGAACCACCTTGAGCTGGGTGGTGGCATGGATGTTGACCACCTTGTTCTTCTTGCTGGTGCCCTCGGCAGGCTCCTCGGTCTCTTCGTCCATTCCGATGCCAACGCCGCTGTTGTTGTTCACCATCTGGGGGCCGTCATCGATGTACTGGTCCTCGTACTCGTCCCCTTCGCCCATCAGGCCCTTCTTAATGCTATCCAGCAAAGACATAATTATCTGCTCCTTTCATTCGGGCAGCGCCCGGCTGCCTGGCGTTCTTTGCAAAAAGAATGCAAATAGCTTTTACTATTATCTGATTTTTTGCAGCAGATGTCAATAACTACAAAAGTTTTCCGTCATATAAATTTTGTCCGGAGACGATTATTTCGTCATAAAGCCTTACCTGACTGACAGAACTGTCCGTTCCCTTGGGCAAAACAAGGATGTAATCCCCTTCCGTGACCAGCGGATGGTCGGCATCCACCGGGTCGATCTTGCAGAAGCGGGCGATGTTGCCGTATTTGACATACACGCCCGGGATATAGTTTTCGCCCTGCGTCTCAGCCTCGGTGCCGTCCTCCTTGAGATAGTGCACCGCTGCGGCGGGAACCCGCAGGCCGGTGCTCTCGCCGGTGCTGATGCGTGCGCGGGCGTGGTTGAGGCACAGCACATCGCCGTTGATGGAGTTGCATTGCAGCACAAAGCGGGCAACATCCTGTTCTGCATCAATGGTCACCTCGGAAACGGTGGCGCGCAAGGCGGCATCGCTCTGGCCGGGGAAGCTGATCTCCACCGCCGTGCGCAGGGGCTTACCGTCCGCGCCCAGCAGCTTTTCGGCCTGCTTTGCGGAGCACACCCCGGCGTACTGCCAGCTGAACCCGGCCACCAGCTTGCCTACGCAGCCATCCAGCGGCATCTCGGGGTCGGAGTCCAGATAAGCCTTGAGCTGTTCCGGGCTCTGCGCCAGAATGTCCGCAGCACCGGCGTTCAGCCGTCCGCTGCTGGCAGCCCGGACAAAGTAGCCGGTGGTGGGGGCGGCGATCTGGGTGGGGTTGCCCAGCTGTGCCTGCACGGTTTGTGCCTGCTGGGCAAGCAGCGCAATCTGATCCGCAAAGCCGGCGGTATCGCCGGTGGTGATCCACAGCTTGTTCTGCGCCAGCAAATAGGCATCGGCGCTTTCGTCCACATCGCTGTATTGGGCGGTATCCAGTGCGTCCAGCAGGTCATACAGCGCACCGGAGCGCTCCTTGAGCAGGCCGTCCAGCTGGGTGGCTGCGGTGTTCTGGGAGCGCTGCAAAAGGTCGATCTGGCTGGTAAGCTGGGTCAGCTGCTGGCGCAGCACCGCCTGATTGGCATCGGTATACAGCTCTGCAACGGCAGTGCCTGCCGACACCCGCTCGCCGTCCGCAACAAGGTAACCCAGATTGCCGCTGCCGGAAATGCAGGTCTCGTCAAACAGCAGCACGCCGTCCGCTTCAATGGTATCGGAGATGGTGATGGGCAGCGCCGTTTCGTAGACGTTCTGGGGGAAAAGGATGTGCGCCGCCTGCCAGCAGACATACGCAGCCGCCGCCAGCAAAAAGGCGGCCAGCACAGCCGCCAGCGTGGTAAGCGCAGAGAGCTTGCGGCGCGGTTCCTGAGGGGTTTCCGGCATAAGAATCATCCTTTCAATAAAAAGTCTTGGGTCAGGCGCAAAGCGGTCTGCCGCACGTCCGCCGCCCCGGCGTCCAGCCATGTGACCCCGTCCATGTGGCGGAACCATGTCAGCTGGCGCTTGGCGTAGTTGCGGGAAGCCTGTTTGAGCTTTTCGGTGCAGGCCTCAAGCGTGGCGGTCTGCTGGAAATACGGAAAAAATTCTTTATAGCCGATGGCCTGTGCGGCGGTGCGGAAGGCTTCGCGGTTATGCCAGACGTATTCTGCCTCGGCCAAAAGCCCGGCCTCCAGCATTTTGTCCACCCGCAGGTCGATGCGGCGATACAGCGCTGCACGGTCCGGGAAATCCAGCCCCAGCACAAGGCTGCGGTAGGGGCGCTCCGGCGGCAGCGAATCGGCCTTTTGTTCGCTGAGACGCTTGCCGGTGGCGCGGTAGTGTTCCAGCGCCCGCAGCACCCGTACCTTATTATTGGGGTGGATGGCAGCGGCGGCTTCCGGGTCCACGGCTTGCAGTTTTGCGTACATGGCTTCCGGGCCGATGGACTCCAGCTCGGCAGTCAGCTGCTCGCGCAGACCATCCGGGGCTTTTTCGGCGGTGAAACGCACACCATATAAAAGGCTTTGCACATACAGTCCGGTGCCGCCTACCAGCAGCGGCAGATGCCCCCGAGCAGTGATATCCTGGATGTACTCCCCTGCCAGCGCGGTGAAATCCGCCACGCTGAAGGTCTTTTCCGGGGTGAGAATGTCCACACCGTGGTGCGGGATACCGCAGGTCTCCTGCGGGGTGACCTTAGCGGTGCCCACATCCAGACCTTTGTAGATCTGCATGGAGTCGGCACCGATGACCTCGCCGGAGAACTGCTGCGCCAGCGCAACGCCCAGCGCGGTCTTGCCGGTGGCGGTGGGGCCTACCACAGCCACCACGGCAGGTTTTGCATTATACGATGCGTCCAAACTGCTTTTCCAACTCCTTTCGGGTAAGCTTGAGCACGCAGGGACGGCCATGGGGGCAGAAGGGCGGCACCTCGCCGGAGAGGATCTTCTCAGCCAGTGCCATCAGCTCCTGCGGGGAGGACTTATCCCCCGCCTTGATGGCGGCGCGGCAGGAGATGGAGTGCAGCACCCACTCGGTGTGCTCGTTCAGCGCGTCCCGGCTGCCCTTGAGCAGGCGGTCGGCGATTTCCACCAGCAAGTCCTCGGCGTTCTGCGGCTCTACGTCCGCAGGCACAGCGCGCAATAGCACCGTGCTGCCGCCAAAGTCGGCCACATCCAGCCCGGCGTTTTCCAGCAGGGGGAGGTTTTCCAGCAGCGCCTGCTTTTCCTCCGCGGAAAGGTCGATGGCGGCGGGCTGCAACAGCAGCTGGCTGGGCACGTTGCCGTAGTTCGCGGCCAGCTTTTCATAGAGCTGACGCTCGTGGGCGGCGTGCTTATCGATCAGACACAGCTCGTCTCCCCGCTCCGCCAGAATATAGGTGCGGAATACTTCACCCACATACCGCAGCGGCTCTTCCCCCTGCGGTACATCAAAGCCCAGCTGTTCCGGCTGCTCGGACTGCACCGGCTCCTCCGGCTGATAGGGCACCGTTGCGGCTTCGATCTCCGGGGCGGCGGGCATGGTGTTCCATGCTGCCATATGATCCAGCGGCAGGTCAGCTGCGGTGTCCGTTTCGGGGTGCACGTCCAGCTGCGCCTCACCGGCTGCTGCCCGGAAGGGCTGCGCTGCGGGCTGGACTTCGGTTGCATCTGGCCTTTCCGGACTGTGGAGGGTGACCACCGGGTCCAGAATATCCTCTGCGGGGCCAGACTGCCGCCACGAGGGCGCAGCCGCCGCGGGTGCAGAAGAACAAGCCTCCTGTGGCCGTATCCTGTGTAATGTAGTTATAGGTAAAAAAGAAGGGGCTGTCGTTGCCAAGACGCCCTTGTCAATGTGAGAAGGTGTTTGAGCTGGTGCAGCGGCCGGACGCAGTGGCTGCGACGCTTCCCAGCGCTGTGCGGGCAGCGTGCCGGGGTCTGCCTGACCCGGAATGACGGCAGAAAGTCCTGTAAAGTGATTATTCTTTACAGCATTTTCATCCTTAATATCGTTTTCTTTTTCAGTTTTCTCTTTTTCGTCCGCTTCAAAGGTGAAGCGTCGTTCCCCGGTGCCGGGCTGTGCCAGCGCCAGCTTGACCGCATGATAGATGACATCGAACACGTCATTTTCCCGGGCAAAGCGGGCTTCGATCTTTGCAGGGTGGACATTGACGTCCACAAGGTCAGTGGGCATTTCCAGCAGCAAGATGCCGCCCGGAAACTTGCCCTGCATGGTCGTGCCCTTAAAGGCCATTTCCATGCCCGCCATGATGGTGCGGTTGCGCACATAGCGGCCATTGATGTAGAAATGCTGCATGCTGCGGCTGGCGCGGCAGCTCTTGGGCGGGGTGATCAAGCCGGTGACCCGGTACAATCCTTCCTCGGAGTACACCTCAATGAGGTCGCGGCTGAACTCCCGCCCCAGCACCGCGTAGGCGGCGCTGCGCAGCTGGCCATCGCCGGGGGTGACGTATTGCAGCTTGCCTTCCCGGATGAATTTGACGCTGACCTCCGGGTGGCTGAGCGCCACATGCCCTACGTTATCTGCCACAAAGGTGCCCTCGCTGGAGTCCTTTTTGAGGAACTTCATGCGGGCGGGGGTGTTGTAAAACAAATCCTGCACCCGGATGGTGGTGCCCACAGCACGGGCGGCAGGCTCCCTGCCCTGCTCCTCGCCGCCGGAGATGCGGTAGCAGGTGGCAAACTCGTCCACCTCGGTGCGGGTGAGCAGCTCTACCCGCGCTACGCTGGCAATAGAAGCCAGTGCCTCGCCCCGGAAGCCCAGTGTATGGATGCTGTTCAGGTCATCCGGCTTTTCAATTTTGCTGGTGGCGTGGCGGATGAAGGCCGTTGGGATATACTCGGCATCAATACCGGTGCCGTTATCGCTGATCTCGATCAGCTTTACGCCGCCGGACTCGATGCTTACGGTGACCTGCGTTGCACCGGCGTCGATGGAGTTTTCCAAAAGCTCCTTGACCACCGATGCGGGGCGCTCCACCACCTCACCGGCGGCGATCAGCTCCGCAGTATGCTTATCCAGAACATGGATGACTGCCATGGTCTTTTCCCTCCCCTGTGGTTGATTTTTGCGGTCAGCCGTTCAGGCTGCCCTTGAGGGTCTTTTTCAGCTCGTACAAAAAGTTCAGTGCTTCAATGGGAGTAAGCGTTTCCACATCCACAGCTTCCAGCTTCTCCATCATTTCGCTGGGCACTGCCGGGGAATTATACTCCTGCAAGGCGTCAAAATCCATCTGCTCCACCTTGTTTTTGGGGGCAGAGGCTTCCAGCGTGCGCAGCACCTCGTGGGCGCGGCGGGTCACGCTGCCGGGCAGACCGGCCAGCTTTGCCACCTCGATGCCGTAGCTGTCGTCGGCGGGGCCGCGCACGATGCGCCGCAGGAAGGTGATGTCCTCGCCGCGCTTTTTGACCGCAATATTGTAGTTTTTTACGCCCTCCACGGTGCCTTCCAGCTCGGTCAGCTCGTGGTAGTGGGTGGCGAACAGGGTCTTGCAGCCCAGCCCCTTGGCGGGGTCTGCGATATGCTCCACCACGGCACGGGCGATGCTCATGCCGTCAAAGGTGGAGGTGCCGCGGCCGATCTCGTCCAGCACCACAAGGCTTTTGGCGGTGGCGTTTTTCAGAATTTCGGCTACCTCGGTCATCTCCACCATAAAGGTGGACTGGCCTGCAGCAAGGTCGTCCGACGCGCCGATGCGGGTAAAGATGGCGTCCACCACGCCCACATGACAGCTGGCAGCCGGCACAAAGGAGCCGATCTGCGCCATCAGCGCAATGAGGGCATTCTGACGCATATAAGTGGATTTACCCGCCATATTGGGGCCGGTGATGATGAGGCAGCGGTCGGTGGTGCAGTTGAGGGTGGTATCGTTGGGCACGAACATACTACCCTTGAGCACCTGCTCCACCACGGGATGACGCCCCTCGGTGATGGTCAGCACATCGCTGTCGTCCACCACGGGGCGGCAGTAGTTGTTTTCCGCAGCCACCTGCGCCAGCGCAGTCAGCACGTCCAGCTGTGCAATAGCGTTGGCGGTGCGCTGGATGCGGTCCAACTGGGCGCCGATGCTCTCCAGCAACTCGTCAAACAGGCGGCGCTCCAGCGAGATGAGCCGTTCGTGCGCGCCAAGAATCTTGCTTTCCAGCTCCTTCAGCTCCTGCGTGATGTAACGCTCGCCGGAGGTGAGGGTCTGTTTGCGGATGTAAGTCTCCGGCACAAGGTTTTTGTAGGAGTTGCTCACCTCGATGAAGTAGCCGAACACATGGTTATAACCGATCTTCAGCTTGGGGATGCCGGTCTCCTGCCGCAGGCGGGCTTCCAGCTGTGCCAGCACGCCCTTGGTGTTATCGCGGATGGAGCGCAGCTCGTCCACCTCGGCATGGTAACCCTTGGCGATGACGCCGCCATCCTTGAGGGTGGAGGGTGCCTCCGGGTCTACTGCGGCATAAATGCGCGCCTTGATATCCTCCAGCGGATCGATACTTGCGGCCAGCTCGGCAAGCTCCGGGCAGCTGCAGCCCTCAGCCTGCTTGCGCAGGCCGGGCAGACGGTCACAGGTCTGGGCAAGGGTGTAGATCTCCTTGGGGGTGGCAGAGCCGTACACCGTGCGGGTCATCAGGCGCTCCAGATCCGCAATGTAGTGCAACTCCTCGGTCAGGTCGCCGCGCACCATGGTCTGGCGCACCAGCGCCTCAACGGCGTTCAGGCGGTGGTTGATGAGCTGGCTGGAAATAAGCGGCTGCTCGATCCAGCTGCGCAGCATCCGCTTACCCATAGCGGTGCTGGTCTTATCCAGCACCCACAGCAGGGTGCCGCGCTTTTCGCGCCCGCGCAGGGTCTCGGTCAGCTCAAGGTTTGCCCGGGTGACTGGCGAAAGCCGCATGAACTGGGCTTCGTTGTAAGTAATGACCGTCTTTAACCGCTCCACGCCCTTGATCTGGGTATCGTGCAGATATTCCAGCAGCGCGGCCATGGAAAAGCGCACAAGACCTTCGGCGGCTATGCCGGTGGTCTGCGGCCAGTCGCGGCCGAACTGCTCCTCCAGCGCAGACGCCACCAGCCCCGGCGCATAGCGCTCGTCCTCGACCAGTTCCACCGAGCAGTTCATGTTCTTTTTGATGTAAGCGGTCACCTCGCGGCAGTCCAGCAGGCCGGGGTTCAGCAGCACTTCGCTGGGGTGGTAGCGGCACAGTTCGGTAATGACCGCCGGGGCGATCTTATCCGCCGTCAGTTCGGTGATATGTGCCGTACCAGTGGAAACGTCCGCAAAGCACAGGCCGGCCTTTTTGCCTTTGAGGTACAGGCTGGCAATATAGTTATTGCGGTCGTCCTGCAGCATGCTGCTCTCGATGACCGTACCGGGGGTGACCACCCGGATGATGTCCCGCTTGACAAGGCCCTTGGCCTTGGCGGGGTCCTCCACCTGCTCGCAGATAGCCACCTTATAGCCCTTAGCGATCAGGCGCGCCACATAGCCCTCGTAGCTGTGGAAGGGCACGCCGCACATGGGGGCGCGCTCCGCAAGGCCGCACTGCTTGCCGGTAAGGGTAAGATCCAGCTCCCGGGACGCCGTGACGGCATCGTCGAAGAACATCTCGTAAAAATCGCCGATGCGGTAAAAAAGAATTTCGTCCTTGTGTTGATTTTTGATCTCAAGATACTGCTGCATCATGGGCGAAAGCTCTGCCATGGTTTTTCCTCTTTCCCTTGTATGGTTCCGTCAGCCGGTTTGCGGGCTGTAACCGCCGGTGCAAACAAAACGCGGTCTGTGTTGCACAGCCGCGTTCCGGTCAAAAAAGTTTGCTCAGTGGCAGCCGCCGCAGGTGGAACAGCTGCCGGTGCAGGAGGCAGAAGGCTCCTGCACGGTCATGGGGTCGCCGCCGTTCATGGCGGTGTTGATGATGGCGTCGATATAGTTGACCAGATTCTCGCACTCGCGCTTGGCCTCGTTGTATGCCACCATGCCCTCGTTGCCCATGATCTGGCCGTAGAGGCTGTTCACCTTCTCGTTCAGCTCAGCGATGCGGGCGTCGTCGCGCTCGTTCTTACCGATCTCGTTGTTCAGATCCATGCGGGCCAGATTGAACTCGCCGATCAGGTTCTGCAGCTCCTCATCCTTATCGTTTGCCTTGCGGGCCTGATCCAGAATGACGTAGCGGGGGTCGGTCTGCAGTGCCATAGCGGCACGCTTGAAAAGATCAATGCAATCCATGATTGGGTTCTCCTTGTTGTTTTTATTCTTTCTGGGGCAGTTTGCCCCGGAATCACGTTTTTATGCTTCCACCTCGCCCAGCAGCACGGTGGCGCGGGCACCGGTAAGATGTACAGTCGCGTAGCTGCCCAGCAGTGCCGGGTCCGCGGCAAACTCCACGGTCAGGTTATTGTCCAGCCGACCGGAAAGGGTGCCCTCGTTGCGGCCGAAGCCTTCCACCAATACCCGGACGGTCTGCCCCACCTGCGCCTTGACCAGCGCCATGGCGATCTCGTCCTGCGTAGCCAGCAGGCGGGTCATACGGTCGGTCTTTTCCTTGCGGGGGGTGGGGTCCGGCATTTCGGCAGCCTTAGTGCCGGTACGCTTGGAGTAGATAAAGGTGAACAGCTGCATATAACCCACCTTGCGCACCAGTTCCAGCGTTTTTACAAAGTCCTCCTCGGTCTCGCCGGGGAAGCCCACGATGATATCGCTGGAGAAGGTGATGCCGGGCACGGTCTTGCGGGCGTAGTCGATGAGCTCCAGATACTGCTCCACCGTATAGTGGCGGTTCATCTGCTGCAAAAGCCGGTCGGAGCCGCACTGCACCGGCAGATGCAGGTGCTTGCACAGCTTCGGCTGGGCGGCGATGGTATCAATGAGCTTATGGCTGGCGTCCTTGGGGTGGCTGGTCATAAAGCGGATATGATAATCGCCGGGCACGGTGCACAGCAGGTTGAGCAGGTCGGAGAAATCGATCTGCTCTTCCAGACCCTTGCCGTAGCTGTTCACGTTCTGCCCCAGCAGGGTGATCTCCTTATAGCCCGCTTCCACAAGGCTGCGGAACTCGGCAAGGATATCGCCGGGCTTGCGGCTCTTCTCGCGGCCGCGGACATAGGGCACGATGCAGTAGGTGCAGAAGTTATCGCAGCCGTACATGATGGGCAGCCATGCGCGGAACTCGCTCTCGCGCCGGATGGGAATGTTCTCCACGATAACCGGACGCTGTGCGGGGTCCAGCAGCACCCGCTTATGCTTTTGCAGTTTCTGGGCAATCAGCTGCGGCAGGGTGTCGATGCCGTCCACGCCGAACACCAGATCCACATAGGGGTAGCTCTTGCGCAGCTTTTCCACAACATGCTTCTGGTTGGCCATGCAGCCGCACAGGCCGATGATGAGGCCGGGCTTTTTTTCCTTAAGGCCCTTCAGCGCGCCCACGTTGCCGAACACCCGCTGCTCGGCGTGCTCGCGCACAGCGCAGGTGTTGAACAAAATCAGGTCGGCGTCCTCGGGCTTATCGCACAGGCCGTAGCCGATATCTACCAGCACGCCCTTGATGCGCTCGCCGTCGTTGACGTTCTGCTGGCAGCCGTAGCTATGCACAAAGGCCAGCGGCGGGGTGTCGTAGGTCTGCCGCACCAGCTCGGCGGCAACGGTATTATGTTCAAAGTTAATGTATTCCAAAAAAACCATCCTTCTCCGCCGGGCAGGGTAGCCCCGTGCGGCGAAACTCTATTTTCTGCCATTCTATAAAAGACACTCTTTAGTATACCCTGTTTGGCCGCTGCGGGCAAGAGGAAACACGCAAATTTTATGCCTGTTCTGCCGCTGCTGCCTCTGCAGCCTGCCTGCGGCAGCACTCTTCGCACACGCCCAGCAGCACCACGGCGCAGTCCTGCACCCTGCCCCTCTGGTTTTTGACCAGCTCCATCACCTGTTTTCCGTCCACCTCTGCATCGGTCACGCCGCCGCAGACGGTGCAGTACAAATGGCTGTGCCACGGCAGAGTGTGGTCAAAGCGGTCCGCCTTGCCGGGAATGGACACCCGGCGCACCCGCCCGGCTTCCACCAGACTGTTCAAGTTACGGTATACGGTGCCAAGGCTCAGATTCGGGCACTCCTGCGCGGCTTTATCGTAGATTTCTTCCGCAGTCGGGTGGTCGCACAGCTGCTGCACCGTCTGCATGACAAGCTCCCGCTGTTTTGAATAACGCATATCCATCCTCCTTTTTCACACGGTTCAGACGTTTTCTTCCCCTTTGATCTTTGCCCAGTACGCCCGGGCGGCCTGTTCAGTCTTGTTGTCGCCAAAGGTGTAGTACTTGGTATCCTTCAGCACATCCGGCAGATACTGCTGCTGTACCCAGTGGTTGGCGTAGCTGTGGGCGTATTTGTAGTTCTGCCCCTTTACCAGCGCATCCTCGCCGTCAAAGTGTTTGTTTTGCAGCTGGCGCGGGATAGGTCCGGTGCGCCCGGCCTGCACATCCGCAATGGCTGCGTTGATGGCATCGTGGGCGCTGTTGGATTTGGGGCTGGTGGCCACCAGAATGACTGCATCCGCAAGCGGCAGACGCGCCTCCGGCAGACCCACCATGTTGGCGGCATCCACCGCCGCCTTGACGATTGGGATGATCTGCGGATAGGCAAGCCCCACATCCTCGCAGGCGCACACCATCAACCGGCGGCAGGCAGAGGGCAGGTCTCCTGCTTCCAGCAGGCGTGCCAGATAGTGCAGAGCCGCGTCCGGGTCGGAGCCGCGCATGGACTTCTGGTAGGCAGACACGATGTCGTAGTGGTCGTCGCCCTCCCGGTCATAGCGCATGGCGGTGCGGCGGGTGACCTGCCGGATCATATCTAAGGTAATGCGTTTTTCTCCGTTTTCCACCGGCGCTGCCGTGACCGCAAAGTCCAGACAGCCCAGCGCCTTGCGCAGATCGCCCCCGGCGCTCTCAGCCAGATAGGCGCAGGCGTCCTCGTCCATGCATACCGGCACCTTTTCCCCTTCGGAAAGGCGTTGCACGGCGTTGCGCACCCCGCGCTCCACGTCCGCTGCGGCAAGGGGCTTGAACTCAAACACCGTGCAGCGGGAAAGCAACGCGTTATAGATGTAGAAATAGGGGTTCTCGGTGGTGGAGGCGATCAGGGTGACACTGCCGTCCTCAATGCATTCCAACAGGCTCTGCTGCTGCTTTTTGTTCAGGTACTGGATCTCGTCCAGATACAGCAGAATGCCGCCCGCCGCTGCCAGCGTGCCGATATCCTTGAGCACTGCCTTGATATCCCCGGTGCCGCAGGAGGTGCCGTTGAGCTTGTGCAGGGTCATGCCGCTGTTCTCGGCAATAATGCGTGCCACCGTGGTCTTTCCGGTGCCGGAGGGGCCGTAAAAGATCATGTTGGGAATGCGCCCGCTTTCAATGGTGCGGCGGAACACCCGCCCCGGAGCCAGCAGATGCTGCTGCCCGCACACATCCGCCAGCGTTTTGGGACGCAGGCGCTGCGCAAGTGGTTCATTCATGGTGGTTTCTCCTTCCCTGCCCGCAAGGCACTTTTTATATAGTATAGCGCATTTAGAAAAGGAGGACAAGGGCTTTTCTGAAAATCATTCTCAGATAATGCCCCGCAAACATTTACAAATCCTGTCAAACATGGTATGATTCAGGTATTCCCTTTTAAAGGAGGTTTGTCCCATGCCGGTACGAAAAAAAGCCCCGGAGGATCTTACTGCAAAAAAAGCGCTGGCACTGGAGATCATTCAGCGTCTCAAGGCCGAATACCCGGATGCGGGGTGCACGCTGGACTACGACCACGCATGGCAGCTGCTGGTCAGCGTGCGGCTGGCCGCTCAGTGTACAGATGCCCGGGTGAACATTGTGGTGGAGGAGTTATTTGCAAAATACCCCAGCGTGGCGGCACTTGCTGCCGCCGAGCCGGAGGACATTGAAGCCATCGTCAAGCCCTGCGGACTGGGACACTCCAAGGCGCGGGATATCTCGGCTTGTATGCGGATGCTGCGGGATCAATACAACTGCCGTGTGCCCAATACCTTTGAGGAGTTGCTCGCTTTGCCCGGCGTAGGGCGCAAGAGCGCAAACCTCATCATGGGGGATGTGTTCGGCAAGCCCGCCATCGTTACCGACACCCACTGCATCCGGCTATGCAATAAGATCGGCCTTGTGGACGGCATCAAGGAGCCGCAAAAGGTGGAGATGGCTTTGTGGAAGATCATCCCGCCGGAGGAAGGCAGCGACCTTTGCCACCGCTTTGTGATGCATGGCCGCGCGGTGTGCAACGCACGCAAGCCGGAATGCGAAAAATGCTGTTTGAAAGACATCTGCCGCACTGCCCGCGAAGCCGCCGGGCAGCAGGCAGAGCCATAATTTTTAAGGAGGTATAAACTATGATCACTTTAACGATTTTGCTCATTGTTGCCCTGCTGTGCGTACTGGTGGGCTGCCTGACCGGCCTGCTGACGCTGGTGGGCGTGCTGGCCTCCCTTTTTGTGGGCGTGCTGGTGGGCGCATTGGCCGGATATCTGGCCGGGCGCTTTATGGGCACGGAAACTTCCCTTGGCCGCAACATCCTGATGGGCGTGCTGGGCAGCTTTGTGGGCGAGTTTTTGTTCGGCCTGCTGGGCATCCACGCCTCCGGCAGCTTTTCTTCCTTTGCCATCTCGGTGATCGGTGCCTGCATCTGCATCTGGGTCGGCCAGAAGATTTCTAAGTAAGTTTTTTGGAACAATACACCGCCGAATCATTGAATTTTCTTGTTCGCAACTGTCTATCAGAATTGGAGAGATACGGTGTCAAGTTCTACGAATGAAAAGTTCTTTACTCCGGAACGTATAAAGAAGATGCAGCAGTATCTGATAGACTATCCTATCGACCATAAATACGACGAACTATGCGCCCAAGATATCTATGATGGGGATGACGTTCCGCCACGTCAGCTGGCTGCGCGAGGTTATTATGATGTTCTGAAAGAACTCGGAAAGCTCCCGCCGGGAGTTGAATGACCGTTAAACCACGATGCATGCGCACCGTGGTTTTTGTTTGCCCATTTTTAAGCACGATGCAGTTTTGCACCGTGCTTTTATTGTGCCGTCTTTTGCGCCACTAAATAAAGCAATTCCCAGATAAACAGGGGTAATTAAGGCACAATCGCCCACTTTCCCATCCCCTGCCGCACAAAGAAAAACCCCCGAAAACCGGCTTTACAAGCCAACTTTCGGGGGTTTCCCTTTGGAGCTACTGACCTGATTCGAACAGGCGACCTGCTCATTACGAGTGAGCTGCTCTACCAGCTGAGCCACAGTAGCACATTGCACATCTGCTGCAACAGGCAATATTTTACCATATTTCTACGGTGCTGTCAAGGCCGGATTTCCTGTAAGCGGGGCAGCTTTTGCAAGGCGTTTCACAAAAAGTTATTGCATTTTAGCCCGGCGGCTTTATAATAGAATTGATTGCGCAAAAGGCCGCGCCTTTTGCCGGAAAGGACGAGCTGCACCATGATCTTTGTTCCCCTGCTGCACTACTTTTTGTGCAAGAATGATTACAGCGGCAACGAGGCCGGGCTGCGCTACCGGCTTACCCCGGGCAAGCGCACCGTACCGGACCCGGACGGCGGCGCGGATGCCACCAAAGAGGAAAAGATCCTCACAGTGGACTACTGGCCCGCACCTTGGACGATTGACAAGACCGACCCCGCCCTGCGCAGCCGGGAGGTATTCCCGCTTACAGACGAAGGGCGTGCCGCCGCCGCGCAGTATCTGAAAGACGCCTACGATGCCGAGCCGGAGCGTTGGAACAACTGCCCGGACATGATGGACTGCGACCCCTGGGAGCCGCCTGCCGAACCAGATACTGTCAACGAATAAACCAAACGAGGAAACCATGATCTACCGTTTGAAAGAACTGAAGGGCGATACCATCGCCGTGCCGCAGCTGGTGTTCTCCAAGCTGGGCATTGCCGAAGAATACAATGTGCGGGTGGCGCTGTATGTGCTGGCCACCGGCGTGACCGACCCGGACAAGATCTGCGCCGACCTCAAGCTGCGCAGCCGCATCAGCGCCGAGAGTGCGCTGGCTTTCTGGGCGGGTGCAGGGCTTTTGGAGCGCTACGAGGAAAACGCCGCCCCAGGCGCAGAGCCCAGCGCCCCTGCCCCCATGCGCTGGGCGGAGATCGCCGCCGCCAGCCGCACCGACCCTATGATCTCCAGCCTGATTGACTGCGGACAGACCAGCTTTGCCCGTCCGCTGACCCACACCGAGATGGAAAAGCTGGTGAACCTGTATGTGCAGGAAGGCTTTGCGCCTGAGACTGTGATGCTCTGCGTAGCCTATGTGGCCAGCCGGGGCAAACGCACCATGGCCGCTGTGATCCATGAGTTGAAGGTCTGGCGCGCTGAGGGCGTGGAGACCGGCGAGCAGGCCGATGCCCACTTAAAGCTGCTGGCGCTGCGCCAGAGCCGCGAGGAATATGTCAGCAGCCTGTTGCAGATCACCCCCGAGGAGCTGACACTGGGCGGGCGCAAAGCCATTGCGCGCTGGTACGAGGTGTACGGCTACGACGATGCCATGGTGCAGGAAGCCGCCGTACAGGCCGGCCCCAAGCGGGATCTGTGGTACTGGAACAGCATCCTGAAAACATGGAACGCCAAGGGTCTGCGCAACATCCATGATGTGCGCGGCCCGGTGGCTGCAGCCGGAGCAAGCCGAAATATCCGGGTGGACCGCGCTGCACCCAGCGGAAACGATATCCTGAAAAACGCCACCCGCCGCCGTTCTCTTATCAAGAAACCGGAGTAAGGAGCCTTTATGCGTACCAAAAACGAATTGTATCAGCAGGCATTGCGCACCGTAGCTATGCGGCGGCAGACCGCCCGTGCCCTAGCGCAGGATGCACAGGCCGAGGCCGAGGCTGCCATCCCCGGGCTGCGCCACGCCGAGGAGGAAGTGCGGGTGCGGGGCATCCGCTGCGCTATTGCCGGAGCCTCCGGCAAAGACCGCACCGAGGCTGCCGCTGCCCTTGCGGCGGCAAAGCAGAAGCTGACTGCCCTGTTGGCCGCAAGCGGACGCCCTGCGGATGCGCTGGAGCCGAAGTTCACCTGCAAACGGTGTGAGGACACCGGCGCGGTGGACGGCCGCACCTGCGATTGTGTGCGCCGGGTGATGCAGCAGCTGCGCCGGAAGGAGATCGAGGAGCTGTCCAGCCTCTCCATCTCCAGCTTTGACACCATGCAGCTGGACTACTACCCCAACACAGTGGACAAAGCGCTGGGCGAGAGCGTTCGCAGCTATATGGCCGAGGTTCTGGCCGACCTGCGGGATTACGCCGCGGACTTCTCCCCTGCCACCCGCGAAAGCCTGCTGCTGGTAGGCAACGCAGGTCTGGGCAAGACCCATGCCGCCCTTGCCATTGCCGGTGAGGTGCTGCGGCAGAACTACGACGTGATCTATGTCTCCTGCCCGGACTTTTTCGGCAAGCTGGAAGCGCTGCATTTCGGCACAGACCCCGGTGGCGAGGAGGAGACCTTGTTCCAGACTGCCTGCAACGCTGACCTGCTGATTTTGGACGATCTGGGCACCGAGTTCAATTCCAGCTTCTTCCTGACGAATCTGTACAGCCTGCTGAATAACCGCTTGGGCGCAAAGCTGCCTACCATTGTCACCACCAATATCACGGACGGCGCACTGCTGGAAAAGCTGTATACGGAGAAGATCTCCAGCCGCCTTGCGGCCTTTGTACAGATCCAGTTTTTAGGCAGTGATATCCGGGTGCAGAAGGCCGCAGAATAAGTCGTTTTGTTTCTGCCGGAGCCGTCCATCTTTCGAGAGAAACAATTTTAAAATAAGTGCGAATTGCCGTGCAAACGAAAAGCCATCTGCCGCAGCATGACCGGGGCTTGAAACCCTTGGAATCAGCTGTTGCAGATGGCTTTATTGTTTGACAAATCAGAACTCTAATGCAGGGCTCACCTCGTTGCGACGCTGCGCCTGCACGATGCAATCCTTTTCCGGCACGACACCGGCTGCGCCCAAGGTGGCAAACACGGTCTGCAGGGCAAGGGCGGGCGTGTTATTCTCCTGCGAGAGATGGCACAGAGCAAACTTTTTACAGCCGCTCTGGATCAGTTCCAGAAGCTTTGCGGAGCACTCGTCATTGGAAAGGTGTCCCCGCACGCTCTCGATACGGGCGCGCAGATAGTAGGGGTAGGGCCCGCTGCGCAGCATATGCAGGTCGTAGTTGCTTTCCAGTGCCACAAGGTCGCAGCCGGAAAGCGCCTCGTGCACCGGCGGGGTCAGGGTGCCAAGGTCGGTGGCGATGGTCATGGTCTTATCGTCCGGGGTGTGGATGCGGTAGCCCACGCAGGGCACATCGTGGCTGGTGGGGAAGGACTGCACCCCGAAGCAGCCGATGTCCTCTTCCCTGCCCTCCAGCGTGTTCAGCTCACAGTTGGCGGGCACAATGTCGTTGGCATCCAGAAAATCCAGCGTAGCCGCTGCGCCGTACACCGGCAGCGGGTTCTTTTTCAGGAAGGTGGAAAGCCCCTTGACGTGGTCGCTGTGCTCGTGGGTGACAAGAACGCCCGCGCAATCGCTGACGGCAAGCCCCAGCGATTTGAGCGCTGCCGTGGTGGTGCGCACCCCTTTGCCCATATCCACGATGAGGTACTGCGCACCGCAGCGCACCACGCTGCTGTTGCCGGAGGAGCCGGAATACAATGAAATGAACTCTGCCATGAAAACCTCTTATGTTACCACCTGAAAACAGCCCGCCGCACAGAACTTACGGCAGGCTGTTTGTTTTGTTGTTTGTGTTACAGGGCCTGTTCCAGCGCAGCGGGCATCCGCTCCACCTTGCTGATCTCAGCGCCCAGACCGCGCAGCTTTTCCACGATATTCTCGTAGCCGCGCTCGATATGGCCGATCTCCTCGATCTCGCTGGTGCCGTCAGCCATCAGAGCAGCCACCACCATAGCGGCACCGGCACGCAGGTCGGAAGCGCGCAGCGGTGCGGGGCTGAGCTTTTCTACGCCCTCAAACACGGCCACCTGACCGTCCACCTGCACGCTGGCACCCATCTTGCGCAGCTCGTCCACATAGCGGAAGCGGTTGTCCCACACGCTCTCGGTGATGGTGCTGGTGCCCTTGGCCACGCTCAGCAACACACCCATCAGGGGCTGCATATCGGTGGGGAAGCCGGGGTGCGGCATGGTGTTGATCTTCAGCGGCAGAATATCGCCGGTACGGGATACCCGCACAGCATCGTCAAACTCTTCCACAGTGATCCCTGCACGGCGCAGCTTGGCCGTGATGGGCTCCAGGTGCTTGGGGGTGACATTCTTGATGAGGACATCGCCGCCGGTGGCAGCGGCAGCTACCATGTAGCTGCCGGCCTCGATCTGATCCGGGATGATGCTGTAAGTGCAGCCGTGCATCTTTTCCACACCGCGCACCTTGATAACATCGGTACCGGCACCGCGCACGTCTGCGCCACACATATTCAAAAAGTTTGCCAGATCCACCACATGGGGCTCCTTGGCGCAGTTTTCCAGAATGGTCTGCCCCTTGGCCATGACCGCAGAGAGCATACCGTTCATGGTAGCGCCCACGCTGACCTTATCAAAGAAGATATGGGCACCGGTCAACTCCTGCTTGGTGCGCACGGTGATCATGCCGTAATCCACGCTGTCCTCTGCGCCCAGTGCGCTGAACACCTTCAGGTGCTGGTCGATAGGGCGGGGGCCCAGATTGCAGCCGCCGGGCATGGCCACCTGTGCCTTGCCGAAACGGGAGAGCAGTGCGCCAAGGAAGTAGTAGCTGGCGCGCATCTGGCGGGACAGGTCGTCCGGCACATTGGTAGTGACCAGATGCCGCGTATCGATCTCGTAGGTGTTGCGGTTGAGCATCTTCACCTGTGCACCAAGGGTGCTCAGAATCTTGAGGCTGACCGACACATCGCTGATATCGGGCAGATTTTCGATCACGCAGACATCCGCTGCCAGAATAGTGGCAGGCAGAATGCCCACAGCCGCATTTTTTGCGCCGGAAATGGTCACTTCTCCGTGCAGAGGCTTACCGCCGGTAATAACAAATTTCTCCACTTTTATGATCTCCTTGTCAAAGGCCTGTGCCACAGGCCTGTTAAGGCTACTGAAAGCATTCCATCTCGTTACTTGTACCGCCGGGGTGTACAGATTCACCAACACCGGGGCAGATTTATAACTATCCTATTATACACTACTTCCACAAAAAAGCAAAGCCCGATTTGTATCTGTTTCATTATTTTCTGTTTTGCCCAGATTACACGCGAATATTCCAAAAATTTATTGAATTTTTCATCAATTTTGACCAAAGCCGCCCCAGATTTTACCCTTTGGCGATATCACCAAACGTGATCCTCGCACCGTGCCTCCGGGATCCAGCCCAGCTGATAGGCTGTTACCAGCTGCTTGAGGTCATGCACGCGTTCCCGCAGTACCTCGCCCTCGTCCGTATCTTCCACGAGGATGCGATGATTTTCAGTTTCCAGAATGTTCTTCTGGGACAGGATGTCCAAGTTCTCCCGCACCGCCTTTTCTGCGCTTTCAAAGGGCTGATGGGTACGCAGGGACATGGTGCGGCTGGAATACACCAGCGTATACCCGGCAATGCCGGTCTTTTCGTGGTAGGCGCGGCAGAACCCGCCGTCGATGACCACCAGCCGTCCCCCGCCCTTGATGGGGCTCTCGCCGTTTTTCTCCTGCACCGGCACATGGCCGTTGACGATATGGCTCGTGCCCGGCAGGCCGAACTCTGCCAGAATGCGGCGGCAGGCGGCTTCGTCGTTGTACCAGCTATAATAGGGGTCCTTGACCTCCGTATGGGTGGAGGGGTCTGCGATATACAGCCGCTCGAAGGTAGTCATGGCGCTGCGGCCAAACAACGGCGAAAGCTTGCCACACCACAGATACCACAGAAAATCCTGTCCGCTCTGGCGGGCAGCGCTGCCCTCTGCCCCGTAGTAGCCACGGCGGGCGCGGGCGTCGCAGTAATCCATCAGGGCACGGCCGGAGTAGCGGCGTCCCACAAAGTGCTCCACTGCGAAGCCGCCCTTCGTGTTCATGGGCACAGCGCCGTGGTAGAGCAGGTTTCCGTTTTCAATGTGGTACACACTGCCCTTGGCGTACAAAAATTCAATGTGCTGCTGTAATCTTTCGCTCTGCCGGAAGGACTGCACCAGCTTGTGCAGCACCAGCTGCTCGTCCGGGTTCAGTCTTGCGGGGTCTGCCGGGTCTACCGTGGGGAAGGAGGTGTCCCGCAGGGGGTAGCTTTTCTCCCCTACCTGCACGGTGTGGGCGTTCCAATCGATGTGACGCAGATAGTCCCGCCCCTGCATCTGGAAATCCGGGTTGCGGTCGATGACCTGACACTCCAGCTTGAACATGAGGATGGAGATGGCCTTGTGCATCACGGCGCAGCGGTGGAGCATTCCTTCCGTATAAGGGCCGCGGGCGGCGTCCGTGTGGGGCATCCAGATGGAAAGGTCGTCCTCGCCGTAGAACTGCTCCGCCATGCGCTGCAAGTGCCGCAGATTGATGCCGTAGCAGTCCTCCAGCATCCCGTGGTTGTGGTAGGCCAGCGTGGTTTTAAGTACTGTACAGATGCAGATGGGACTGCCGGCAGCAGCACCCATCCACACCACGTCATGGTTGCCCCACTGGATATCCACGTTATGGTGTCGCATCAACAGGTCCAGGATAATGTCCGGGCGGGGGCCACGGTCAAACAGGTCGCCCACGATATGCAGCTTATCCACCGCCAGATGCTTGATGAGCTCGCACAGCCGCACGATAAAGCGGTCGGCGCGGCCATTTTCGATGATGCTGCCCACGATCTGGCCGTAGTACAGGTCTTTATCGTGATCCTCAAAGTGGGCGTGGAGCAGCTCGTCCAGAATATAGCCGCAGCTGGAGGGCAGACAGCGGCGCACATGGTCGCGGGTGTGCTTGGAGGACACCAGACGGCAGATATCGATCAGCTGGAGAAGGGTCTGGGTGTACCACTGCTCCAGCGCATCCTCGGTGGTGCAGTGTGCTTTAAGCTGAGGCAGCTTTTCGGTGGGATAATAGATCAGGGTAGCAAGCTCGGCACGGGCTGCTTCCGGCATGGTGTCACCCAGCACGGCATCCACCTTTTCCCGGATGACGCCGGAAGCGGAGTTCAGGATGTGCACAAAGGCCTCGTTCTCGCCGTGCAGGTCGCTCATAAAGTGCTCGGTGCCCTTGGGCAGCTTGAGCAGCGCCTGATTGCTGATGATCTCGCTGGCAGCTGCCGCCTGCGAGGGGTAATCTCTGGCCAGCAGGGTCAGATATTTCAGATTATCGCGAATCTCATCGGTTTCGGTGCGCATGGTCTCCTCCATCATAACGCATTCCTTGCCCTGCAAAGATGTTGCGTTTTTTGTATTATCGTTTCTCTATATTTCAGTATAGCACGAATGGCATCAAAAGTGGTATACTGAATACGAAAATTTTAAGCAAAGGACTTTGGATATTATGCCGAAAACCATTTCCGTTCCCACTCGCTGCACCCTCTGCCCCCGCCGCTGCGGTGCTGACCGTGCCGCCGGGCGCACCGGCTTCTGCGGGGCAGGTGCTACGCTGAAAGCTGCCCGCGCCGCCCTGCACCACTGGGAGGAGCCCTGCATCAGCGGCACAAGGGGCAGCGGCACGGTGTTCTTTTCCGGCTGCACCCTCAAGTGCTGCTTCTGCCAGAACTACCCCATCAGTGCCGAGGGGCTGGGGAAAGAGATCACCGTGGAGCATTTGGCTGAGATCTTTTTGAATTTACAGGCGCAGGGTGCGCATAACATCAATCTGGTCACCCCCGGGCAGTGGCAGCCGTGGATCATTGCCGCGCTGGACATTGCCCGCGCCAAGGGACTGCGGCTGCCCATCGTGTGCAACACCGGCGGCTACGAGACCGTGGAAAGCGTAGAGGCTTGGCGCGGGTACATCGACATCTGGCTGGCTGATCTAAAATATGTATCCTCTGCCCTGTCCGCAGAGCTTTCTTCCGCGCCGGACTATTTTGCCGAGGCAAAGCCCGCCATCGAGGCCATGATGGCGCAGGCCGGACATCCGGTATTCGATGCGGACGGCATCCTGCAAAAGGGGGTCATCCTGCGGCATCTGGCGCTGCCGGGTCATGTGGAGGACAGCTTTGCTGTGCTGGACCAGATGGCTGCGTGGAACGATGCCGACCCCGGGTGCTTTCTGCCCAGCGTCATGAGCCAGTACACCCCCTTCTACAAGGCCGCAGAGCACGGCATCGGGCGGCGCATCACCACCTACGAATACCGCCGGGTGGTGAACTACGCCATGGACAAGGGGCTTGTGCAGGGCTATATGCAGCAGAAGAGCAGCGCCAAGGAGGAATACACTCCAAGCTTTGACCTGACCGGAGTGTAATTCTGCGGCGGGGCAGCCTTTTCAGCAACTTTACCAAATTTTCGGTCTTATTTTCTCTTGCTTGCGCGTGCAAACGCTTGCATTCTGTCCGGGAACGCACTATAATGGATACAACGATGTGTTAATAGTTGCGGGTTTCCGCAATGTCATCAGGAGGAGCTTTATGGAACATTTCAATCCGATCCTTGGCAGCGAGCCCAATGGCCAGAAGTTCATCACCTGTGGTGAGATCATGCTGCGCCTGACTCCGCCGAACTACGAAAAGATCCGCATGGCATCCGGCTTTGAGGCCAGTTACGGCGGCAGTGAGGCCAACATTGCGCTGGCACTGGCAAACCTTGGCGTAGACAGCACCTTCTTCAGCGTAGTGCCCAACAACAGTCTGGGCAAGAGCGCTGTGCGCTGGCTGCGCTCCAACGATGTGCACTGCACCCCCATGATCCTGACCGAGCCGGACGAGACCCCTTCTAACCGTCTGGGTACTTATTATCTGGAGACCGGCTACGGCATCCGCGCTTCCAAGGTCATCTACGACCGCAAACACAGTGCCATTACCGAGTACGATTTCTCTCAGGTGGATCTGGACGCTCTGCTGGAGGGCTACGACTGGCTGCACCTCAGCGGCATTACCCCGGCACTGGCACCCAACTGCCGCAGCCTGATCCTTGATATGCTGAAGGTGGCCAAGAAGAAGGGCCTGACCGTGAGCTTTGACGGCAACTTCCGCTCCACCCTGTGGACCTGGGAGGAAGCACGGGACTTCTGCACCGAGTGCCTGCCTTATGTGGATGTGCTGCTGGGCATTGAGCCCTACCACCTGTGGAAGGACGAAAACGACCACAGCAAGGGCGACTGGAAGGACGGTGTGCCCCTGCAGCCCAGCTACGAGCAGCAGGACGAGATCTTCCAGCGGTTCATCGAGCGCTACCCCAACCTGAAGTGCATTGCCCGCCATGTGCGCTACGCCCACAGCGGCAGCGAGAACAGCCTGAAAGCCTTTATGTGGTACGAGGGTCACACCTTCGAGAGCAAGCTGTACACCTTTAACATTCTGGATCGCGTGGGCGGCGGCGACGCCTTTGCCAGCGGCCTGATCTACGCCATGCTGCACAACTACAAAGCTATGGATATGATCAACTTTGCAGTGGCCAGCAGCGCCATCAAGCACACCATCCACGGCGATGCCAACATCACCGATGATGTGAGCACCATCCGCAACCTGATGAACATGAACTACGATATCAAGCGGTAACTTTTATCAAAAACACAAAACAGCGCTCCCGCCGCCGGTTCTGCCCGGTGCGGGAGCGCTGTTGTTTTTTGTTATGGCTTTTTCTCTTTAGTTATTGAGCGCAGAAAGACACACCGCCATACAAGCGGTCAAGTCCCGCACCATCAGTCACGCCGAATGCGTGGTACATCTGGCCCGCTCCAACGGTAATACCATCATTACCATCGTATATCCGTCCATTCCACCACGTATCACTCCAATACCCATCATAGTCAATCGAGCCATCTGCATTGTGCGGGTATGCATCCGTCTGTTTGCATACGGCCTTCTGCTGCGCTTCCGTTGTTGCGCCTTCGGTCTTAAAGAAACAGACGCCTTGAATCGCTGGGAACCCAAGGTCGGTATCTTCATTCTCAGTATCTTTCGATTTCACTACGGTACCTGCCGGGACATAGAAAATCACATGGTCTTTGTCCGCGCGCACCACGGCCTGCAGCGGCTGTGAAAGCGTATAGGTATAGCGATCATCCTTTGTTGCGGTGTACGCAGCCGTTGGATTCTCGCCGTCTATAGAAGTATTTTTGTAGGTGTACCGTACGGTAATTGTATTGCCGCCAATCTGATAGGTAACCACCGTATTTTCGTTGCCGACATTTCGGTAACCGTCCTCATCCTTTTCGTCCCAATTACGGGGATTCGAGTACGTTACCGGCTTCGGCTCTTCCTTCTTTTGGAAGCCGCCGTCCGGGGCATCGTTCTTCCAAGTATAAGTTTCTGCTGTCCGGTCGGTTTTGCCCGGGTTCAGGATGTACCACAGGCCCTCACCCTCGCGGCTGCGGCCCTCGGCGGCACCATAATAAACGTAGAGCTTGCTCAGAGAAATGGCATTCACGTCCTCTGCGGTGGGAGCGGCCACCGCGGCAACATCGTCTGCGGTCACAGCGCCGTTTTCGGTTTCGTTCACATCATCCCAGGCGGTGGCACCGGCGTAGACCGCCAGCATCTTGCCCTCTGCATCGTAATACCGCAGCTGGTAGCCACGGGCCAGAAGGTTCTGCATGGCCGTCTTGGCCGCATCCGTGGTCAGCGCAGCCTTGATCTTCTCATAGGCATCGGCGCCCTCTGCCTTGGCAAGTCCGGCGGCATTTTTCAGCAGATCCTCAGCGGCGGTCAGCTGAATGCTCTCCGCATAATCCGCGTGGTTCACTTCGCCCAGCCAGCTGTCAGCACCCGCAAGGTCGCCTGCCCGGCTCTGGGCAAGGCTCAAGGCCGCCAGCAGGGTGTCACGGTCCGCCGTTTTGTCCTCGCCCAGGCCGATGAGGGCGTCATAGTCCGGCAGAACGTCTGCATAGTTTTCCAGCTTGGTGTTGGCCTCTGCACGGCCTGTGTAGGAAGTAACCTTCGCTGCCTTCACGTCCAGCACGTCTGCATCGTCCGGCAGCTTGGCAAGGCTGTCAAGTGCCTTGGTGTAGCCCGCCACAGCGGCGTCATACCGGCCAAGCAGGGCACTCAGGCGGGCACAGGCGTTGTAAACCTTGATCTTCAAGGCTTCCAGCATCTGCTCGGTGACATCCGTGATCTTCTCCACGTCCACCTTATCCAAGGCCGTGGATGCCGCTTCGTAGTCGCTCAGAGCGTCTTCGTTTTCATCTGTCTGCTCGTTGATCTCGGCGCGGCCAATGTAGGCTTCCGCCTGCAGGTAGGGCTGGTCTGCCGCCTTTTCAATTGCCGTGCCGTAGTCGGCCTTGGCATCGTCATACTGCTTCAAGCCGATGTAAGCTTCTGCACGGCCCAGATAGGCTTCAATGTCGTCCGGGTTCAGCTCGATAGCTTCGGTAAAGGACGCCACAGCCTCGGTGTAGTTCATCTCAGTCAGGTATTTCTGGCCCAGTTCAAACTTTTCCTGTGCTTTGGCGGCCTTGCTGGCGCAGGCTGTCAGCAGCATGACCGCCAGCAGTACCATGGCTGCCAGCCGCAACAGCCGCGTTTTTGCTTGATTTTGCATCAATGTTTCCTCCTGTTATTTGTGTGTTTTAGGCAAAACCCTATTTTATTATACTTCCTCCCTACATATTTTTGCAAGGTTTGCAAACAAAAAACGTCTGCCCAAATGGGCAGACGCTGAAGAAGTGCAGTTTAGTTGGACAAGATCATGCGGTCATTTGCAAACTCGCCGCCGCTGGCGATCTGGAACTTGGCCAGCAGGTCGGAGACGTGCAGCTTCTGCTTCTCCTCCCCTGCCACGTCGTAGATGATGTGACCCTCGTGCATCATGATGAGGCGGTTGCCGTATTTGATGGCATCCTTCATGTTGTGGGTGATCATCATGGTGGTCAGATGGTTCTCCTCCACGATGCGTGCCGAGAGGGTGAGCACCTTCAGAGCCGTTTTGGGGTCCAGAGCGGCGGTATGCTCATCCAGCAGCAGGAGCTTCGGCTTGTTCATGGTAGCCATCAGCAGGGTCAACGCCTGCCGCTGACCGCCGGAAAGAAGCCCCACGCGGGCAGTCAGTCGATCTTCAAGACCTAGATCAAGGGTCTTGAGCAGTTCACGGTACTGCTCCCGCTCGGCCTTGGTGATGCCGATGCGCAGGGTGCGGCGCTTGCCGCGCCGAGCTGCCAGCGCCAGATTTTCCTCGATCTGCATGGTGGCGGCAGTGCCGGTCATGGGGTCCTGGAACACGCGGCCAATGTAAGCGGCGCGCTGATGCTCGCTCAGGCGGGTGACGTCCACGCCGTCAATGAGGATCTTGCCCTCGTCTACCGGCCACACACCGGCAACGGCATTCAGCATGGTGGATTTGCCTGCGCCGTTGCCGCCGATGACGGTGACAAAATCGCCCTCGTTCAGCTTCAGGTTCAGACCGTTCAGGGCGGTCTTCTGGTTCACCGTGCCTGCATTGAAGGTTTTGGAAACATTTTGGATCTCAAGCATTTTTTGCGTCCTCCTTTGCCTTTTTGACCGGCTTCGAGAAGTATTTGCCCTTCCAGTACGGCACAGCAAGGAACACTGCCACCACAGAGGCACTGAGCAGCTTGAGCAGGTTTGCGTCAAAGCCCAGTGTCAGCACCAGCTGAATGACGATATAATAGATGATCGCGCCAATGGAAACAGAGGCCATCTTGAGGGCAAAGTTATGGAAGATGCGGCTAAACACGGCCTCGCCAATGATGACGGCAGCCAGACCGATGACGATGGCACCGCGTCCCATGCCAACATCTGCAAAGCCCTGATACTGGCTGAGCAGCGCACCGGACAGTGCCACCAGCGCATTGGAGACAGCCAGACCCAGCACGATGTTGAAGTTGGTGTTGATGCCCTGTGCGCGGGACATGGCAGGGTTAGAGCCGGTGGCGCGGATGCCGCAGCCCAGCTCCGTACCGAAGAACCAGTACAGCACCCCGATAACAACCGCCGTAACAAGGATGACCATGATGATGGGGTTGTGCAGGGCAAATTCCTTGACCCATCGCAGGGAGATGAGCAGGCCATACTTATCCACGTTGATGGACTGGTTGGCCTTGCCCATGATCTTCAGGTTGATGGAATACAGTGCCAGCTGGGTCAGAATACCGGCCAGAATGGCGGGAATGCCCATAAAGGTGTGCAGCAGGCCGGTGACAAGGCCGGTAGCAAGGCCGGCCAGCACAGCCACCAGCAATGCTGCCCAGACATTCATGCCGGAAAGCAGGCACATGACGCACACCGCGCCGCCGGTACCGAAGCTGCCGTCCACGGTCAGGTCGGCTACATCCAGAATACGGTAGGTCAGGTACACGCCAATGGCCATGATACCCCAGATAAGCCCCTGCGCACAGGCACCCGGTAAAGCGCCCGGCAGGTTTGCAAGTCTTGCAATGATCTCCAAAACAATTTCCTCCTAAACGTTACACTTTTTTATCTCCCGCTTTGATACGGGAAAGCGGAGAAGAGCGAAATTTCACTCTTCTCCGCTATTTTTCTATTGTTCCGGTTTTGCTGTTATCAGGCTTCGATCTCTACATAGCCTTCCGGTACGGTCAGGCCAAGGTCATCGCAGATGGCCTTGTTGTACTTTTTGGTCACATCGGTGTACTCGATGGGCATGGTGGAGATATCACTCTCACCGTTCAGGATCTTGACTGCCATCTCACCGGTGGTGTAGCCCAGATCGTAGTAGCTGATAGACAGGGTGGCCACGCCGCAGCCGGAGCAGATGCCCTCCTCACCGGCGAATACAGGCTTCTTAGCCGGGCGGCAGATACCGTCCACGATGCCGGTGTTGGCGGCAACGGTGTTATCAGTGGGCACATACAGTGCGTCGTTCTCGTCTGCAGCCTTCTGGCAGACGGAGGACAGATCGTTGGAATCCGAGAAAGCGTACTGGGTAGCAGTCACGCCCTTAGCCTCCAGATACTTCTGCACTTCGTCTACCTGATACTGGCTGTTGGCCTCGGCCGAGCAGTACAGCAGACCAACCTTCTTGACCTCGGGCATCCACTCCACGATCATGTCTGCCTGCTGATCCAGCGGTGCCAGATCGGAGGTGCCGGAGACGTTGCCGCCCACGGTGCCGGAGAAATCGTCCAGACCCAGTGCCACGCCGTACTCGGTAACGGAGGTGCCCAGAATGGGGATGGTGTTGGTAGCAGCCTGTGCAGCCTGCAGAGCAGGGGTAGCATTTGCCATGATCAGTGCCACGCCGGAGGAAACAAAGCCGTTGGCAATAGTGGCGCAGGTAGCGGAATCGCCCTGTGCATTCTGGAAGTCGAAGGTGACGTTCTCGCCAAAGGAAGCGGTCAAGGCGTCCTCAAAGCCCTGCGTAGCGGCATCCAGTGCAGCGTGCTGCACCAGCTGGCAGATGCCAACGGTGAACTTTTCGCCGTTGGAAGCGGCAGCGACCGATGCAGAAGCAACCGTGGAGGATGCTGCCGCAGAAGATGCGGAGGAAGAACCGCCGCAGGCGGAAAGGGCAGCTGCAGCACCGCAGGCAACGGCAGCAGTCAGGAAGGAACGACGAGTGATTTTACGCATATTGATGATCTCCTCTATCTCCAGCCCTTGCAGCCAACAGGACGCCGCACTCCGGGCCGATATTGTAAGCGGATCAAACAAGGTTCGCTTTACACTCGTGAAGTATAGCACAGAATCGCTGGCAAAACAATCCACTTTTGCCTGAAAACGGCCTTAATTATCGATTCAAGTAAAGTCATCTATCAATTATTTCGAACTATTATTTCGTTTTTTCTGATACACCGTCAGTTTGTGCAGTTCCGTGTCCAGCGTTCGCAGGTTTGCTTCCAGCTGCGGCAGATAGTCCTGCGCATAATCGTAGCCAAAATACAGCGCCTGCCAGAGCTTAGCCTGCATCCGGTGCACCAGCACCGGGCTGAGCACTGCCTCCAGCTGCTCCACGGTATCTTCCAGCGCCATGCAGGTCTGCGCCCAGCGCACGTCAATGGCTTCCCGGGCGGGCACATCGTAGCGGGCAAGGTAATCCTGCACCCTTGCTTCGATCACCTGCCCGCCGCAGCCGGTGGGCTGCAAAAAGTAGTGTACCTCCCCTGCCCGGCTGATCTCCTGCGCCAGCGGATACAGCGCACACACCAGCGGCTCAGCCTCATGGATGGCGCAGTGGTTTTCGGTCAAAAAGGGGCAGTTGTTGCGATTTTCCTTCACCGGGGCAAGCCGCAGCACCGGTAAATGGCTCACCCTGCCAATGCTGCTGCGGCAATAACCCCGGGCTACGATCTGCGGCGGCAGACGCAGCCGGGCAGCAATACGCCACAAGTCATACCCGGACAGCACGATATCCTCCCGCCCGCGGCAGCAGTTGCCGCAGCCCGCACAGGCAAAGCGGAACTGCGTATCCCGCTCCAGCAGCGGCATGGCATCGGTACGGGTAAAATCCACCTGTCCGCACAGGTCAATGGCTTCGTCTCGCATAGTCAAACATCCTTTTCCATGATAGAATGTCCCTATTGTACCGCCGGAGCACCCGGTTTGCAAGGCGAGCCCTGTGTAGCGCGGTTATTTTTTATCCGCTAGTTTCCGGTACACATGCACTGCATCGCGGATATTGTACTGCTCAGTCCCATGGTCTCCGGGCGCGGCAAGTGTAACAAGGATGTACTCTTTTCCGTTCACGGTGGCAAGGCTGGCCAGACACAGCCCTGCGGCGGCGGTATATCCCGTTTTGCCGCCCTCAATCTGTGCCCCCTCGGGAAGCTCTGTTCCGTCCAGCTTGCCCAGCAGTGTGCTAGTCAAGGAAACGCCTTCCGGGTGCTGCTCGGTCGCTGTGGTGGTGTAGTGCTCCGTTGTAAAGATCATGCGGAAAGTTGTATTCTGCAGTGCTGCCTGCAGCAGCTTTGCCATATCTGCCGCGCTGGAATAGTGCTCAGCATCCGTCAGACCGGTAGGATTCGTAAAATGGGTGTTTTTCATGCCAAGCTCCGCAGCCTTTTGGTTCATCAGAGCGACAAAGCTTTCTTCACTGCCGCTTACCAGCCGTGCCAGCGTCTCACAGCATTCTGCACCGGAGGGCAGCATCGCACCGTACAACAAATCCTGCACTGTGACCGTTTCCTCGGGTACAAAGCCCGCCATAGAGGCATTTTCGATCTGTAAGGCCGGGAAAATCCCATCAGGTAAGGTCACCTGTTTATCCAGATCCGGCTCGGCTTCAATGGCCAGCAGTATCGTCATCATTTTGGTCAGCGAAGCTGGCGCAGCACGCTCGTCAGCACGTTTCTGTGCCAGTATCTGCCCGCTTTGGGCATCCAGTAAGATTGCATGCTTGCTGGTTGTATCCAGCAAAACATTCTGCCTCAGAAATAACACCAGCAGCACAAGCAAAGCCGCCAGAATACATAGCCACCTGAAGCGGCGGTGGAATCGTTTCATGATAGATCACACATCCTTTTTGCATAATTTAAAGCGCTTTCACCTTGTAACACGAGGCAAAAGCGCTTTTTCCTGCAAATTTGCGGCTATGTGTTTTTATGTTCATGCAACAAAAAAAGCCCAGAGACTTTCATCTCAGAGCTTTCAGTCAAGTCGGCAACTACCTAATAAGGTATGCGGCTCCGTCGCACTGTTATGCACAGTGCAGCGAAGTCGCTTTTTACTTTATATGCGAGCACTCAGACGCGAATCTTTTCCATATCTCCAGAAATGTACCGCATACAGCCCCACACCCAGAAGCAGGCAAAAGACCGAATAGCGAAGGATCGGAAGCCGTAGCAACACGAGATTGCCCGCGATTTGGTTAAAGAACCAGCCTGTCCCATACAGCACTACGATATATAGCGCCATCCAAGCGATGTATTTGAGCCAGTGTTCCCGTGGAGGAAAACCCACCTGCTCCATCATCCGGCGGAACAGTATGCAAAACGCGGTCAATGCAACAGCTAACTGCATCAGATAGCCTACCGAGAGCTCAAAGACCCAATTTCCAATTACCGGATACAGCAGCAACCCTTCAATGCCCCACCCAAAAAAGAAATACAGCGGTGCAACATACCAGAAGTAATCTCCGGCTCTCAGTGTTTTCAAGCTTGGCTTGACCTCTTCCACAAAGGTCTTTGCGTCCGAAATCGAATGAAACAGTTCCTGATTTTCCTTGTTGGCTTGGATTGCAATATCAAGCAAATCGCTGCGCACAAGTTCGATACCACAGAAGTCCCAGCTGACCCGGCGAAGATAACGAATCACTTCTTTAAGCTGCTCCTGACTTTTTTCAGTCAGCAACTCGGTACGCATCCGGTTTGTTTTTCGCAATGCAAAATACTTATTCATCTGGCTCCTCCTTAAAAATTTTTTCCACCAGCTGGCAGAGCTGGCTCCAATCCTGCCGGAACTCAAGAAGCGCCTGCCGCCCTTCTTCCGTTACAATGTAATATTTTCGGCTCGGTCCCTTGGGGGAAGGTCTGCGCTCCACCGTGACCTTTCCCTGTTGCTCCAAGCGCAATAGCAGCGGATAGAGCGTGCTCTCGCTCAAGTCAGAAAATCCAACCTGTTTCAGATGCATCACGATCTCATAGCCATAGGTCGGCTCTTGAGCAATCAATTTCAGGACACAATATTCCAGAACGCCTTTTAAAAGCTGTGCATTGTTTTCCATAAGTCCTCCTCTCCGCTAGTATGTAATGTGTAGTAGCTTATCTACATTGTATTACATAGTAGTGTTTCTGTCAAGTCCTGACCTATTGGCATTACAACCAAAAATCATGCCATATTTTTATGCAACAAAAAAGCCCTGAGACTTTCATCTCAGAGCTCTTTGTTAAGTCGGCGACTACCTATTTTCACAAGCCGTTTCCAGCTAACTATCTTCGGCACAAGTAAGCTTAACTTCTGTGTTCGGAATGGGAACAGGTGGAACCTTACCGTCATCGACACCGACCGATCTGACTGAATCAGTATAACACATTTCTGCGCTTCTGTCCAGTATTTTTAGAAGGACGTGCCTTCAAAACTGAATAATCACTGCTAACATTTTTTCGTT